>Ga0187877_1001083_pt1 | contig 30048 bp, 31 predicted proteins | sample June2016WEW_17_1_3_FD_132430 | JGI IMG/M metagenome (GOLD analysis project Ga0187877, IMG submission 132430) | Peatland microbial communities from SPRUCE experiment site at the Marcell Experimental Forest, Minnesota, USA - June2016WEW_17_100 | ecosystem: Environmental > Terrestrial > Soil >...
GACAGTCCTGCTCTATGAGCCGCGGCGGCTCACAACACACGATGAAAATGGATTCTGTCCGGCACGAGGAATCAACAACTTACGTTCCATTTTCGGAAGAGACACCAGCGTCCGCGCGGCGCAGGGCCGGGCCCAAAGGGCACCCCGCACCCCGCGCCTTGGGACGCGGGTGTCTGGCCCCGCCTACTGAACGATCAGAACAGCCGTCTGTTTGACGCCCCCCGCCGTGGCGGTAATCGTGACGGTTTGCGTGGATGCCACATGGCTGGTCGAAATCGTAAACGAAGCCGTGATCGCACCCTGCTGAACAGTGACGGAACCCGGCACCTGGGCAGTGGCCGGCGAGCTGCTCTGCAAGCTGACGGTGATTCCGCCCACCGGAGCCGCCGCCCCGAGGGTCACGGTCCCGGTGGCAGTCGCTCCGCCAGTGACGTGGTCCGGGGAAACCGTCACGCCAGTCAGCGTTGCCGATGCCGGAGGATTCACCGTCAGCGTCGCCGATTGGGTGAGGCTCCCATAGGTGGCCGAAATGGTGAGCGTTCGCGCCGCCGTCACCGCGGCCGTCGTAATCGTAAACGTGGCGGAAGTCTGGCCGGAAGGAATGTTGACGCCGTAGGGCACCTTGGCACTCGGATCGCTGGACTGCAAATTGACAGTCGCTCCAATGAGCGGTGCACTGTCCGCGATGGTTACCGTACCGCTCACAGTGTTTCCGCCCACAACCGAACTGCTTGCCAAAGCCAGTTGCAAAGCCGGAATCACGGTGAACCGAGTGGTCTTGCTGGTCCGCCCGAGCGTGGCCGTAATGGTGCAAGTCTGGCTGACGGTAACGGCTAACGTGGGGATCGAAAAGGCGGCCGAGCTGGCTGCGAATGGAACCGAAACCGTCGCCGAAGGTTGTGCGGCGGGGTTATCGCTCGATATCCCAATGCTCGCTCCTCCCAGAGGCGCCGTCCCGGACAGCGTGACGGTCGCGGACACGTTCCGCCCGCCCAGCACGCTCGCGGGCGTTACCGACAGCATGGAGACCGCGAGTGCGTTTGCGGGATCGATTTCGAGCGCCGCTGTCTGGGTGGCGCCGGCCGCCTGCGCGGTGATCGTGACCGTTTGGACGGTGGTTACCGGCGAGGTCGAAATCGTGACCTGGGTGGACGCTTGTCCCGCGGGAACCGTCACCAGCAGGGGCGCCTGCGCTGCCGGATTGTTGCTTCTTAACGACACGGAGAAACCAATCGACCGGGCCAGCCCGTTGAGAGAAATCGTCAGAATGGCGCTGTCTCCGCCGTTCACATAAGACGGGGAGAAGCTCAATCCCGCCACGCGAATGGAGTCCGCCGGCAGGCTGCCCATTTGAAACGAAACGACGTTGGATGTGTTGGTCTCGGCCGTCAGGAACAATGAGACCACTCCCGCGCCATCGAGTTCGGGAGGCAGCACGATATTGACCTGGTCGAGCCCGAAGTAACCCGGAGCGGGGCCCGCGTATTCCACCGTAAGGCTGTAACTGTTGCCGGCCGCGTCCTTTCCCTTCGCCGCGACGCTGGCGGCCACGTTGACGATTGAGGGATCGTGACTCGAATTGCCCGCGTAGCGGAGGCCGGTGGCGTAGACGGCCAGGCGCGTGCGTTGGTCGCTGCCGGCGATTTCGGGTGTGACCACCAGAAACGGCGCAGTCGCATTGGTGACCGCGTTGAGAATCGCGCCCGGACCCTCTCCGGACCCGTCCGCGCTGAACACAGCGGGCGCGGTGTTCCGGACCTCGATGGTGGCGCTCCGTGCGGCGCCGGTGGCTGTGTTTCGCACGAGCACGTCCGCCGTGCCCGTGGCGGCGTCCCCCGGCACGACGAAGTTGATCTGGGAAGACGACACGTACAACAAACCAGCAGCCTCGCCGTTCACTTCCACGCGGGTTCCGGCCAGGTCCGTGGGTAACTGCCCGTTCTGATCGAGCGTCGCCCAAGCTGTGAATCCCGCCAGGTTGGCGCCGAACAACGCTGCCAACGAATCCGGCGCCACCGCCGCCCCTGGCTGATAACTGGCGGCGGATACAACGGCCAAGGACGCGGACTGCGCCAAGACGGTCGTGTTCGCGACCAAGCCGGCCAGGATCGCGCCGCAACACCGCAGCCCAGGTCTCACAATTATCAGACGCTCCGCGGCGTCGAAAGGACGAACCGGTAGCGCCGGGCCCAGAGGGCACCCCCTTGCCGCCGGCTTGTTCTAGTGCGGACAACCCCACCGGCGGCGAAGACCGCCGGCGCTACCTTACAATTGAGTGGAGGTCCTGTTTGGAGAACCAGGAAATCGCGCGCGTGCTCGAGGAGACGGCCGATCTGATGGAGATCGCCGGCGAAGACTCGTTCCGCATCCGCAGTTACCGGAATGGGGCTACCGCCGTCGAGGGTTATCCCGAGCGCATCGCGGATATCCTGCGCGACCCGAAGCGCAATGTCACCGAGATTCCCGGAATCGGCAAGGGGCTGGCGCGCGTTCTGGCGGAGATCGTGGAGCGCGGCTCCTGTGAGCGCCGCGACCTGCTGTTGCAGAAGTTCCCTCCCACGGCCCTCGAATTCCTCAAGATTCAGGGGCTGGGTCCCAAGAGCATCGCGCTCATCTTCGCGCACTACCGCATCAGCACCATCGACGAGCTGGAGCGTCTCTGCCAGGAGCAGAAGCTGCGCGTGCTGCCGCGCATGGGGGCCAAGCTGGAAGAGAAGGTCCTGCGCTCGATCGCTCAATACCGGCAGCGCAGCGGCCGCTATCTGTTGAGTTATGCCGAAGGCGTGGCGGCGGAATTGATCGAGGCGCTCGGGCAGGTTCCGGGCGTCGAAGCCATCACGCCCGCCGGGAGCCTGAGGCGGGGGCGCGAAACGGTGGGCGATCTCGACCTGCTGGTGACCGGGCCGGCGGCCAACGCAGCGCTGGAGCGCTTTGTGAGCTACCCGCGCGTGGAAGAGGTGCTGAGCCGCGGCGAGAACAAGGCCAGCGCCAAGGTGGGCCGCGAAGGCTTGCAGGTGGATGTGCGCGCGCTGGCGCCCGCGAATTTCGGCGCGGCGCTGCAATACTTCACCGGCAGCAAGGACCACAACGTGGCCATCCGCACGCGCGCCGTGAAGATGGGTCTGAAGCTCAGCGAGTACGGCCTGTTTCGCGTGGAGGGCGATATCAGGGTGGCGGGCGAGACCGAAGAGGGCGTCTACGAGGGGCTCGGCCTGCCCTGGATTCCGCCGGAGCTGCGCGAAAACTGCGGTGAAATCGAAGCCGCCGAACAGGGACGCCTGCCGGAGCTTGTGGAGCTCGAGCAGATCCGCGGCGACCTCCACATGCACACCACCGAAACCGACGGCCGGGCCACGCTGGAAGAGATGGCCGAAGCCGCCCGCGCCCGCGGCTACGAGTACATCGCCATCACCGACCACTCGAAGGCGCTCGCCATGGCCAACGGGCTCGATGAGAAGCGCGTCGTGGCCTTCGCCCGGCAAGTCAGGGAAATCAACCGCGACGGGGCGGCCGGGGCGCCCTCTGGGCCGCCCGGCCTTCGCATCTTTTCCGGCATTGAGTGCGACATCCTCAAGGACGGCGCGCTGGACCTCGCCAACGACGCGCTGGCCGAACTGGACCTGGTCATCGCCAGCGTGCACAGCCACATGAACATGGAAGCCGCCGAAATGACGGACCGGCTTTTGCGCGCGCTGGAGTGCCCGCACGTGCGCATCCTGGGCCACCCCACGGGCCGCCTCCTGCTGCACCGAGATCCGTTTCCCTTCGATTTCGAACGAGTAGCGGCGGAGGCCGTGCGCCGCGGCGTCTGGCTCGAAATCAACGCCAGCCCCGAACGGCTGGACCTCCACGGCGCGTTGATCCGCAGCGCCCAGGCCAAGGGCGCGCGTTTCGCCATCTCGACCGACGCGCACCACCCCAAGCAGCTCGACTACATGCGCTACGGCGTCGTCACAGCGCGCCGCGGCTGGCTCGGGCCTGACGACATCCTGAACACGCTGGCGGCCGGGCCTTTCGCCGCCGCGCTCCAATCCAGACCATGAAAATCACTTCTTCCCGCGAAGTTTACCGGTGCAACCTATTCCGAGTGACCGAAGACCACGCCGTGGACCTCAAGACCGGTTTCGAAATCAAGCGCTCGGTGGTGCGCCACGCCGGCTCCGCCGTGATGATGGCGGTGGACGAGAAGAACCGCGTGCTGCTGGTGCGGCAATACCGGCTCCCCGCCGGGAAGTATTTGTGGGAGCTGCCGGCCGGACGCCTCGATCCCGGCGAGAAGCCGCTCCAGGCCGCCAGGCGCGAGCTGATCGAAGAAACCGGGTATCGCGCGCGCCAATGGACCAGGCTGGCGAGGTTCTGGGCCAGCCCCGGCTATGTACAGGAGCGCATGACCATCTACCTGGCCACCGATCTCACCGCCGGCCAAGCTACCCCCATGGACGACGAGCGCATCGAGACCCGCTGGTTCACGCGGAAGGAACTCGCGAAGATGATCCAGAGCGGGAAGATCGAGGATGCCAAGACCATGATCGGCTTTATGACCTGGCGCCAGCGCTGAAACCGAGCGGGGGAATCCGCCATCAGTTGGGCGGTGGCAGGACCGCCGTGTCGACCGTCAGCCCGGTAACGCCGGGGACGGCCCAGACCACTCGCTGGATGGCTTCTGCTTCCTCCACACAATCTCCCTGGATGGAAATCGACCCGCCACGAGATTGCACCTCGACCTCCAGGTTCAAGGTGAACGGGTCCTGCGCAAGCTGCGCGCGTACCCGGCTGGCAAGCGCGAGATCGTCCATCGCCGCCCGGCCCTCTGCCGAAAGCTCGAAACCGCCGCACTCGACCATCGAGGTTACGACCTGGCAGGCCTGCTCGACGCTCAAGCGCTCCAGGTTGATGAGCAGGTCGTACAGTGAAGGCTCGCCCCAGTCCACTCCATAGAGGAACTGCGTCCACCTTCGGCGATCGCGGTCCATAGCTTCGATGTGAGCGGTAACTTCGCCGCGGCTGAGGTTCAGACGTTCCTGCGCCATGCGGATACGGTACTCCATGGGCGCAATGATCCGCAGGCGGAGGAGGCTGGGCGCTCCCCTCAATAGCAGTTGGCCGGCCAGACCATGATAGACTGCGCGCCCGCCACGGACCTCCTCGGTGAGGGCAGCCTGAATCAAAGCCAGATAGATATACCTGGCGTGGTTGAATCTGTCTGGAAAGCTCGGAGGCTGTTCCAGCGCCGCGCGCAGATTGTCTTCCGTGACCCGGCGCGTGGCGGCTCTTCGGACCAGCATGTCCCGATCGATCGACCGATAACCTAGTGTTCGGCTCAGGCACTCGGCGAGCGCCTTGCCGCCGCTGAAAGTTCCTCTGGAAATCGTAATGATGGCCATGGATCTCGGCCCTCCACAACGGCGCGCTTGGGCAGCGCTCCGCGTTCAATATAACACCTCACAGGGAAGCTTGTTGCGGCGTCCCGACCGCGCTAATTGGCCGCTGCGCCGATGGTTGCCGTGACCTTGGCCAGCTCTTTGCGAAACAGGGGGTTGTCGGGATAATCGCGCGCCAGATCGGCCAGCAGGTCCCGCGCTTCCTGCGGCTTCTTTTCGCGAAGAGCGGCGATCCCCAGCAGAATCTTCGCGAACGGCTTGAAATAATGGCCCTCGCGCGCCACCAGGCGAACATTCTCCACGCCGCGTTCCTTGTTGCCGCTCACGTTGTCGAAGTGCACGAACCAGCGGATGATAAACGGCAGGCTGGCGAGAATGTATTCCGAAAATCCCGTGGTGAGGTAGGCATCGTAATACGTCGGATCCAGCTTGAGCAGCCGTTGCGCGTAGCTGTTGGAACGCCGCGCCGGTGAAAGGCTGGAAAACTGGCGCTTCTCGACCAGCGCCATGTAGTCCGTGGCCACGCCCTGGGAGATGCACATCGAAAACAGCGCGGCGCGGTCGCCCGGGTTGGCGCGCAACGCGGCTTCCGCGCGGCTGCTGGTGTCGTCGAGCGCCTTGTAGAACTGCGCGCGAACGGCGGCGTCGGGAAGGAGCTTCTTCTTCGTTATGATGCGCGCGTCATCCACCAGAAACCCGCTTTCCAGAATCCCCAACCGGTCCATTTCGTAGAACAGATAGGCGGCCGCGCGGAACGCATAGGGCAGCGGGTCCCGCGGGTGGTCCGCAATGCACTGATTCAGGATCTCGTGGCTGGCCTGGAAATTGAAGTTGTACATCTGCTGGACTGCCGCGTCGATGGTGACCGCCCCGTCGGCGCCGAAAGCCGGCAAGACCAGGACAGCGGCGAATACACAGAAGCGCAGCACTGTACTTTATCGTACCCCGACCGGCGGCGATCCGCCACCATGCCGGCGCGGATCGTCAACCCTCCTGGTGGGGGAACAGGCGCACGTCAAAGTCGTCGGCCGCGTCGATCAGGCGGTCGATGGGAGTGCGCGAGAGCCAAATCCGCTGCTCGCGGTTGGTGTGTCCGAGGAACAATTGCGTGACGCGCTGCTCGCGGGCGAAATCGAGGATGGTCTCCACGAAATCCGTTCCCTCGAGGCGGTGCACCTCAGCGCCCAACTCGCGCGCCAGCGCCAGGTGCGATTCCAGTCTTTCCCGATCCTGCGGGCGAAGCCCCTGCTGTTCCACGTATGCCGCCAGCAGCGCGCCGTGAAACCGCAGCGCGTTCCGCTGGCCGCTGCGCAGCATTTGGGCGGCGTTGCTGCGAGGCGTCAGGCAGACGAGTATGCGCTCCTGGGTGCCCCAACGCACGGCCACGCCGTGGGCCGCGAGATACTCGTGCAACTGCCGGTCCACCACGTCGGCGGCCAGCAGGAGCGCCAGTTCGCGCAATTCCGCCAACTGGTGGGCATCCGGCATCTTGCCCTGGCCGGTGCGGTCGAGCAGAGCTTCCGGTGGCGCGTCCACCACCTCGATCTCGTCGGCTTCCCGCAGAAACTCTTCCGGCGCGCTTTGCGCCGCACGCTTTCCCGTGATCCGCGCCACTTGGTCCTGCTGCTCCCGAATGTGCTGCACGTTCACGGCCGTGATCACGGCGATGCCGCGGTCCAGCAGTTCCTGGACATCCTGCCAGCGCTGCGGATTGCGGCTGCCGGGAGGATTATCGTAAGCCAACTGGTCGATCAGGCACACCCCCGGGTGGCGCCGGAAGAGCGTGGTGAGATCGATCACCTCGTAGGTGCGGCCCGCATGCTGCTCGCGGATCAAAGGCACCACTTCGAGCCGGGATACGATCTCCTGGACGTCGGGCGTGACGTTGCCTTGTACCGCCCCCACCACCACGTCCTCCCCGCGCAACTTGCGCCGGCGGCCCTCATCGAACATGCGCAGCGATTTGCCCACGCGCGGGGCGTAGCCCAGAAACACTTTGAGCCGGCCGCGCGTGGCCTGCCGCTCTTCCGCCTGGACCCGCCGCAACAGTTCCTCGGGATCCGGCCTTTGATCGGGACGATTCGCCATTATTGTCAGGATAATCCGACCGTGGCGCCGCTGGCGTTACGGCGCCACGAAGCGGTAGCCCACCCACGGCTCGGTGACGATGTACTTGGGCCGCGCCGGATTCGCCTCGATCTTCTTGCGGACCTGGTTGATGAAGACGCGCAGGTATTCGGGCTCGTCGCCGTAATCGGGTCCCCAAACCGCCTGCAACAATTCGCGGTGCGTCACCGGCTTGCCGGCGTGCGCCACCAGGTAGCGCAGCAACTCGAACTCTTTGGGCGTCAGGCGGACCTCTTTGCCCGCGGCTCTCACGCGGCGAGCGTCGAAATCGATCTCCAGGTCCGCCGAGCGAAACGCGTGCGGCCCGCCTTCGGGCGACGAGGGCGAACGGCGCAGGGCCGCGCGGATGCGCGCCAGCAATTCTTCGATGCCGAACGGCTTGGTGACGTAGTCGTCGGCGCCCGCATCCAGCGCGGCCACCTTGTCCTTCTCGCTGTTGCGGACCGAAAGAATGATCACCGGGGTATCCAACCCCGCGCGAATCGCCCGGCACGTCTCCAGGCCGCCCATGCCCGGCATGTTCATATCCAGCAGCACCAGGTTGGGCATCTCGCGGGGCAGCATTTCCAGAGCGTCTTCGCCGGTGCGCGCGGCAATCACCTCGTAGCCGTGACCCACCAGCGTGGCCTTCATCACGCGGCGGATCTGCGGATCGTCGTCCACCACCAGAATCTTGCCCGCGCTCAACTTTCGCGGCCTCCACCGCTGGCGGAAAGCGAGAAATAGAAGGCGGCGCCTTGCCCCGACTCGCTCTCCACCCAAATGCGCTCGCCGTGCGCTTCCACAATGCCTTTTGCGATCGCCAGGCCCATGCCGGTCCCCTTGGTTTCGAAACGGTGCCGCCTGCCGCGGAAAAACTTGTCGAAGATGCGAGTGCGCTCGTTCTCTTCGATGCCGGGGCCGCGGTCCGCCACCCCGATCACGATTTTCCCACCTTTGAGCGCGGCGGAAACGGAGAGGGGCGAGCCTTCCGGCGAATACTTGAGCGCGTTCTCCACGAACTGCTTGACCACCTGTTGGGCGAACTCCAGGTCGGCCTCGGCCGCGGGAAGTCCTTCGGGCACATCGACCGCGACCGGCCGGCCTTTCAGCGCCGGGGCAAGCTCCGAGAGCGTGCCGCCGATGAGGTCCGCCACCGCCACGGCCCGCTTCTCGAGGTGCAGCTTGCCGGCCTCGATGCGCGCCATCTCAATCACTTCCGCCGCCAGTTGATTCAGCCGGTCGGCCTCTTCGTCGATGATGGTGAGCAGCTCGCTTTCGGCGCCGGGCGCGCCGCCCAGCAGGCTGGTGACAGCGGCCTTGATGGAGGTGAGCGGTGTCTTGATGTCGTGCGCCAGCGAATCGAGGAGCGCCGATTTCAGCACCTCGCTCTGGCGCGCGGCTTCGGCGTAGCTGGCGTCTTCCAGGGCGCGCGCCTTCTCGATGGTGATGGCCATGAGGTGCATGATGGCGCGCACGGACTGCTCCGAAGGCAGCGGGCCGATGAGCGCCATGCTTCCCAACGGTCGGCCTCCCAGCCGCACCGGCGCCGTGGCCAGCGAGCGTTGGGGATCGATGGATACGTCATCGAGTTCCGCCGCCACGCGAAGGTCGTGGTCGGATACCGGCTGGCTCTCCGCGCCCGAGCGGAAGATTTCGTCGCTGGGCCGGTAATAGAACGCCGCGGCGCCGCATCCGAATACCTGTACCACCTTGCTGACGAACTCGCGAATGGTTTTGCGCGCGTTGCCGCTGAGCATCATGGCCTGCACCAGCGCATACAGGCGCTCGATTTCCAGCCGCCGCGCCTCGGCTTCGGCGGCGCGCCGCCGCGCGCGGGCCGAGAGCTGGCTGGCGGTCACGGCGGTCACCAGGAATGCCATCAGGGCCACCCAGTTTTGGGGGTCCTGGATAGTCAGAGTTCCCACCGGCGGCAGAAACCAGTAATTGAATCCGACCACCGCGACCAGCGACGCCACCGTGGCCTCGCCCAGGCCCCAGCCCGCCGACATGCCCAGGATCGCCAGCAGCAGCGTCAGCGCGACGGTGGTGTTGTTGACCGGCAACAGCGTGCGGTACAGCGCGAGAATCGCCGCAATGATGAGGACCGATGCGGCAAATCGCGGAGCTTTCATGTGCGCGGCACCAAGGGTATGGTAGCTCAAGGGGAAGCGAGGACGGGACTTCACCCTTCAGCACTCCCGGAGATCCAGGATAAGTTGGGGCTCCCGTAGCGCCTGTGTGATCACTGCCTTTGCGGTTTCCCGCACCAAGTTGAGAGCGCATTCGTGGCTCTTTAGGAGTTTGTGTTCGTTGGTGAAATTGGGCTTGCCGCCATGTGCCACCTTGCTGCGGTAGTCGTACATCTTCGCCCAGATCCTTTCGTGCTTTTCCGCGCTGAATCCACTGTAGTCGATCGGATACAGCAGACGGCGCTCTAGCAGGGTTAGTTTCTTCTTGATTTGCCTGGTAATGGAATCGTACGGGTCGGTGGGCACCGGCGCGTGGGTTAAGAGGGCTTCCAAAAGCGCAAAATATCCAAGGAATCGAAGCGGAGAGTCGCGGGGAAGTCCCTTCAGGGCGCTCAGTTGGCTTATGTAGCCATTAAAATCGATCAACTTTGCGTCGTTCTGCTGAGTTAGGCTGCGGATGTGCGCGATCTGTTCCGCTTGCTCACGGCCGATTTCAACAAAGAGGCGTTCGGTTTGATGCGATTGTCGGATGAACTGGAACAGGCGATCGGGTTCAAACGTCAGCGCACCCCCAACCAAGTTTGGAAAACGCCTCGCGAGGTCGGATATGATCTTTGCAGCTTCCGGAGGCAAAGGTGGTGAAGGATGGTAGGTCCTCATGAAGCCGACTTCCAGCTCCGTGGGAACAAGGTCTAGAATTTCGCAAAGCTGCCAAAGCAAGGGCTGGCACGGGCTCGGCGATGCGATGACGAAGTACCGCCATTCGGCCGCGGGTAAGGGGGTCGCTGGCAATTGATTCCCGTGGGGCCACGGACGCTCCCATAAATTCGGGAAAGAAAACAGACTGCCGGCTATGTCCGAAACCGGTAGGGTGTTTAGGGTTTTCTTGATTTCGATGATTTCGTCCGCAGTGGCTCGGCGAAGGTGAAAGCCCGGCCCGAGCTCAAAGCTGGCCGCTCCCAGGCCTTTGATATTCATTACGAACGCGTAGCTATCTGGCGGCGCTGCTGGCATGAGTTGCTGGTGTGGCTCTCCTTCCTCGCTGTGAGTGGGCGTCTCCTTGGCCCACGTTTCGCCACCCGCTTTTTCGCGACAGGGTCCAAGTCCTTGACAACTTGCGGCGGGTGATCCGCCGGGCGCCGTCGTTCGAACTGCCTTGGCCCATCACCCCACCTTTCGCTTCTCTCGCTCGGCGAGTGTTTCGTGCAATAGCGATTTGATGTAAGTCTGGTAAGGCAGACCCTTCCGTTCAGCCTGCTTTCGGGCCAAAGCTAGATCTGCTTCGGGAATCCGTAGCGCCACCACCGGCGCTGGCGTCTTCCTGGATGCAGCTACCCGCTCCCGCAGTTTCTCCTTCGTCAACACCTGAGCTTCGCCACTCTTCATGGCGGCAAGCAGTTGTTTGCCATGTATGTTGCGATTCTTGTACCACCACCCCGCCTCTTCCGCCTCGGTGGCGAAAGCCGGGATGACGCGCTTATGTTGTCCCTCCATCCGCTTCTTCATTGGGGTCTCTCCAGAAAGGCCTTTCTGTCCGAAACACTAGCCGGAAAGGCCGTAATGGCACGTACCTCGCCTTTGCGAATCGTCCACGCCGCCAACAATAAGCGGCCTGCGTTCGTAACGCCGACAGAGCGGTACCGCTCTTCGTTATCGATGAGTCCGAAATTCAGGTCCACAGGATCGTCGTTCAGCAATTGCTCGAACTCTGCGGGCGTTACGTTGTGGGCGTCCAGGTGCTTCTTGTTATCATCATCCCAATCGAATTCGATTCCGCCGGCCACCGCCCTACATTGTATCGCAACGTATATACGTTCAGAATCGGCTACCAGTCCAGCGAGACGGGCATCTTACCAGCCGGGAACGAAGGGGAGCGAGTCTTCCGGCAGGATGTGTACCATGAAAGGGCTTTCGATACCTTCGGCTTTTGCCGCGGCGAAGACCGTTCGTGCGTCCACACCCCCGGCAATCAGGCGATCGCCTTCCACGGCTACCCATTGGTCGGCGTAGGCGGAGCGGTTGCCGCGAATCCACCGCGTCTCCCTGGTGCGGTCGGGAGTCCGGACCGGCCTCACGGCAGGTTGGCGCTGCAAACCATCTGCGAAGCGCAGCACTTCCTCCTGTTTCGCAGGCGGGAGGTGGCGAACTCTGTCAAGAATGGCTTCTTCCAGACTCATGGCCGTCTCCTTCGATGATAGCGGAACTGGCAAGCTGCGCGGTTTACCGGTGCAACGGGCGGACTGCCAATCCGCCGCAGGCTACCAGCCTGCCCCACTTCACGCGCTTCCAAACAGCCGGTTGAAGAACTCCCTGGTGCGTCGGCGGATTTCTCTCAGCGTGACATCGAGGCGCTGTTCGTGCAGATGTTCCGGGGTCCAGCGTTTCACCGGGTCGGTGAGCACTTCGAATTGCGCGGGGGACGTGGGAAGGCCGCCCTCGGCGTTGCCCGTGGATACGCGCTGGCCGTGACCCACGGCGCGGTAGAAGGTTGCTGCCTCGCGCAGGAAGTGGAGCCGGAGTACTCCGAAGAGGCGTTCGTCACTTCGCTTTTGTGGCAGGGACTTCGCTCCTTTTTGAAACACTTGTGCGAAATCAGAGCGGCCTCACCTCGATAGTCGAGAAGTTTTTGGCCTTGGTAGTCTCCTCGCGTATAAGATGGGCTACCACGGTTAACTGCTGCGGGCGATTGTTGCCGAGGCGCTCAATTGAGACGGGCTGGCGGTTCGGTGCCTTGATAATTCTCAGAAGATCCTCAACATCGATTGATCCGAGAATGTCGCTTTCGTAGCGGAACACTGGGTGAGGCTCACCGAGGCCCAATTCATTCGGTTTTGGCACTGGCTCTCCTTTCGTCTTCGGGAATGTGCAACTGTCGCAGGCGCGCGATCTCCTCTTCGCTCAGCCGATGCGGCCGGACCGCGCCGCCTTTGATGTGAAGGTGAATTTCGGTGCGGAGCAATTCAGCCGCGCCTTTCAATCCGGAAAGCGCATCGCGCTGTTCCTGGTTCAACTTGTCGTTCAGATCTCCAAGCAGCACGCCGGTTGCGCCAGAAATAATCTCAGCCCAGCTCTCCCATGACTCAAGATCGTCAACAGAGACGCGGCGCTGTGTGCCAGCGGACGGCAGATTCTTGATGCGAGCAGCAATGCCGGATCTCCGGTGACGTTCAAAAACGGCCCGCAGAGAATCGAGCCCCGCGGATTCAGCGATATCGGCAAGCTGCTTGAGGGCGTGATTATTCGGCTCGCGGTGCCCGGTTTCCCAACGCGAGACGGTCTCGGTTGCGGTCCCAAGTTTTTCGGCCAATTCGCGCTGACTGATGCCGGCTTTCTTCCGGAGCGCCGAAATCGCTCTCGCTACCGCCATACTTTTCCAGTATAAGCCAGTATGCATGGATGTCAAGGCCGAAGTTTCTAAGTTTTACTATTGACATATGTGCATATAAATCATATTGTAGAATCATTATGCAGCTCGAAAGACTAAGCTACAGCAAACAGGAGGCGGCGTACCTGCTTAATGTGTCCGTCCACACCACCCAGGTGCGGAGTTCTCTCGGTTTCTCCTCTCCGCTTCGGCCGGGGCGCGGCGGACGCGGGTGCTTTCCCGCGCCCTTTCTTCTACAGTGCCCCGCTTTCGCACCTGGAGGCCCGTGGCGCACTCGAAGGACGTCTGGCAGGGGCGAGAGTCGCGGGCCGGCGGCGGATTGTCGAGGTCGGCTCAAGATTTTGGGAGGGCCCTGGATACCTGGATACCCCTTGCACCCCATCAGGCCATGGACTATGCTCTAAAGGGCACCTGCGCAGCACGAAAAGGGAGCCATCAATGGCCTGGATATGCCCGTGTGGCACCAGTAACGAGCGTGGATTCTGCCGGCGGTGTGGCCACCAGTTCTTTCACGCACCATCGCAGATAGACCACTCCTCCCCACGGCGAATGGGGCTGCTATCAAGAATCCTAGCGTTCATCGGGGCGGTTGCGGTGATTCTGTTTTTGGCGGGTTTTCTGGCTGGTTTCGATCATGTATTACTTCAGGAATTGGGGCTCTCCGACAGGACCGCAAGCACAGCGGTGGACACTGAACAGCCAAAATCGAATCCACCAGCAACTCACAAGGCACAAGAGGCAACATCGCCTTCCCCGTACTCGGATTCCCGTGTCCGTCCCGAACAGCCAAAATCGAATCCACCAGCAACTCACAAGTCACAAGAGGCAACATCGCCTTCCCCGTACTCGGATTCCCGTGTCCGTCCGTTTACTGGGAACCTCTCTGACTACCCGCAGTACGCGGTTACCGATCAGGTTTCGGTTGGGCACTGGTCCTACAAGTTAGTTCGTCCGGCTGTGCTGATCCCGACGGTCTATGGGCCGCACCGGGAATTCCAGCCAGAGATCGGAGGCGGCTTTCGGTTGGGCGATACCCAAACGGAAGTTTTCAGTATTGAATTGGTTGTCCGAAATGATGCTGATGCTTCAAGCAAGCTTCCACCTTTTACCATGATTTCGGATGCGGTGAATCTAGTGATCGTGCAAGCAGATGGACAGGAGCAACGTGAACATGGACTCCGCGAATTTGATCAATTCTCCGGCGGATACATAGAACGACATTTGGATTCGTCAGTCGTATTCCAGCCGGGCGAACAACTGCGCGGCGTAATCGCCTTTGCCTGCTGCCTCAATCCAAACATCGTGCGCAGCATCATGCGAAGCGTCTCGCCTTCCCCGACGTACTACGGACCAGAAGTCGGCCTTGGGTGGCTCAAGGACCCGGATTTGCGAACCTTTTTGCGCGTTTTTGGTGGGTATCCGTCCGGCGAGTCGGCACTGATTTCGCTTTCGCAGTAGAGGATCTGCGGGAGAACGAGTGCGGGTGAATTGCGCCGGGCGCGGCCACTGCTTTTTCAGTTAGGGGCGAAACCCAGGCCCGCGCCATGCAGGCCCGCGCCCTTCAGCAATCATCGTCGGCTTGCCTGCGGTCTTCAATACCTGGAACTTCAGAGTCCGGCCATCGTCCATTTTGAGCAGTAACCTCTCTGGAGCCGCGGGCAACGCGAGCAGAAAGTTAATCGGAATAGCGGGCGGGTCGGAGTCGTTCATCCAGTAGTCCACGTCCGCGATTTTCTTTCCCGTACCTTCCATTATCACGATGCCGGCGTGCAGTGTTGGTTTCGGGTCTTCGATCATGAGGGGTATTGTAACGCCGCGTGTACGCGCACGGGAATGTACACGCAAGCGGGGAAACGTCCACGTAAATCGGCATATTCCTCGGTATCGCTCAGCGTTGGGTGCTTAGCCGCAAGCTGTTGAAAAGAGAGCTGCCGGGTGCGGCCCGGTAGCTCTCCATACGAGGTCAGCAGCATTCTTCACACGCAGGAGGTCACAGGTTCGAGTCCTGTCGCGCCCACCATTAACGTATCCTCCTCGCTGCTTCATACGCTTCCAAACAGCCGTTTGAAAAACTCCCTCGTGCGCCGGCGGATTTCCCTCAGCGTGACATCGAGGCGCTTTCTCGTGCAGATGTGGCGGCGTCCAGCGTTTCACCAGGTCGGTGAGCCTCGACTTGCACCGGTGACGGGTCGCTGCTCAGGGCAATCCTGATAGGTTACTCCGTTGCCCGCATGGTTCCGCATTTGTCGTAAAATCAAAAGACGAGGAACGGCCATGGAGGTGAATCTGTCCCCTGAGGTCGAAAATCGGGTCAAGGACGAACTGGCCGCCGGCCAGTACCCGGATCTGAATCAGTTCGTCGAGACCGCGGTCCAGTACTTCCTCGATCAACGCCAACGCAGTCAGCAGCGGCTTCAGGCGCTTCGCAGAATCGGCCAGGCCGTCGATGCCGCCGGCCTCTATGAGCGCGTGCTGGTTCCAAGCCAGGAATGAGCGCCGGCCCGTTGGTCGTTCTTGACGCTTGCGTTCTTGCTAACTTCTCTCTCTGCGACACGCTGCTCCGGCTCGCCGAAGCCCCTCCGCTCTACGAGCCGAGATGGCCGGCGGAGGTCATAACGGAAACGGTCCGCACGCTCGACGCCGGGCAAAGGTGCGGCTTCATCGAGAGGCGGACGCAAGGAGAGTGGGGCCAATGAACAAGAAAACATCGCAGATGCCAAGGTTCAAGACCGAGAACGAGGAAGCGGATTGGTGGGCCAGCAAGGCGGGGCGTGCCTATGTGAAGCAGAAATCCAGCGAGGCCCAATCGAAGGGAACCACCACCGGAGGATCGAGACTGGTCGCGATGCTGAACAAGAAGAGCAGCGTGCAGATCGCGATCCGTCTGCCGGAAGCCGATCTCGCACAGGCCCGCAAGATCGCTGGCCGCAAAGGCATCGGCTACCAGACCCTCCTGAAAATGCTGGTGCACGAGGGCCTGGAACGCGAAGCCGCGCGCGGCTGAAATCCGCTTCAGCCTGAACGCCGCAGCGTCAGCGCGACGGTAGTGTTATTGACCGGCAGCAGTGTGCGGTACAGCGCGAGAATTGCCGCGATGATGAGGACCGACGCGGACAGGGACTTCGTTTCCGCAGCGGAGAAATCAAAGCAGCTAAAGTCAGGCGAGCCGGACATGCGGATACGCCGCAATCTTGCTGTCCTCAGTCATGATTGGGCACTGAAGGACGCGGGCCGTTGCGACCAGCAGTTGGTCGGCCGGATCGCGATGGAAAGGCTGCGGCAGTTGGTTGGATTCCACCACGATCTGCGGATGGAGGTGAAGAAGGGACACGCCCGGTTCCGCAAGGGCGCTTTCTATCCAAAGCCCGACGGCCCGATCGAGCTTCAGCCTTCCGTACTCCACAAGTTTCGCGACTTCCCAACAGGAGATGACGCTAACGCCGAAGACGCGATCAGGGCCAAGTTCGAGAAGTTCGCGGTGCCTCGGTTGCAGCCGATCCGGTCGAGAAACCCACCAAACCCAAATGTGGGTGTCCAGCAGAATCACAGTAGGGCGTCCCAGTCCTCGCCGGCAACCGGCTCCAACGGCTCACGGAACTCGAAAACCGAATCTCGAAGGCTTCGGCCCCCGGCCGCCGTCGATGCCGCGGTTTTCGAGACCACCAACACTTCAACCGGCTGGCCGGGCGCAAATGGGAGACCCTGCAAAACGACTTCGCCATGCTCGCCGACTGTGGTCTCTCTCCACTGTGCCTGCACGCCCTCATTATAGAGGATTGGTCGCGAGATGTGCTGCCAAGCGCTTGGTCCTAAAGGCGTCGGCTACCGGACCCTCCTGAAGACGCTGGTGCATGAGGGTCTCGCGCGCGAAGCCGCGCGGGTGGAATCCGTAGCGCCACCACCGGCGCTGGCGTCTTCTTGGATGCAGCTATCCGCTCCGGCAGCTTCTCCTTGGTCAACACCTGAGCTTCGCCACTCTTCACGGCGGCAAGCAGCCGTTTGCCATGTATGTTGCGGTTCCTATACCACCACTCCGCCTCTTCCGCCTCGGTGGCGAAAGCCGGGATGACGCGCTTGGGTTGTCCCTCCATCCGCTTTTTCATTGGCGTCTAACTGCCTCACGCGCTTCCGAACAGCCGCTTGAAGAATTCCCTCGTGCGCTGGCGGATTTCGCGCAGCGTGGCGTCGAGGCGCTGCTCGTGCAGATGCGGCGGCGTCCAGCGTTTCACCAGGCCGGTGAGCACCTCGAATTGCGCGGGGGAGGTGGGAAGGCTGCCCTCCGCGTGGCCCGTCGAAACGCGCTGGCCGTGATCCACGGCGCGGTAGAAGGTGGCCGCCTCGCGCAGGAAGTCGGCATCTTCGCGGTCGAGGTGGCCCATCTTCTCGATCACGTCGATGCGCTCGGGAGTGTTCAGCACCTTGTAGAAAATGCCCGCGCCCTTGAGCCGGAGGTACATCAAGGCGAAATCGATGTCGTAATAACCGCCCGTGCCGGCCTTGAGCGGATTGCGCGGTCCCTGCTCCCGCTCCAGGCGCGCGCGCATCTCGGCCAATTCCTTGCGCGACCGCATGCTTTGGCCGTAGCGCCGCCAGTCGACATCCTGCAACTCGTGCAGGAAGTCGGTGGCGCGCTCCACGTTGCCGGCCACGGCGCGCGATTTCATGTAGGTGATGCCCTCCCAGGCCTCGGCGTGGCTGGCGAAGTAGCTCTTATACGCGGCTTCGGACTGCACCAGGTTGCCTTCGCGGCCGTCGGGGCGCAGGCGCGTATCCACCGTGAACATCACGCCTTCGCCGGTGTAGGAGCTCACGGTCCGGATCATGCGTTCGGCGACGCCGGTCCAGAACGCGTGCTCGCCGGCATCGGCGTCGGGGATGACGAAGACCAGGTCGGCGTCCGAGCCCAGGTCGAACTCGCGCATGCCCAGGCGGCCCAGTGCGATCACCATCATCTGGTCTCCGGGCGCATAGGAAGCGCTCGCCGGCGGCGGCGCCTCGGTGAGGGCGATCCGGTAGGCGGCGGCGATCACGTGATCGGCCAGCGCCGAAGTCTTTCCCAGCGTGGCGAAGATGGGGGCGGCTTCGAGAATGCTTTCGCCCTGGATGCGCAGCATCTGCCGGCGGTAGAAGCGCCGCACCGACTCGGCGTCTTCCAGCCATTCACCTTCCAGTTGAAGCGGTTGCCCGATCTCGTCCAGCAGCTCCGGGTAGCGCAGCAGGTCGTCCGCAAAGTAGAAGCTGTGCTCGAAGATATCGAGCACGCTGGCGGCCAGCTTGGGGTCTCCGTCCAGGCGGCTCTGGAGACCGGCGCCGGCCACGCTCTTCTCCAGGAAGTGCTGGAACCGCTCGATGCCGCGGCGCAGGCCGGCGCTGGCGACGGCCTCCGCCAGTTGCGGCGCGCGCTGTTCCAAAAGGCGCGCCAGGTTGCCCGCCGGCGCCTGCGTCTCCCCTTCCTCTTCGGGAGCCGCGGGCTCGGGCGGGATGGTGTAGTACATGGGCTTCTGCGCGTGGACCACCCGATCGTAGACCTCCTGGACAGCCGCCAGGTGCTCGTCCAGCTTCGCCTTGAGCGTCTCGCCTGTCAGCACGGCGCCGGTGCTTTCCGACGGCATCTTGCGAGCCAGCAGATCCAACCGGACCGGGTCCGAGGGGAGCGTGTGGGTCTGGCGGTCCTCGTCGATTTGAAGACGGTGCTCGAGATATCGCAGGAACTGGTAGGCGGCCGCCAGGCGCGCGTATTCGCCGCCGGAAAGCAGGCCCTTGTCGCGCAGCCGGAAGAGCGCGAACATGGTGCCGCCGTGGCGCACCCACGGGTCGCGGCCGCCGTGCAGCCGCTGGAGGCATTGCACCAGGAACTCGATGTCGCGAATGCCGCCGGGCGTGAGCTTGATATCGAGGCCGTTCTTCAGGCCGCGCCGGGCGGCCAGCTTCTCGCTGATTCTCTGGCGCGTCTCCGAGACCGCCTCCACCGCGCGGAAATCCAGGGAGCTCTGGTAGATGAGCGGCTCGACGAACTCGAGCAGAGCGGCGCCCGGCTCGGGCTCGCCGGCCGAGATCCGCGCCTTGATCAGCATCTGCTTTTCCCAGTCGCGCGCGCGCTGTTCGTAATAGGTCCTGGCCCCGTCTTCGGAGATCGAGATCTCGCCCAGCGTGCCGTCGGGCCGCAGGCGCAGATCCACGCGGTAGCACTGGCCCTCGGCGGTGTAGGTGGAGAGCAGGGAAATGTACTGGTTGGCGACTTTCTTGTAAAACTCCTTGTTGCTCAGGCGCGCGTCGCCGTCGGTCTCGCCGTCGCCGCCATGCACGAACATCAGGTCGATATCGGAGCTGTAGTTCAGCTCTTTGCCCCCCAGCTTGCCCAGCGAAATCACCGAGAAGCCGCACGGCTGGCCGTTGGGAAGGCGCGGCTCACCGTGGCGGGCGACGAACTCCGCGCGAATTCGGACGTACGCCACGCTCAGAATGGCGTCGGCCAGGTTCGAAAGCTCCTCGACGACATCGGAAAGCGTGGCCACCCCCAGCACGTCGCGGAGAACGATGCGCAGCAGTTGGCGGCGGCGGAAACGCGCCAGATCCACCGCCGAGGGCACGCCCACGTACTCCGCGCCCAAAAAGTCAAAGAGGCGCTCCTCGTACTCGTCCACCGTGTGGACGCGGTAGAAGCTGCCCGAGGCGGCCACTTCCAGGATGCGTTCCGGGTTCTTCAGCACGGCCTCTGAGAGGAAGTTGCTATAGCAGAAGAGACTCACCGCCCACTGGAGCGCGGCCGACGAGTTCGAGATGCGGTCGAAAGCCGAGGGTGAATCGTGGCGCAGCCGTTCCAGAAAGCGCATGGCCGCGTCCGGGTCCGGGGCCGAACCCAACAGCAGTTGAATGCGCCTGGCGATGCGCTCCGGAAGCGCCGCCCCCAGCCGGATTGCCATTGCCCCTTCGAGCGAACTCGGCATGCCTCAGGCCAACTTGGCCACGACTGCGATTATATCGTTCGGACGCACCGGGCCGGGCGCAACCACGCTGGCATAGAAACCGCTCATACCCCAGCGCGGCGAAGTGTGGTCGAGCGCCCGCACGCGTTCGTCCGAGATTTCTTCTTTGAGCGATTCGCCGTAAATATCCAGCGCCGAGCAGGGGTTGCGCGGCCCGGTGATCTCGAGGGTGGCGCCGCCGGCGCGCAATCGATCGCCGATACGGATGTCGCGGATGGTAATGCCGCGCGTAGTGAGGTTCTCGCCCAGCGCTCCGTGGAACAGGGGATACCCGCGCGCAATGAGGTCCTCAATCACTTCGGAAGCAACCATGAGGATGGCTTTGCGCGGACCGCCGTGTATGACGGCGTGGGCGTGAAGATCGCCTTCGATGCCCAGCGGAGTGATGAGGCCTCCCGAAATGGCGCGCTTCGGGAGACCTCCGAATGAAATACTGACTTGGACGATGACGCCTTGCATCAAGACCTCCGCACTCCGACGGCCGCGCCTCAATGCGCGAGCGGACCGCCCAGCACGTTCTGGACGAACACCGGCTCAATGGACCAGTATCCCAGAACGCGCCGGCCTTCGTTCCGGAAGGCGCCCGAAGTCAGGACGCCGCTCAGATCGGCGGGGTTGGGTTTCCGATGCTCCCGATCCATCATCTCCCGCAACAGGCTGGTGGTGCGCGTGAGTTGGAATGCCAGGTCCGCCGCATCCCGCTCATCGCGGCAGCGGACCTCCAGCCGGGCCGCCAGCCCGTGGCCTTCGGGGGCGAATGCCAGGGTCACGGTTTCGGCCCGCTCCATGCTGCGCGCGAACATACGGGTGCCGGCGGGAAGGCTGTCGCTCGATTTCAGCACGGAAGTGGGAATGGAGAGCCACACCGGCGCGGCGGGAACTTGAAGGTCCGGGCCTGAGACGGCGCTCTCCAGGCGCAGGGCCGCCGATTCGTCGGGGCTCACCGCCAGCGCCATCAGGTTCGACCGCACGGGGAAGAACGAGATGCGCCGCTGTGGAGCGCTGCCGGTCATGCGGCAAAACGAGTTGTGGCACTTGCCGTTCTGGCTTTCGACGTAAGCGCGCAGGCTCTTCCAATCGAAGCGCCCCTTGAGCAGCAGGAACCTGCCGGTGGGGGCAAACGCGACGATCGCCGTGTCCAGATCCTTCTTGTAATCGAATTGGGTCTGGCGAACGAAACTCTGGTACTCGGCGTCCTCGCCGGCTTTGGAACCGTCCAGCAGTTGCAGAATCCCGCCGCGGCGCAATGCGCTGAAATCGATATACGCCACCAGCGCATCCTCCGCCGGCAACCGCTTGAGCAGCGACGCCGTGGTGAGGGAGCGCGACCGATACCACGCCACTCCCCAGACCGAGACGCCGCAGACGGCGGCGATCCCCACGATCAGCAGCCACGCCGGAGGTTTTTGGCTCACCCAAGCAGTATCACACAGCGACGCTTTCGGCGGCGCGCGCTTCCTTCCACAACCGTATGTACGGGGCGAGGCCGCGCATCAATCCGCGGAAGTCTTCGAGCGCCAGGGACTGCGCTCCGTCGCTGACGGCCTTCTCGGGGCAGGGATGCACCTCGACGAGCAACCCGTCCGCCCCCGCCGCCACGCTGGCGCGCGCCAGGGCCGGGACCAAGCTGCGCTTGCCGGCGGCATGGCTCGGGTCGAGAACCACCGGCAGGTGCGTCAGCTCGTTGAGCACCGGGATGGCGGAGATGTCGCAGGTATTCCGGGTGGCGGTCTCGAAGGTCCGGATGCCGCGCTCGCACAGTATCACGTTGGGGTTGCCGTGGGCCGTTATGTACTCGGCGGACATCAGCAGTTCCTTGATGGTGGAGCTCATGCCGCGCTTCAGCAGCACCGTGCGGCCGCAGGAACCGAGCGACTTCAGCAGCGCGAAGTTCTGCATATTGCGCGCGCCCACTTGCATGCAATCGGCATACTCGGCCACCAGGCCGACGTCCCGGTCGCTCATGATTTCGGTGACAATGCCAAGTCCGGTGGCCTCCTTGGCCTTGCGCAGAAGCTTGAGCCCCTCCAGCTCGAGACCCTGAAAATCATAGGGCGACGTGCGCGGTTTGAAGGCCCCGCCGCGCAACACGCGCGCCCCCGCCGCCGCCACGCTTTCGGCGGTCCGCATGATCTGCTCTTCGCTTTCCACCGAGCAGGGGCCGGCCATCACGATGAATTCGCCGCCGCCGATTTCCAGGCCGTTCACCTTGATTAGCGAGCGGCCCTTCTTGAATTCCTTGCTGACGAACTTGTACGGCGCCGAGATGCGCACGGCGCGCTCCACCCCGGGCGTGGCTTCAAGGGATTCGAGGCAGGCGGTGACGTCTCCCATGCCCACCGCCCCGATTACCACGCGTTCCTCCCCTTCGATGGAGTGGACCTTATAGCCGAACTCGCGAATGCGTTCGCAGACGTGGTCGATTTCTTCCCTGGTGGCATGTGGCCGCATCGAGATGATCATGGTTCCCCCAAAAACAAAAAACCCACTCTCGCGAGTGGGCTGGTTGCAAGTGTTGTCTCCGCCAACGCCACCCTACCGGCTGAGCCGGTAGGTAAACGAGCTGGCGAAGGGATACGACATCGAAATACGAGTATACACCAACGTAGCGCCGGCGGTCTTACCGCCGGCGTGTTCCAGTGCGGATAACCACCGGCGGCAAGACCGCCGACGTTACTGGAGCGCCGCCTCCACCGGCCCCGATCGCGCGCTCTCGTTCCCGGACTTATCGATGGCGCTCACCGCGTAACGGTACGTCTTGCCGTGCTCGACGTCGCGGTCCGAGTAGCCGGGGACCGCAACCATCTCGCCGATCTTCTCGAACGGACCGGCGCCGGTGGAGCGGTAGACGCGGTAGCCGCCCAGGTCCGGTTCGGTGTTGCCTTCCCAGGAGAGCTCGATGGAATTCGGTGCGGTGGCGGCATTGAGACCTGCCGGCACGGCGGGCGGGAAGCGATCTTCCGGCGTGATGCCGGCCTCTTCGGAAGGGTCGCTTTCCGCTTCCGTATTGTTGGGGAGCTTGACAATGGTCTGGACTTGGTAGATGTAGTGCTTGCCGAACTCCGCGCCGGAGTCGGTCCAGGACGGCTGCGGCGCGTTGGCCACTGGCGCGAAATGGTCGCTGCCCGTGCGCCGGTAGATGCGAAAACTGTCGCCGCGCGCCCGCCAGGTGAGGCGCACGCCTTCGGCCGTCGCCTCGGCGTGCACTTCCGCGGGCCTCTCGGGAGGCGCAACCACCGGAAGATTCACGAAGTTCGACCAGCCTACGGTCTTGCCCCTGGCGCTCAAAACGCGGACCGCCAGGGTGGCCTCCTTGCCGGTCCACACCGCCGCCTGGATTTCGTAGCGAGCCACCCCGTTGGCGACGGGGCCTTCGGGAACCGGTGTGGCGCGAGCCGCCCATCCCTCTTGACTGAAAGGCGGCTCCGCAGTGCCAATGCGCAGGTCCAGCTTCAGAGGCGTTTTGATTGCCACGCCCTCGGTGGTGCGCGGTGGCACCGTGAACTGGACCATGATGCGGTCACCGCGCTGGATGGCGGCAAGATCGAGGACGCGGGTCGGAATGTTGGCCAGCGGGGGCAGAGGATCCCCGGTATAACCGCAGCCGGTTGTCAAAAGCGCGGCCGCGGCCACAAGCGCGGGGAGAACTCGATACATGACTACTGAATCACCACCGGGTACGCGACAGAACAGGCTTGCTGGGAGCCGGCGGTGGCGCAAATGGTCAGTTGAGTGGCGCCGGCGGCGAGATCACCCGGAATTGTCACGTTGACCTGCTGCACGCCCGTAAGGCCCGGGGCCGCGCCTGCGTACGGCGGGATCAGGTTCTTCCGGTCCGCGATTTGCACCGACACCGTGGCGCTGGTGGGGATGCCGGTGGCGAAGATCTGAAGGGTGCTTCCGGCCTTCGCGGGGGTCGCGGCCGTATTCTCGGTGTTGCCTTGGTTGAGTACGCCATGCGCGAAAATGGCGGGCCAGACGGGCGCCAGCGCCACTACTTGCGGCGCGCTGCTCGAGCCGTCCACCGTCACCACCAGGGTGGCGGAGGTCTTGGATCCCAGGTTCGCCGGAACCTGGAGGTTGATCTGGCTGGCTCCGACATAGAGCAGCGTGGCCACGCTGCCATCGAAGGTCACCGCTACGTTCTTGCCGGACAGGTTGGCGCCCAACAGCGTGCCTAGAGAGCCCGGCACCAGCGGCGTCACCGCGAAAGTGGCGGCGTTCACCACCGCGGTCACCGTCACCACCGGCGCGGGCGGAGTGGGCGTCGGGGTTGGCGTTGGCGTGGGAGGCAGCACCGGCGCCGACTGCACCGTCAAGGTCACGGGGATGGTAGCACTCCCCGCGAGCGGCCCGGCATCGATGACGATCCTGGCTTGGTACGTGCCTGCCGCGAGGCCTTGCGGCACAGCAAAGACCCGCACGCTGCGGTTGTTCTCTCCCGACGTATTATCCAGGGTCAGCCAGCCGGAGCCCGTCGTGTAGCTGACGAGGGCGGTCCAGTTCATGATGCCGCCGCCCGCATTCTGCACCGGAATGTAGCCGGGCCCGCTGGTCATGGCGCCGCCGGCGATGGCGGTGAGCTGGATGGACATGGGATCTATCGACAATTTCGGGAAGTAACCGGCCTGGCAATCGTTGAGCAAGGTGCAGTCGGACGGCGGTGTTCCCGTTCCCGCGGCGAACCGCGGAACCGGCGCGCTCACGGACGCGCTCATGACCGTGGACACCGGAGCGTAAGAGATGCTCTCCCGCGCCACAGCCCCGGCAGTCGCGTTGGAAACTGAAACAAACGTGGGGAACTGCGCGCTCTCGATCTGGTTAGGACTGGCGTCCGCAACCTCATAGACCGCGTAGCCGGCTCCGTTGGTGAGCGGCACTTCGCTCACGGAATCGAGCAGCACTGCGCCGAAGCCCGAGGGCGCCGGAGGCGGGTAACCGCCGGCCCCGGTGGCATCGGCGTACGGGACGCGCACCAGCAGCAATGTGCCGCTACCGGGAAGGTACTGGCCCACTGCCTGCGACACGCCCAGGTCGCCGCCAGCCGTGGGGACCAGCGCGCTCGACCCGGCCACCATGTCCGGGATGTAGACGTGCGCATTTGCCGGGAAGCCGGAATAGCCGATGAGGAAGCGGGTGCCGGTGTCGTCGCCAGCGGCGCGCGTCGCAAACGCGTTGGCGAAACTTCCGGTGAGGCGCGTGGAAGCAAAAGCGGTCCCCGCCGCGAAGAGGGCCGAGAGGCTCGCAGTGGAAGCCAGCGGCGAGCCGGTGCACGGAATATCGGTGCTGTACAGGGTAGCGAACAGACTCGTCCGCGGGTAAGCCACAACTACTTGCGATTGGCTGATTGGAATGGAGGAGCTACTGATGTACGCTGTGACGTATTGCGTCAGCCCCGCCCCGAACTGCGGCATGGCGGCGCGGATGTTGGAAATCCTGATACCGAGACTGCCGCTCGGCGGCACGGTGAAGCTGATGCCGTTGAAGGCGATGCTCCCGCCCGTCACCCAACCGGCAATTCCGGTGGGCACGAAGCCGCTCCCATAATTCACACAGAGCACGGCATCCTGGGTCTGGTTGTTGGAGTCTACCCGGTTCGTGATATTGACGCCCGGCAGGAAAATGGTGAGGTTGCCCGACAACGCAGCCCCGGGATTGGCGCCGGAACATTCGAGGAGAATGTCGCCCATGCGTTCGGTGAGGCCTTCCGCGCGCACCTGAAAAGGCACGCCGTTAACCACGCACAGGGACTGTGTTTGAGCAAGAGTGGGACCACCCGCCAGGGCAAACAAGGCCACTAGCAGGACGGCCCGCTTACCAAGAAGGATCGGAGTATGGGGTCCCATTTAGTCCTATTTTATCAGATCCGCTGAGCACGTCGAAGATGCCAGGCTCCGACTGGTTGACACTCTGAGTGGCGTCCTCCATGATGATTTTCCACGTGTCCTTGGAGCCGGTCATGGGATCCATGGGGATGTCGCGCAGATACCCATCGGTGACGAGGTCCTGAAGAGATTGCGGGGCCTTCTGCTTGTCGTAGGTATAGTTGTCGATGACGGTGCGCAGGGTGAACAGGTTGTTCTTGAGCACGCTCTCCTTGGCGCGCGTGATGGACCGGCTGTAAATGGGAATGGCCATCGAGATCAGAATCACGATAATGGCGATGACCACCATCAGCTCGACGAAGGTGAAGCCTCGCAGGCGCCATCGCACACCCAGCCGGCTGCCGGGACTACCACTGCTCGGAGTATGAAGTTCCATCGGGAGCCTTTTGGGCGGTCTTGGTGTAGATGTCGAAAACGTCCTGGCCGCCCCAAGTGGTGGACTTAGGGTCGTCCTGATCGCTGCGCAGGCCCCAGTCGGCCTTGCCGGTGAACGGGTCGCGCGGGATGTGGCGCAGGAAGCGCATTTTCTTGCCTTCGGGCCCAGGCAGCTTCACGCCCTCCACCAGCATCTCGAGGGTTTCCGGATAACAGTTCGCGCCCAACTTCTGGGGGCCGAGGTAGCCCATATCGCAATTGTCCTTGAACTTGTCGATGGCCTGCCGCACTTCGCGCAGGGCGTAGCGAAGGTCGCGCTCGCGCTCCGCGCGCACCTTGTTGCGCGCCAGAGGGACGGCCATGGCCGTCAGGATGAGCATGATCGTAAAGGCCACGATCAGCTCGATCAGCGTCAATCCTCCCTGTCTCCGGCGCCTCATACCTGCCTACTTCACAGTGACGCTGAGTTGGGGCGTCGAGTTCGAAACGACCGTCCCTTGGGCATTTCTCACGGCAAGGTGCGGGATCGTGACGACGGTGGCGCCGCGGGCCACTGCCTGGAAGTTCAAACTGACAAGCGTGCCCGACCCGCCCACGCCGGGTGAGCCGGGCGGACGGTTGAGCTGGATGATGGCAACGCCGGTGTCATTCAGAATGTTCTTGGTGAAGACCGGCTGCCGGCCGTCTTTGGAAAGGAAGTCGCCAAGAAACACGTCGTTCAGCCGCAGGAATTTGGGATCGAACTGGATCTCGATGGGCGCTGAGGCCACATCGGCGCCGCCGTCTATCGACAGGGAGACGGTGATGCTTTCCGACGGGCTGGCAGTCGCCTGGGAAGGCGCGAAGTAAACGCGCATGTTGCCTGCCGGTGCGGGGGTGCCCCCTGGGCCCGGCGGCACGGGGGCGCCCCCTGGGCCCGGTGGCGCAGGGGCGAACCCTGGGCCCGCCAGCGCGGTGGCCGGAGGCGCGGTGGCCGGCGGCGCGGTGGCCGGCGGCGCGGTAGCCGGCGGCGCAGTGGCCGGCGGCGCAGTGGCCGGCGGCGCAGTGGCCGGCGGCGCAGTGGCCGGCGGCGCGGCGACCGGCGGCGCAGTGACTGGGGGTGCGGCGGCCGCGGGCTCAGCCCGCTTGGGCGCGTAGTTCACTTTGACGGTTGTGAAGTTGCCAACCGCGATGGCGCGCAGGTTCTCCGGCGTGATGTCCGGCCGCCGTATGACGTGCGGGATCAGCACAATCATCAGCTCGCTGCGGTCGTGTTCCGAGCTCTCGCCGCTGAACAGCCGCCTGAGAAGCGGAATGCTGGAAAGGCCCGGAATGCCGGTGACGGTCTTGGTTTCCTGCACATTGATGAGACCTCCCAAGAGGCCAACTTCGCCTTCGCGCATGCGGATATCGTGCGAGATCTTTTTCTGGCTGATGACGGGCTGGCTGATGCCGCCCAGGTTGACGTACGAGCTCACGCTGTTGATATTCAGGTCCACGTGAATGGTGACATCGCCGTTGTCATGCACGCGCGGCAGCATTTCCACGTTCACGCCGGTGTCGATGTACTGGAACTGCGTATTGACCAGCGGGTTGATGCCCACGCCGCCGATGCCCGGCTGGAAGCTGCCACTGGCGGTGGGGACGCGATCGCCGATGTTGAGCGTGGCCTTCACCCCATCCACCGAGCGGACTTGCGGAGCTTGCAGCACTTTGGTCCGCGCGTCGCTCATCGCCGCCTGCAACAGGGCGCCGGGAAGGGTCGTGGAAAAGTCCGCACTGGCCAGGTGCCCGAGGTTGGACAGCGGGATGGAGGAGGCGCTGGTGCCCGAGCTGGTCGTCGTGGGGGTGGTGGTAGCGGTTGTGGTGCTGGTGGTACTGGTGCTGGCTGTCGCGGTGGAACTGGTGGAGCTGATCGGCACCTGTATGCTGGAGCGCGGCGTGAAACTGATTGGAACGTTGAGCCCCGTGGAGGCCAGCGCCGCGGTGATTTGCCGGCTGAAAGTCGAGCTGGCTTCGAGCACCAGAACGTCCACCACAACTTCGGCCCGGGGTTTGTCCAGATCGTTGATGACCTTCTCCACGAAAGCCATGCGGTCGGCCTCGCACTTGGCGATGATGGCGTTCTGCGCGGTGTAGGGAAACATGCGCTGGCAGTCCGACACGGCGCGCGCCGCGTTCATGATTTCCTGGAGATCGGTCTGCGCGGTGACGTTCGAGAGGTAGAAAATCCGAGCCACCTGCTCTTCGTAGTCGTGCCGCTTGTTGACGGTGTCGTTGGTGATAAAGATGGTGCTGGGCGAAAGCGCCTTCCAGTAAGACTTGGTCAGCACGGCCAGCGCGTCGAGAGCCTGATCGATCGTCGAGTTATCGAACTCCACCGACAAGCTGTTCTTTTGAGGCGGCTGATACTCCGGGTCCCACACCACGTTGATGCCGGCCAGCTTGCCGACCGTCTCGAAGAGAACCTTGACCGGCTGACTGTTCATCTTGAGGCGGACGGGTTCGGGGTTGAGAGGCTTGAGCTCGGGGACGGGCAACATGCGGTCGATCTTGTCCCGGGTCTCTTTCTTCGCCTCCTCCGATGGCGTCAGGGCTCGCTCCTGGGCGGGGGCCTCTTTGCCAGTCTCTTCCACTCGTTTGCGCTCGCGCTGGATCATATCCTGCGTGAGCCGGATCTCCTGTACGGCAACCGCGGAGCCGGGGTTGATCGCGTAACTCTTTTGGAATTCGAGGAGAGCCTCCCCCAGCAAGCCCTGGGAGCGGATCTTCAGCCCCTTATCGACGTGTCCCTGGGCGGCCTGGAAGCGCGCTTTCTCGGCAGCCATCTGGTAGACCATGTCGGAGGGGTCCTCGGAGAGGGCCTTTTCGTAAGACTCCAGGGCGGCGTCCCACTCCTTCTTGGCTTCGCTCTTGCGGCCGGTGGCCAGATACTGGTCGCCTTTCTTGGTGCGGGCCTCCAGCGAAACCGCCGGCGCAATCAACGCGGCGGCCAGCACGACAGCGGTTAAACGATTGAAAAAAGGCATGTTTCCGTACTTTCTCGGCCTTCCGCAAGCCCTATGCTAAGATGAAGTCGAATCATCCGGTCTGGGATCATCTAAAATCATTGACGACGCCAGGCTTCCGCGCGTGGAGACAAAAAGGCTGAGATCCAATTGGCTGACAGAGACGTTTCCCTCAAGATCCTGAGCGACAACCGGCAGGCCCGCCACAACTATTTCCTCATGGAGCGGTTCGAGGCCGGGCTGGTGCTGACCGGGACGGAGGTGAAGGCCGCCAAAGACGGCAAGGTCCAGCTCAAGGACGCCTATGGCGCCGTGCTCGGCAACGAGGCCTGGCTCATCAACGCCCACATCAGCCAGTACTCCCACGGAAACCGCGAGAACCACCCCCCCATCCGCAACCGCAAGCTGCTGCTGCACCGCCGGGAGATCGACAAGCTTCTGGGCCAGACTCGCGAAAAGGGCCTGGCGCTGATCCCCACCAAAATGTACCTGAAAAAGGGGAAGATCAAGTGCGAACTGGCGCTGGCGAAGGGCAAGAAGCTGTATGACAAGCGCGAGGCCGACCGGGCGCGAACCGCCGAAGCCGAGGCGCGGGCGGAGATGCGGCGGCGGGCGTAGGGAAGCTCTCAGAGTTTGTAAGAAAATAAGTGTAGCATTATGAACGAGGCGTGATGGCGTAGTTCCATTCGCCGTGGAAAGTGTCAGGGTGCAACTGGATGGCGGCAAAGTCCTGCTTGCCCACCTTGATCCC
>Ga0187877_1001084_pt1 | contig 30026 bp, 24 predicted proteins | sample June2016WEW_17_1_3_FD_132430 | JGI IMG/M metagenome (GOLD analysis project Ga0187877, IMG submission 132430) | Peatland microbial communities from SPRUCE experiment site at the Marcell Experimental Forest, Minnesota, USA - June2016WEW_17_100 | ecosystem: Environmental > Terrestrial > Soil >...
AAGCAGCGCCAGCGCATCATCAAACAGGCTCGCAAATGGGGGCTGGTTCTAGTTCCGGAGACGCCTGTTCCGGTCGTTTAACCCCTGGGAAGCGTATTTGTTTCTTAGGAGACGCTGAGACGCTGAGAAAGACAAAAGACGGAAAAGAGTTTGAGAGCGCGGAGACAGCGGAGATCGCAGAGACAAGAGACACTGCGGGCGTGCGGAGGGGACTTGATCGGGTGTTCGTTGCGGCGGCCGGGGCTAAGGGATAGGACTTCCCCTCGGTTTGTCGCCGTGCGTATTTTCCGGCCGCCAATGGTTTGAGCCGCGTCTGCGAGTCATAGATAGATGCTGAGTAGCTCTACATAAGCATTCGATTCGACGCTTGGCCCTACGAAGACCTACGGGGAGCCGATTGGCCGACCCCGCGGCATTATGGAACCGGTTCCAATGTCTCCCGTCGCCGCTCGACGACGCGAAGCCTTTCTAAGGGCTGCCGGGAGTTCATTACCACCTCAGTTGCAACGCTTGCTGGCCAGCAAGAAAACTGTCGAGGCTGCGCGAGTGGCGCGCACAACCCTCTTCCGATTACAGAATAACATTGGGGGGAACAGGGGCGAGGCACCTGGCTTCGATAAGTGACTTAGAATCAGCAAAAGAAAATTCAAATTTCTTGTGAACGCCGGTGCCGGGCTCGCGAGCCGGCAGTGGGACGAATGAAGAAGCGCTGGGCGCCGCAGCATGGAACTTATTGATAGGGAGCATCCCGATTTCCCGGTATAGTATTTTCTATGGCGATCATCGCAGTTGCGGGACGAAAAGGCGGCGTTGGGAAATCGACAATCGTGGGGAACCTGGCAGCCGAATTCGCTGCCATGGGCCGGAGTGTCATTGTGCTGGATGCCGACCCGCAGCACAGCCTCGCGGCGTGGGCCGCCCAAGGCGCAGGAATGCTCTCGCGTTGTGTCGAGAAGGTGAAAGGCGCCAATGCTGAGGCGCTGCGGGCCAAGGCGCGCTCGGCGGAAAAGGCCGCCGACATTGTTCTGATCGACACGCCGCCGGGGATGCCTGAAACCGCCTACCAGGCCGCGCTGGTTGCCGATCTTTTTCTTCTGCCGTGCGGCCCTTCTCCATTGGATCTGTTTTCCCTGAAGGAGGCTCTGTCCCTGGCTCTCAAGGCGCGCGCCGAAAGGCGCTGCAAGAGACCGCGGGTCCGGTTCGTCCCTTCCAAGGTGTTGATGAACACGAACCTGGGGCGTGGTCTTTCCGCGTCGCTGGAAGAGATGGGGAAGAAGGTGCTGCCCCCGATCGGCCAGCGAATCGTGGTGGCGGAGGCGGTGATGAGCGGCCTCACGGTTTGCGAGTACGCGCCCAATTCAGTTTCTCGCACGGAGTTCAAAAAGCTCGCCAAAGCGGTGCATAAGATTGTCATGCGGTAGCGTTACACTGTCTTTCCCGTCTTATGCGAAATCATCGGGATCGTTGGTGGGGCAGGCGGCGCATTCGTCGAGGATTGGCCGGAATCCAGCAGGGGTGGTGGTTTTCAACCATTCATCCCCGGCCGGGCGATGGGAGTAAGTCGCTGGCCGTCAAGCACTTGAAGTTTGGTCTGGAACGTGCCCCTTCAAGACCGAGGCGCGTGTTTGGGACATCGGCACCGCCGTAATGGAGGTAGAAGAATGAAGGATACAAGGCTCCCCCTGGTTGTTCGGCAGACGCTCGGCATCATTTGCGTCCTGCTCCTGCTCGTGCTCCCGACCGGCGCGCTCTTTGCGCAGGAACCCGCGCCGCGCGCGCAACCTTCGCCTCCGGCACAGCCGTTCCCGCCAGATCAGTTGGACACCCTGGTGGCGCCCGTTGCGCTTTATCCCGACGCGCTACTCAGCCAAGTGCTGGTGGCCGCCACCTACCCGCTCGAGGTGGCCGAAGCGCCACAGTGGCTGCAACAAAATCGAAACCTGCAGGGTCAGCAACTGATGGATGCCGCGCGCCAGCAGAATTGGGACCCGAGTATCCAAGCGCTGGTGGCCTTTCCGGATGTGATCAACCTGTTGAGTTCGAACATTCGCTGGACTACCGATCTGGGCAACGCATTTCTGGCCCAACAGGCTGACGTCATGAATGCCGTGCAGCGGATGCGCGCCCAGGCCAAGGCGGCGGGCAAACTGAATTCGAACGATCGGCAGACGGTAACGACCGAAACGCAAGGGGACCAGACTGCCATTGACATTCAACCGGCGAACCCGGAGGTCGTCTACGTGCCGCAGTACAACCCCGAGTACATCTGGGGGCCGCCCGCTTATGGCTATTATCCGCCGCTGTACTACCCGGACTACTACGGTTATGGTTATGGGTACGGCCCGGGGATTTACATCGGAGGCTTCTTCGGCGGTCTGGGATGGGGCGGTTGGGGCTGGGGGCCGAACTGGTTTAACTACTCAATTTTTCAGAACTACTACTTTTTCAACCACTATGGCTTCCATGGCTTTTATGGCCGCGGGGGGTTTGGCGGCCGAGGGATCTGGGCACACGATCCGGCGCACCGGTTGGGGGTGGCATACCCCAATCGAGGGCTGGCCACCCGTTACGGCGGCGCCGGCGGAGGATCAGCCGGCGGGCGTGTTGGCGGACAACGATCGGCCACGTCGCGAGAACCGTCTTCCAACCGGACGAATCAGGCGAACATCGCGAACCGCGGAAACGCGGGCGCCAATGCCGCGCAACGCGGCGCCCCGGCCGGCGGGACGAATCGCGTCCAGTCTCCGCAATCTCAACCGGGTGGCCGATCCTTGGCAGCGCAGGGCAATCGCGCGTCAGCCGGCAACTGGCAGCGTTTCGGCGGGCCTGGAGCGGGGACCAGCCAGGGTCAGCGGGGGGCTCCGACGGCCCGGCAGAGCATGAATGCGGCCCCGGCCTCGGGTAGCGGCGGAAGCCAGTGGAGCCATTTTGGAGGTTCCGGTTCGCAGCCGAGTTATCGCTCCAGTCCGACCTACGGCGGCGGCAGTGGGTACCGCTCGACTCCTTCCTACGGTGGCAACTCCGGCGGAAGCCGCAGCGCGCCCGGTTATCGCCCCGGCCCATCGTACGGCGGCGGCGGTGGGTACCGCTCGACTCCTTCCTACGGTGGCAGCTTCGGCGGAAGCCGCAGCGTGCCCAGTTTTCGCCCCAGCCCGTCGTCCGGCGGCGGCGGGTATCGCTCCGCTCCTTCTTACGGAGGGGGATCTGGCGGTGGCGGCTTTCAAAGTAGCGGCGGCGGTGGCTTCCATGGCGGTGGTGGTGGCGGCAGTTCCCGCGGCGGGGGCGGGGGATCTCACGGCGGGCGCCGCTAGTTCCCCCTGGCGGCGATTGCAGTGTACCGGGCAGCAGACGGGTCGCTGAATCCGACGCCTGCCACGCCACCGGGCGTACGGGTCTGTGCACGGCGGTGCGAGACGGTTACGCTAACGTTCCTCTACCCTTGCGGGCAGAGGCGATGGTATTATACCGGTACCGCGCTATGTCCTTGAATGGTATCCAAGAAGATTCGCGGCGACGCGCGATCACACTTCTGTTTTCAGGCACTACGGGTTTGCCGCCCCGCCCGTCGTCTATCGACGCGGGGCCTGTCCGATATTCGTATCCTCCATCCCTATCGGGCGGCGCAACCGCTTGCGTCGAGGCCACCCGCCGCTGCGCTTGCCGCCTATCGCCGGTTCCGCTGTCGCTCCAGGGCGGGGGCGGCAGATGACCGCAAATGACAAAATCCTCCTCTATATCCCTATCGGCTTTCTCCTGATCGCGATTGCGGCCGCTATCGTTCTAAGGACCTTGTACCTTTTGATCCTGCATGGTTTTTCGTCGATTCCACTCCTCTGGCCTACCCTCATAGTTGTCTTCCTTCTTCTCTTGCTTGCCGTGCGCTTCATCAGGGCTGCCAACAGGGCGCGCAAACAATGAAACTCCGCGCGCGCGGGGGCCGGCTCCCGCCGTTTCCATCATGGGCGTCCTCCCGATAAGTCAGTTGGTGCTTCTCCCAGACTGCTCTCGCCATCCGCAAGTTCGCGATTTCGATCATGCGCCCGTGCAGGCTGGAGGGCACCGCGGTTCCCCGCTATCTGAACCAGCCGGAGTTGGTGCTCGATGCCATTTGGGATCTGCCCGATGGCAGCATGCACGCTCCCGGAGATGCGGAGAATTCCTCGGCGGTTGTACCGAGAAACCGAAGCAGGAACCGGCCAGCCCCAAGCGGCGCATCGGATTCGCGACCGAGCCGCAGTAGCGCCGCGGCTTACATCACAAATCGTCATTTTGGGATAACGCCTTCGTCGCAGACCAGCAGGCGCTCTCTGATTAGGCAGAATCGCTCCGGCGCGTTGCTGTTTCCGAGTGCGCCGTCTTCCGACCGGTGTGGTTTGGGCTACTTTCCAGATCCGGCTCGCGGCCTGGCCACTTTCCGGTAAGCCCGTTCTTCTGCCCTTGGGCACAGTTTTCCGAGTGGCTCGTCAACCGACCGATTGGGAGCGGCCCATCTCGCGCCGGGAGACCATGTGACTCCCGTCTCACCTTTTACTCAGTGCGCGAAACAGCCACGTCTTGGCCAGCTTCCAGTCACGCAACACTGTTTCCTGCGAGACTTGCAGGACCTCGGCCGTTTCTTCCACGCTGAGGCCGCCGAAGTATCGCAATTCCACGACGCGCCCTTTGCGGGGATCGATCTTGTCCAATGCCGCGAGTGCCTCGTCAAGAGCCAGAAACTCGACTCCACGCGCCTGAGCTCCCAGCAATGCTTCGTCTAGCGGAAGCCGCACGGCGCCGCCGCCTCGCTTGTCAGACCGACGATCGCGCGCGTGATCCACGAGAATGCGCCGGATCATTTGCGCGCACAATGCGAAGAAGTGCACGCGGCTGTCGCAGCGAATGCCCCGCGAACCAATCAACTTCAGGTACACCTCATTCGCCAGGGCGGCGGATTCGAGCGTGTCGCCGGGCAGCCGGCGGTTCAAGTACCGCCTGGCGATGCCGCGGAGCTCGGCGTAAACAACCGGGAGCAGCCGGTTTAGTGCTTCTTGATCGCCTTGGTTCCAGGCCAGGACCAAGCCGCTGATGTCCTGCGATGTCTCGGCGGACACTTGGTCAGTGATTTTAGCACACAAAAATTCAAAAAAGAATGACAGTTTCCGGCGTCTATTTGCGGAATTAAGGAGACGGGTTCAGCAACGGCGGCGGGTTCATACGAAAACCACCCGCCGCGGTGGCTGCAAGTCCAGTATAGGAGAACAATTATGTCACAAAGGAACTTCGGGATGATTCTCTCGGTCGTCGCGCTGACAGTCGCCACGGCCGGGGCTCAGCAGCAAACGGCTCCGCAATTGGAAGCACAGGCGCGGGCTGCACAGCCGCCGTGGACATTCATTTCGTTCGATGTCCCTCAGGCGAAGTCCAGCAGTGCGTGGGGCATCAACGGTGACGGCGCGGTGGTGGGCACGTTTACCGACACCGCCGGCAAGCAGCATGGTTATCTGCTCATAGGCGGGGTCTTCACAACCATCGATTACCCCAACGCTCTTTCCACCGTTGCCAGAGGAATCAACAACCACGGCGATATCGTCGGGTGGCACGTAGACGCCAAGGGCCTGCCGGGCGGTGGCATGCGCGGGTTCTTGCTGCAGCATGGAGTCTTCACGGACGTGATCGATCCCAAGCACCTGAATTCGATGCCCATGCGGATTACCGATGACGGCCCGATTGTCGGCTGTGTCCATGACGCCGATACGATGGGGACCATGCACGGCTTCGTATTCAGCAACGGGAAGTTCAGCGAGCTGAGCACGCCGGCTTCGATGAGCAACGGCGTTACACCCGATGGCAGCATGACCGCGGGCTTCTATTTCCCGGATACGACGAACGATAACTTCGACCGCGGCTATATTGCGGGCGGCGGCAACCTCGCGCCGTTCGATTATCCGTTTAGCACATTCACCGATGTCTGGGACATCAATGCTTCCGCCGAAGTCGTGGGCGACTACGGCGACGCCGCAGGTAACGAACACGGCTTCCTGTTGACCCCGAGCTTGGTCGATCCCACCTTCGGGATCACTCCTCCCGCCGGCATAAGCCTCTCCTACAACTTCGTCTCCATCGACTACCCGGCAGCGACCCTGACGCAGGCGAACGGGATCAATCGCCATGGGGACGTGGTCGGCTTGTATGAAGATTCCGCGGGCGCACAACATGCATTCCTGCTTCTGCAGGCCAGGCGGCGCACACGGTAGTACTCGCGGGCACAGTCCCTTCTCTGTGCGGCACTTTGAGGGCAGGTCTTAAGGGAGCACCTCATGATAACCTGTCGATGGCAGCAGATCGAGAATCTGTTTCATGCCGCGTGTGAGCAGCCAGCCGGCGATAGGAGGGCGTACCTCGACCACACCTGCGGCGACGACGAGGAGCTTCGCCGCGAGGTGGAGTCGCTGCTGGCCTGTGACGATCGAGCGGCGGAATTCCTGGAACAACCCGCCACTCCGAGCGCGGCTAACCCCGCGACGCGCGGGCACGCCGATCTGAGCGATCGGGGTCCGCCGACATCCCCGAAGCAACTGTTCACTCGCCTCCCTCAGCCGGTTGCCGATCGCGCGCAATCACCCGAGGGTTTCCCGCGGCGGCGAGCATCCAGCGGCGCATCCGTAGGTTTCCCCTCACGGCCTGCGATTGCACCCATTCCAGCGTTGGGCCAGAGGTTTCCGGTCATGGCAGCGGGATGCGGTACAGGTTGCGATGGACGGTTTCGCGCGAATACGCATACACGTCCGGCACTGGCCCCGGCGCCACGTCATAGGAATCGATTACCCGCACGCCAGGCACCTGGCGAAGATCCGCTTCCGACCGGAAGCCGCCAGGCGGGATCTCCGGAAACGTCTGGCCGGGCGACAGCGGAACGACGTATGTCTGTCCGCCGCCCCAAGGGAAGGAGGTCCGGCCGCTGATGAACAAGAGCTTGGCGTCCAGGGACCACTTAAATACAAGAAGATCGTTGCTGTAGATGCGAACTGGCGTCCCGCCCGCGAGGGGAAAGGCGTAGAGGGCTTCATCGGCGGGACCCACGGCTACCAGCCATTTTCCGTCCGGCGAAACGCCACGCATCACCCATTGTGTGTCGGGCGAGAAACCTTGCCTGACAAGAGGCTGCTCGAGGGCCTTCCGAAGTGCCGTTCCATCTTCCCGGACACGGCAAATGGCCGTCAAGTCCTGCCCCCGGTCGTGGAAGAAGATTTCACCATCCTTCCCGAACATGGGGTCTGTGCCTTGCACGTTCGGAACTTGCTGCGGCGGTAACCCCCGGTCAAGCGGTGCCACCCAGAGCCGGGATGTGCCATGCCGGTCGGGCGCTTGCACCACCACACGCCTGCCGTCCGGGGAGACATCGTACGCACCGGAGGGGCTTCCGAATATCGGGAACCCCGGCAGCAACGGCTCTCTGCGCCCCGACTCGACATCCGCCACCCACAACGCCGTCGCTTCCCCCGCGCCTCGCAACGGCGCAGTGGCTGTTCCAACCCGGTACAACAGTTTCTTGCCGTCAGGTGTGAACTTCGGCTCGTATGCGTAGCCTTCCAGCGAAATCTGGCGGTCGCCCTTCGCGTCATGTACCCAGACGGGACTCTGCCTGGTTCCTACCGAAGTAACCAACGAGCGGCCATCCGGCGCCATGGCGATGCCTTCCTCTTCCGTTGGTCCAGAGGTGATCTGTTGCGGCTTGCCATCAGGGAAGCGCTGGCGCCATGTGTGGAAGCCCCCGCCGGCGCTGGAGCTGAAGTACATCCACTTGCCATCCGACGACCAGCCCGCGAAGGTACACGCACCCCCCGGGGGACCGACCGTATGCCCTGCCGGACTGCCCTCCAGCCGGACCAGCCGGCACGGCAGCCAAGGGCCTTCCATTTCCACTATCAGTGCCCACTTTCCGTCCGGCGAAGGATAAGAACGGTGTGCCATCCCGTCATCGTGCGCCGGCACATACACGTCCCGCTCCTTAGCCCGGCTTTCCTCGGCTGTCACGATTGCCATATGGATCCCGGACTTGATCTCGGAGAACAGTATGCGCGGTTTATCGATCCACACGAGGCCGGATGAGTTTGGGAGCCACAGCCGCGCTTCTCCGCCTCCCACCGGCACGATCCACGTGTCCCACTTGTTCCCGTCCGTAGTCCCATATGCGATCCGCGATCCGTCCGGCGAAAACACAGGGCTCACTTTCTCATAGTCATCGTGGGTGAGCTGTACGGCCTCGCCATCGGGCAGCGTCTTGAGATAGATCTGCCCCGGCCCATAGAGATTGCCGCCGCCGGACCCGCGCATAAAAGTGAGCACTCTCCCGTCCGGAGAAAGGGCGGGCTGAACAGCCGAATCCGTCAGGTTCGTCAATTGCGTCCACTGGCTTTGGCTGGAAGGACCGCGCGATGAGAAGGAGTACATGGCGACAGCGGCGATTCCCGCCACAGCCGCTGCCGCGGCTGCGGCACTTTGCCAGCGCATCCATCCACGTTGGACCTGTTCGATTGTGTTGCGGGCCTCTGCGATGGTCTGGAACCTGCGCCCTGCATCTTTTTCGAGACACCGCAGCAGCAGAGCGCGAATCTTCCTGGGAGTTTCCTTAGGTAGGGCGTGCCAGTCCGGCTCGCCTTCCAACACCGCCGCGATTGTATCGTGCAATGCCTCGCTGTGAAACGCCCGCTTTCCGCTCAGCAGCTCATATAGCAAACAGCCGAACGCCCAAATATCGGTTCGCTCATCTACTGCTCTCCCGCGAGCCTGCTCCGGACTCATATAGCCGGGCGTACCTACGATATGTCCGGCGAGGGTCGCGACGTCGGTGGTGGTTGGCCTCTGCGATAAATCTGGGGCGTCGTCCGTCCCCCAGATTCCTTTTGCCAGGCCGAAGTCCAGCACCTTGATTTTGCCTTCGGGCGTGACCTTGACATTGGCTGGCTTCAGGTCGCGGTGGATGATTCCCTTGTTATGCGCCGCACCCAGCGCTTCCGCGACCTGCCGTGCATAGTCCAGCGCCTTATCCACCGGCAATGGGCCGTGCAGTGTCTCACCCTCCACCAGCTCGAGCACGAGGCAGACCGCTTCACCCGACTCTTCCAGACCGTAAATGGCTGCGATATTGGGGTGATTGAGCGAGGCCAGCATCCGCGCCTCCCGGCGGAAGCGCGCCAACCGGTCTGGATGGCTAGCGAATGCGCGCGGCAGAGTCTTGATGGCTACATCCCGTCCAAGCTTGCTGTCATGTGCGCGATACACTTCTCCCATTCCGCCCGCGCCTAAAGCAGACAGGATCCGGTAGGCTCCGAACCGCGACCCAGGTAGCGCGTCGTGGGCCGTCATCGTGGCCGGTTCCCCCAACGCGGGCCTTTCCAGAAAGCTTCCGGCCTTCTCCGCCTGAGCGAGCAACGACGCCACTTCGCGCCGCAAGTCCGAGTCCTGGTGGCACGCACCGTCGAGGAAAGCCGTGCGCATTTCCGGAGCCCGCTCCAGCGCCGCGTGATAGAGTCGCTCGACTTGCCGCCAACGCTCGGTGTCCATGGTCGCCGTTCGGACGTGTTTTCTCAATCTTACTGCGACTGAGGTGCTGCTTGTGGCTCGCGCTCGCAAGGAAGCAGAGGCTTCAGAGTGCAGAAGTGCGCGGACTTCTACCCTTGTTGGGCTTCCTGCGTGAGGCAATTGAGGATTGGGAATGGGTCGTCGGACACTCGGAAAGAAGGGATCGTGCCAGGAAGGCGGGGTTACCGTCCATGGAGCGGGATCGAGGGCCTCGGCGGTCGATGTTTCCGGAATCGCCGTCTACTGATCCGAGTTTGATCACGCTTGACGTGTATGCATGTTTAGTACATACTTATGCATATGAGGACTACGTTGATCATCGACGCGGGCCTGCTGGAGCGCGCTCGAGAACTGACGGGCATTCAGGAGAAGACCGCATTAGTGCGGGCGGGCCTGGAGGCGCTGATTGCGCGTGAAGCTGGTAAGCGCCTGGCCGCACTGGGCGGCACGCACCCCAAAATGGCGAGTATTCCGCGGCGGCGGCCGGCCTGATGGTGCTCGCCGATACCTCCGTCTGGATTCAGCACTTCCGGAAAGGAGAGCCAACCTTGGCGGATCATCTGTCCGAAGGACTTGTTCTGATGCACCCGTTCGTATCGGGTGAACTGGCGTGCGGCAACTTGAAAAGCCGGGCAGCAATCCTGTCCGACCTACACGCGCTGCCGCCGGCCAAACTGGCATCTCACACAGAGGTCCTTCAACTGATCGAAGACCGGCGGCTTTGGGGACGAGGACTGGGCTGGGTTGACGCGCATCTGCTGGCCTCGGCACTGCTGTCGCATTGCGGGTTCCGGACACTCGATAAGAAGCTCGGAGAGGCGGCGGCGGAACTGGGGTTGAACTCGTGACCTGCGCGCCGGGCGTTGGTCAGAACGGGCAGTCGCGCGGGCGCCTGCCGCGCACCGGCCGTTGCGGTGGTCCCGGCGCCGGGACCGCCGGAACTGGCATCGAATCGCCTAAAAGCACGCGGTGCGGAACCGTCAACACGAGCGCCTTCTCCATCGTGTAGTCCGCTAAAGCGATCACGCGGCTCCGTCCCTTCAAGAATCCGAAGACCTCCCCATACCAACAAACTTCCTGATCGAGAAAGTTTTGGAAACGATGCCCTTGGCTGGCCAGCTTCTCAACGCGTTCGTAATTCGCGACCCGCGCACGATCGAAATCCGCCTCCTTCGGCGCGACTTCGACCGCCAGGTCAACATCACTCAATCGCTCGACCTCGGGTCTCAGCATGCTGCCGAAGAGAACCACCCTCGTCACCTTGCCAAGGAAATACGGGTCATTGTTGACCTGTTCCACGCGAGCCAGGAATTCCCGCAAAGCCCTTTCGGCGGTCGCGCGTGCGACCCGCTTGGCCGCTGTTGCCGATGAGAAGGTCAGTCCCGCCTGGGTTATGTTCCACGCGTCGCGGGCGGCGGCTTGGATCAGTCCCTCAGCTAATAGAGCCTTGATGAGGGCGCGTCCTTCTCCAGCCTCGATCGAGGCAGCGGACTCCAGTTCACGTAGTCCCCACTGCAATCGCGTGCGAAGCCGCCGCAGCGTCCGGCGGACGAGCAGAGCAGGAGAACCAGCAACCGTCCGTTGCGGATCGATGCGCATTGGTTCCAGCATAGACCGGTGTGGGGAAGGGGGGAAAGGGGAAAGGGGGACAGACGCGTTTTGTGGGCTTGGCAAGAAATGCGTCTGACCCCTTTTCCCTACGTAAGTCCCGCGTAATTCACCAGCTCGATTCCATTCCGCTCGAGCGCGTGGCGGACTTCGGGGGCTACCAGCGCGGCCAGCTCGTGCTCGCGGCTCTCTTTCAGGCGCGTGCGGGCGTGGCGCAAGGCCTCACCGCACCGGCCGGGGTGGCACATCAATTCCGTGCTGCCGTTTGGAATGGCGTCCAGCAGATCGACCAGGCCGGCGGTGCGGAAACGGCCGGTGATCCGGAAGCCCGCGAAGTGGTCGGTGGTCCGGCGGCCGTGGCGCTTCAACACGCGGTGGAACCTGCCGCGCAACAGGCCCAGTGGGAAATCGAAAGGGCGGCGCACCCAGGGAATATCGAACTCCTCACCCAAGCGCGCTACCGCGTCCAGCACCGGCGGCGCCAGGTGCGTGTGCTTGTGTGTGTCGAGGTGCGTCGGGCGGATGCCCGCGTCCACGATGCGCCGCACCTGCGCGCGCAGCTCGTCGTACACGCGGATCTGGCGCCGCGCCATGGCGGTGAGCAATTGCGGCACGGTGAGCGGCAGCGGGTTGCCGGTGGAGAGCGAACGTCCGCTAATCAGGACCAGGTGGCAGCCGACGTCGAGCGAGGGGGACTCGCCCGCCAGGCGGACGGCGTCCTCGAAGGCCGCGCCGTTGGCCATCAGGGTGGTGGCGGTGAGAATGCCGCGGCGATGCGCTTCCAGGATGCCTTGGTTGACGTCCGGCGTGAAGCCGAAATCGTCCGCATTGACTACCAGTTGTTTTCGGGAGCTCAAAATAGGGTCAATCGAATGGTCAGGAATTTCTTGGGATTCGCCCGGATGTCCTTGGCGAGCGACTGGAACTCGCGCGTCGCGCCGTTGAGCGACTCGTAAAGCTGCGGGTTCACGATGAACTGCCCAAGCGCCCCTTGGCCGGCATTGATTTTGTCGATGGTGGCGTTAAACTTAGCGACCAACTCGTCGAGATGCTGGTGCAGTTGGTCGTCCTTGAGGAGCTTGCCCACAGTGCCTTTGCCGGCGTTGACGCCGGCCAGCAGCTCTTTGATCTCCGTCAGCGATTGCTTCGCTTCGTCGAACAGCGCGGGGTCCTTGAGGAGCTTGCCCGCGCTTCCCTGGCCGGCCTGCAAATCGGCCAGGATGGCATCGGCGCGTTGGAGGGGCGAGCGCAGCTCCTGGTAGAGCGTATCCTCGTAGATCAGCTTGCTGATGGTGCCGTGGCCGCTGCGCACGTCGGCCAGCAGTTTTTGCATCTCCGAGCCGATGCCGTTCAGCCGGTTGTACAACTCTTCGTCCTTGAGCAGCTTTCCGATGTTGCCCTTGCCCTGTTCGACGCCGGCGATCAGCGCATCCAGCCGGTTCGCGATGGTCTGGAGCGACGCCAGCAGGCTGGCGCTTTGCGCCATCAATTCGGGAATGTCCTGCGCCTGGAAGCTTTTGATTTCGCCGCCGTCCACGACGTGCCGCGGGGCGCGGCCCTTGGTGATGTTAATGAACTTGTCGCCCAGCAGGTTGGCCGCGGTGATTCCCGCGACCGAGTCCACGGGGATTTCCGGCAGGTAACGCTCCCGCACCTGCAAGTCGAATTCGACGGTGCGCTTGGGGTCCCCTGAATTGCTGAGCATCACCTTGTCGACCGAGCCGATGGTGATACCGTTCAGCCGCACCGGCGTGCTCTCGGTTATGCCGGAAGCGTCGTCCAGGTAAACGTGCAGTGTCGCGGTGAGCTGGAACGGGTTCTTGGAACTCGTGAGCAGGAAAATCAGTATGGAGAGGATCAGGAACGAGGTCAGGCCGACCACTCCGACCTTCAACTGCGACCACCGTACTTTGCTACGATCCGCCATGGTCTATACCCGCTGCTTCACGAACTTCGAAATGTAGGAATCTTTCGACTGTTCCAACTCATCCTGGCCGCCTTCAAAGATCAACCGGCCTTCCCGGAGCACCATGAAAGTGGTCGGCATGGCCCGCCCGGCCCCGTCACGAGCCGGCTCGAGACGCCCTTGTTTCGAATTGTAGCGGAAATTCGCGATCAGATTCCCGTCCTGGTAGCGCTGCGTTACCAGCAGGGTAGTAGTCTGTTTCACGTCCCGCTCCTTAATGAGCAGGGCGATGATGGTGTGGGCGGTGATGGGGTCGAGCCCGGCGGTCGGCGAGTCGTAGAGCACCAGAGGGGGTTCCGTGACCACGGCGCGGGCGATGGCGGCGCGGCGTCTCATGCCGCCGGAAAGCTCGCTGGGGAATTTCTCGAGGGTGCCGCCCAGCTCGACGAACTCGAGCGCCTCCTCGACGCGCGGAAGCACCTGCTGGGGAGCGCAGTGGATGGACTTCTGGTTCAGCAGCGGATACGCCACGTTCTCCTCGATGGTCAAGGAATCGAACAGCGCGCCTTCCTGGAACAGCATGCCGATTTTGCTTCGAATATCGAACAATTGGGTCTCGCTGAGCGCCGTCAGGTTCTCTCCGAATGCGTAGACTTCTCCGGAGTCGGGCTTCACCAGTCCCAAGGCGGTCTTGAGCAGCACCGTTTTTCCGCTGCCGGCCGCGCCCAGGATGACGCGCGATTCTCCTTCGAACGCCTGGAAAGAGACGCCGGAAAGCACCTCCGCGTCGTCGAACCGGACGGTGACGCGATCGAAGCGGAGGACGGCCTGATGGTTGTTTTCGGACATCAGCTCCCCGTCTGGCTGACGAAGATCTTGGCGATGATCAACGTCAAGATAAAGATCAGGATGGAGGCGGTCACCATCGCCTGGGTGGTGGCGCGGCCCACACCCTGCGTGCCGCCGGTGGTGCGGAGGCCGTAAAAGCAGCCGATGAGCGCGATGGCGAAGGCGAACACGAAAGGCTTCAGCAGGCCCTGAGCCACGTCATTCCACTCGATCGCGCGCCAGGACGTGCTCCAATACTGCCGCGAGTCGAGGTGCAGGAAGAGGTAGGAAATCACCCAGCCCCCGAAGATCCCCACGAAGTCCGCGATGATGGTCAGCAGCGGCAGCATGGTGCAGGTGGCGATGAGGCGCGGCGTTACCAGCTTCTGGATGGGATCTGTGCCCAGCGCGCGCATGGCGTCGATCTGCTCGGTGACCTTCATGGAGCCGAGCTCGCTGGCCATGCCGGAAGAGTTGCGGCCCGCCACCATCAGGGCCGTCAGCACCGGTCCCAGTTCGCGCACCAGCGTGATCGAAACCAGGGTGCCGGTCTTGCCGATCTGCCCGTAATCCGACAGCGCGCGCGACATCTGCAGCGCCATCACGGCGCCGCTGAAGAACCCGGTGAGGACCGCGATGGGGAGACTGCCGACTCCGATGATATCCATCTGGAGCGCGATATCGTCGCCGTAATGGGGGCTGCGAAAGACGTTCTTGATGGCCCTGCCGGCGAGCAAAAAGAACTCCTGAGCAGCAAGAACAGGCTCTTTCAGCAGATCCAGCAAGTAGGTTGAACCCCGAACTCCGATGCTACCATACAAGGAGTAAACCTAGCGATGAAAGGACTTACCGACATCCCGGGCATTCGAGTCGGACATATTTCCGACTACGATGCGATCACCGGCTGCACGGCCATCCTGTGCGAACGGGGCGCGGTGGGCGGAGTGGACATACGCGGCTCGGCCAGCGGCACGCAGGAGATCGACACGCTCAGCCCCGGCCACGTGGTGGACCAGGTGCACGCCATCCTGCTGGCGGGCGGCAGCGCTTTCGGCCTGGAAGCGGCGGCGGGCGTGCGCCGCTACCTGGCGCGGCAAGGGGCCGGCTACCTGTTTGGCGGCCAGCATATTCCGATTGTGCCCGCGGCGGTTCTGTTCGACCTCGAAATCGGCAAGCCGGATGTTCACCCGGGCCTGGCGATGGGCGAAGCCGCCGCCGCCGCGGCCTCGACCGACGCGGTGAAGGAAGGATGCGTAGGCGCGGGCACCGGCGCAACCGTGGGCAAGCTCTTCGGCATGAAGCAGGCGATGAAGTCGGGGATCGGATCGTTCACGGTGACGCTCCCCGGCGGCGTGCTGGTGGCGAGCCTGGTAGCGGTGAACGCATTCGGCGACGTGCGCGACCCGGCGTCCGGAAAGGTCGTGGCCGGCGCGCGCAAGACCCCCGACAGCCGGGAGTTCGCCGGCACGGTGGAGCAGATGCTACGGGGCGAGCTGGGCGGCATCCAGCGCAGTCATACCACGCTGGCGGTGGTCGCTACCAACGCCCGGCTGACCAAGGTGCAGGCCAACAAGCTGGCGCAATTCGCCAGCCTGGGGATGGCCCGCACCATCTACCCGGTGAATACCATGTCGGATGGCGATACGGCCTTTGCGCTCTCCATGGGCGACCTCCAGGCCGATATCAATATGCTGGGTGTGGCGGCGGCGGAAGGGCTGGCTACGGCTATCGTGCGCGCCGTGAAGTTTGCGAGGACGCTTGGGGGCGTGCCGGGGCTGGGATAGGCGGAGCAATGATCTCGACGCCCGGGAAATAGTTTCGATACCGGGCGGCATCGCGCGTGAGCAACGCGAGTCGACCGATGGCTGCGTGCGCGCCGATGTAGAAGTCAGGCAGAGGGAAGTGCCGCGGACCTCCGCGCCGCCGGTATCGCACAAAGCATTTTCCCGCCAGGAAACCCGCCTCCCAGGGGAGTGCTTCACGTCGATACAGGGCGGCCGGAATGGCGGCATCGAGCGCTTCGATGGTGCTGTATCCGATCGACACTTCGGCATATACGATCGGATCGATCACCAGGGTCGCGTGCTCGGCGACCTCCGCGAGGGCGCGCGCGGACCACTCGCCCCAATTTGGATCGTTGGTGGCGACGTCAAGCAGGACGTTGCTGTCCACAAGCACGCCGCGGCAGGCCTTCAGGCGCCCCGGCAAGGTAGTCGTGGCCGGTGTCACGCTCGCCGCCGCTTCGCCCGGCGGGGCTCGCCGCGAGTAAGGGCAAGGATCTCGCCGGTGCTCATGCGCGTATCGGCGCTCCCACGGAGGACCTCAAGGACCAGTCGCCCCCTCGTGTCCTCGCCGGGCTGTCGCCGGGCCTTGCGAATACGGGCGTGATCTCCGGCCAGTTCAAACTCGACTTTGGTGTGCGGCAGGAGCCCCAGGCGGTTACGGACCTCCTGAGGGATGGTGACCTGTCCCTTGCTGGTGATCTGCATAGTAATACTCCTACTGGTAAGTGTAATACCGAGAGACCGGATGCTGCAAGGCCACCGCTCTTTCACGTTCGCATGCCGGGGTTGGGATAGCCTCTTAGCCTGACGCGGCTGACGGGCTCCTGCCCCACTGGTGGAACATCATAGGAACCTTTGCACGCGCTCCCGAAACCGCGTGTAGATCCACGAGACCCCAACCAGTAACAGGCCCAGGACGAGGAACGAAAGAATTCGCGGCAGCGTCTCCAGGTGTCGCAGGTCCCACACAAACAGCTTCAGGATGCACGCCAGCAGCAGCGCGAGGCCCGAAAGCCGCAGTACCCGGTCGCGCAGCGGAAAGCCGGATGCCAGCAGGGCGACGCCCTCCATCCCCCACGCCACCGTCCGCAGGCTGCCCGCAACCTGGTAGTAGAGAAGCGCGGCCAGCAGCGTGGTGGCGAGCAGAGAGTAGTAGAGGCGCGGCCACCCGCCGCGCGCGGTCAGGAATTGCGCCCCATAGAAGCACGCGATGATGGCAACGCCGGCCGGCACGGGTTCAGCCGCGCCCGCGAAGTTGGCGGCCCAGCATCGCGCGAAGGCCAGCGCCGCCAGCGCGTAGCTCTGCCACCGGAACCACGAGAGCTTCCAACGCAAGCCGGCGCCAAGCAGCGCGAGAGCCAGCAGCGCCCATGCCGGCGCCACCGCCGCGGGCGGCAAGAGCGCCCAGAGCGCGGCGGATAGAAACGCGGTTCCGGCGACGGAAGCTATGTCGCGCACTCTGCCGTTCTCCTCCTTACGGGCTCGCGCGGCGATGGCGTAGGCCACCAGCGCTGCGCCCGCGGGAATGAGCCGCGGCGCGAGCGGCCCATCATTGTGAATCGGCAGAATGTTGAAGTAGAGCACTCGCGCAGCGCCGCCTGCCGCCACTGCGTATGCCTGGCGGCAAAACTCGGAAGGAAGGCCGCGCAAGCCCAGTTCGAGGAGCACCATGGCCAGGGCCATCCAGCCGAGTCCCAGGTACTCGCTGGGCAACACCCGCCATACGATAGCGGCCATCGCCAGGGTGGCGGCCAGCGAGGCGGCCAACCGCAGGGCTTCTCGCTCGGCCGGGAGAAATCGATCTGGCGCGGACCACAAGACACACAGCGCCGCGGCGTAGCTGAGCGTGGCTGCCACCGCGAGCGAAATCCACGGATGGGCAAACGGCTGCGCGTATCCCGTGGCGATGTACAGTTGGTAAAGCGCTGTTCCGAATACGCCAAGGCCGGCGAGCAAGTACCCCTGGACGCGGAAATCCAGCAGACGGCGCCACCATCCCACGAAGAACGGCGCGGCTGCCAGCGCGAACCACACGGCGCCGCGATACCGCTCGGGCGCTTCGTAGCCGGCTACCAGCGCCAGCATGCCGGCCGCGGCGTAGCCGTAGCCCACGTTGGCGGTGCGCAGCGCCCGGTTCAGGTAGAACACCACCATGCTCGCCGCGGCGACTGGAATCCACTGTTGCCTGGGCACATCGAACAGCTCCAGAAGCCACAAGTGCAGCACCTCGACCCCGAATAGCGCCACGGCCAACTGGCGCAGGTACTTCCTCTGAAACTTCAGGCCCGCAAGGAAGAACAACTCGGCTTCGGTCAACAGGCCAACGAGGAGCCACTGATGTTCCAGCTTCCGGAAAAGGGCGCCGGCAACCAGAGCGGCGGTCAGGGTGACCGAACCCTCCCAGCCGCCGGCCAGCGGTTTTGCCTCAGGGTGCAGGCGCGCGCGCAAAACGGTGCTCGCCAGGTACGCGGCCGCCGCCGCGGCCAGGAATCGCCACACGTCCTGCGGCGCGGCCACGGACCACTTCATCAGCGACAAGGAAAGGAAGCCGAGCGCATTGAGGGGGAGCAGCCATGGCTCCGCGCGCAGAATATCGAAACTCTCGAATGCCAGCCAATAGATGCAGAAGATGGCCTGGGTTTGCCATAAAGGCGCACCCGTGTCCCCGCGCGAGGCGCACGTTAGGTAGGTTGCCACCAGCCCGAACATCGCCATTTTCCGCCATGAGAAGCGGTGCGCCACGTAGAGCAGAGACACCGCCAGGGGTACCAGGGCAATCACAGAAAGGGGCGTGACCTCGGTGATGGCCAGCGTGACGAATGCAATGAAATACGCCAGCCCCGTCACAGTTTGCGAACGGTAGCGCAACGAGTGCACGATCATTCCCACGGCGACTGCCAGCAGCAGGATGGCGCCTGCCCAGGGGTTGTAAATCACCCTGGCCGCATCCAGCGCCTGCATGGCGTATACCGTGAAATAGAGGCCCGCCCAGCCGCCGCCCAGCAGGCCCCGCGCAAAGGTGCGGTAGCGCTCGCGCCGTTCCGCCGCGGCTCCGGTCCCCAGCATTGCCAGGCTGAGCGCCAGGCCGATGCTCACCCGGCCCGCGGGACCCATGTGGGCGAACGAATATCCGAGGGCCAATGCGATTCCGATGACGAGTACAAACACCCCCAGTTTGTTGAGCCAGTTGCCGCCGACCAGGGCTTCCCACTCCTCGCTGGTGCGCTGCGGCGCGGGGACGCTCAGCACGGGCGCGGGAGTTGGGGCGGGCCTCTGGATGATGGGTTCCGGCTGAACCAGGGGCGGTGGCGGTTCAGGCCGCGGCGGTGGAGCGGGTTGCGGTAGTGGCTCGGGCCGCGGCGGTGGAGCAGGTTGCGGCGGCGGAGCGGGTTGCGCCGCGGGAGGCACGGACAAGCGTTCGAGAGTGCCAATCCGCGACTCGATCTGGTCCAGGCGATTGTGCAGGTAGATCCAGCGGATCACCAACATTACGAGCAGGCATAAGATGAGAAAGCTTACCATGACGACCTCCAAGGGCTACGCAGTAATTCCAGCCAGTTGCTCCGCTCGGGTCTTTACCTCGCGCAAGTTCAGCTTGCCGCTGCCGAGCAAAGGAAGCTCCTCCACGGGGTACAGGTTCTCGCGTTTGGGGAGCCAGAGACGCGGCAGGCCGCTCTCCGAAAGCTGCTGCCAGAGTTGGGCGGGGGTGACGCCGGGACAGACGTATAGCGCCACCAGGCGTTCGCCGCGCACCTCGTCGGCCACCGCGGCGACGGCGCAGGGCGAATTGCCGATTACGGCGGCGATGGCCTCTTCGATTCTGACATGCGGGACCATCTCGCCCGCAATCTTGCTGAAGCGCGAGAACCGGTCGACGATGCGGACAAATCCTTCGTCGTCGATCACGGCGATGTCGCCGGTGATGTACCAGTCGTTGTGGCAGGCCTCGGCGGTCTCGCGCGGCCGGCGCAGGTAACCGATCATCCGGCTCGAGCCTTTTACCAGCAGCAAGCCGGCGCTGTTGGGCGCGAGCGGCTCGAAGGTCACCGGGTCCACAATCTTCACCGCGACGCCCGGCAGCGGATGGCCCACCGTGCCCGGCTTGCTGCCGACTTGCGTGTCCTTACCGGCGTCGAAGTTGGGAGCGTTGGCCGCCACGACAGGCGACATCTCGGTGCAGCCATAGCCTTCCAGCAACTCGAGGCCGAACTTCTCGCGAAACGCGGCAGCCACCGGCTCGCGCAGTTTTTCTGCGCCCACCAGGGCGAAGCGAAGGCTCGCAAACTCCTCCCTGGAGCACTTGTGGGTATACGCGGAGCAGAAGGTCGGGGTAGATAGCAGCAGGGTCCCCTTATGTTTCGCCGTCAGTTCGCCAATGGCTTTGGCATCGGCGGGATTGATGTGGTAGACCACACCGCAACCCGCGATCAGCGGAAACCAGATGGCCACGGTGAACCCGAACGAGTGGAAGAACGGCAGCCCGGAGATAATGCGGTCGTCCCCGCCGATCCAGAAAAGCTGGGCGATGGCTTCGATGTTCGAGAGCACGTTGTAGTGCGAGAGCATCACACCCTTGGGAACGCCGGTGCTGCCGCTCGAGAAGATGACGGCGGCCAGCGAATCCGGCGTGCGTTGGCCGCGGCAGAGGAGACCGGAAGGCGCGAAGCGGGCGGCCGCCAGCGCGCGGAATTGCCGCCACTTGCCGGTGCGGGCGAGGATTTCTTCGACGAAGACCATGCCGTCCAAAGGCTCCAATTTCGCCTTGGCCAGAAAGGCCCGCGAGGTGACGACCGTGCGGATGCGGCACTGTTCCACGGCCGAGGCCATGGCTTCGCGGCCGGCGGTGAAGTTCAGGTTGGCCGGGGCGCGGCCGGCGAGGGTTACGCCGATGTTGACCAGCGCGCCGGCTACCGTCGCCGGCAACAGCACGGCGATCATCTCTTCACCCGCGCAATGGCGCCGCACCCAGCCGGCAACTACCAGGCTGCCCGTCAGCATGCGGCCATAGGTGAGCTCGCGGCCGGTCGAATCGGCCATCGCGAAGCGGTTCCAGTTGCGGCGGGCAGTACGAATCATGCGGCAGTCCAGCAGATCCCGGCCGCTCTTGCGATGCGCCGTCGCATCGCTCGAAAGTTCCTGGATGGCCTGGCGGACCTCGTGTGCCGACGAGCTGGCGGGCATCGGCATACCGAACGAGATGGTCACGGGGTAGGGGACGCGCTTCGGCCATTTCCAGAAGAACTTGCCTCGTTCAAAGCTGAAGATGCTGCCCCAAAGACGGTCGAGATGGACCGGAATGATGGGCACATCCAGGCCCTTGACGATCTCTTCCATGCCGCGCTTGAACGGCAGCATATTGCCGGTGCGGCTGATGGCGCCCTCGGCGAAGATGCAAACCATATGGCCTTCGGTCAATTCCTGACGCGCGGCGCGAATGGATTCGACCATGCCGCGGGGGCCGTTTCCCACGGGAATGGCCTTCGCCATGCGGAAAAACCAGTGAAGCGCCCGCATTTCGTAGTACGGTTTCCAGATCATGAAACGAATGAAGCGCTGCACGCAGGCGCCGATCAGGAAACCGTCCGCGTGCGACATGTGGTTGGCCACCAGTAGCGCCGGACCGCGGAACGGGACGTTGTCCTGACCCACAATATGAATACGGAAAACCGTGTGGGTGGCCAGCCAGAGGACCAAGCGAACGAAGAAGTCCGGCACTTTGGTGAGGATGTATGCGGTCACCAGCAGCGTCAGAACGCCGAAGGCCAGCAGGATACGGTCGGCCGTGACGTGCAGGCGGCCATGGAATACCACTACAGCGCCGGAAGCCAGCAGCATCCCCAGGGTCTGGTAGAAGTTGTTGGTCGCCACTACGCGGCCCTTCTCGCGCCGTCCGCTGCGCTGCTGCACGTAGGCGTAGAGCGGGACTACGAACAGGCCGCTCGATACAGCCAGCAGCGCGACCGCTGCCGCCGACAGCGCAAACGACCCCCTGGCCATGTACAGACCAATGAAGAAAACGCCCATGAGGGCCGAGCCCAGAGGCACCAGCCCGAGTTCCACCTTGTCGCCGGATAACCGGCCGGCCAGCAGGTTGCCCGCTCCAATGCCGATTGCCAGGAACGTCCACAGCACCCCGATGCCGCGATCGCCGGTGTGAAGCACCTCGGAGCCGAAATACTCCAGGTCCGTTCTCAGCAGCACGGCCACGCACCAGAAGTAAGAGACGCCCAGCACCGTGAGCCACAAGGGCCGCTCCTTCAGCAGGTGCTTGGTGCTGGAGACGATTTCCGAAAAGGGGTTGAAGCGGAACGGTTGGGTGGCGCCGGAAGGCGGCACCCGTGTGATGCGCAGGCTGGTGCAATACCCCGCTACGGCCACGGCGAGCGTCACCAACCCCATGCGCCAGGCTGCATCCTTCCAGGCCACGTACAAGAACGTGCCGCTGACGATGCCCAGCACGATCGCCACAAAAGTGCTCATTTCCAGCAGCGCGTTGCCCCGGGAGAGGTCCCGGTCGGGCAGCATTTCGGGCACGATGCCGTACTTGGCGGGGCTGAAAATCGTGGAGTGCAGCCCCATCAGGAACACCACTAGCACCATCCCTTCAAACCGGCCCGAAAGGAGCGCAGCCAGTCCCACACCCATGACGAAGATCTCGAAAACCTTGACCCAGATCAGGACGCGGCGCTTGCTGACCAGGTCCGACAAGTGCCCGGAGTAGCCGGAGAACAGGAAGAACGGCAGATTGAAAACCGCGGGGATCAGCGGCACGTACACGCCGCCCTTCACTTCGAGCGCACCGAGCGCCACGATGGTCTGGTAGACGTTGTCATTGAACGCGCCCAGAAACTGCGTCCAGAGGAAGGCCTGGAAGCCGCCGCTCTTCAGAAGATCTCTGAATCCGCCGTGAGTCATGGCCTGTTCAAGGGCACGGCCAGTGCCGTTCGTAAGTATCGGCGAATCAATGCCCGCGGCGCAATACCCATTTTCGTTCTATGCATTCTTTGTCAAATGCCGTACAATCAATGTACATGGCCTTGATTTCGCGTGCGGAGCGCCCCTTCCTCCAGGCGGTGTCGCGGCTCGGATACTCGAACCCCTTCCTGCCGGAGCGGATCGAGTTCGAGCGCGCCGCGCTGGGCGGCGATTTCGTCGAGGGCGAGCCGGTCTGGAGCCAGCAAGTGGACGACCCGGAACGGCCGCGGATCAACGTGTGGCGCATTGTGGAGCGCCTGGAACGTGTCGCCGAACAACTGCGCGCGCGGCTGCTCGAGGGCACGGAAGCACGCGCGCAGGACCTGGTGCTCTACGAAGATGCCATACTGCTCCTGCTCTATCAGCGCTACTACCGCAGTTTCTTCGAAGCGGGATTCGGACCTGCCGCAGCCAAGAGCGATTCCACGCGCTGGCGGTTCTACAACGATTTTCTGGACGACTGGCGGCACTTCTTCCACATTGACGGCGTGCGCTTCCCCACCGGCCACGATCCGCGCCACACGTTCGCATGCTTCTGGCAGATCCAGCGTGCGTTCGAGCAGGTATTCCGCGACGTGATCGGCAGCTCGATGCCGGCGGCGCGCCTGCGGGCATCGATTTGGCAATCCATTTTCACGCACGATATGCGCCGCTACCGGCGCACGCTGTACGCGCGCATGGGCGAGTTCGCCACGCTGATCACCGGGCCTTCTGGCACGGGCAAGGAACTGGTGGCGCGGGCCATCGCGCAATCCCGGTACGTGCCGTTCGACGACCAGCACCTGGCATTCGCGGAGCCCAGAGGGCACCCTGGCGCGGGGGCGTTTTTCCCCATCAACATTGCGGCCCTCTCGCCCACGCTGGTGGAGTCCGAGTTATTTGGCCACCGGCGCGGCGCATTCACCGGGGCCGTGGCCGACCGCACGGGCTGGCTCGAGACCTGCCCTGAGCTGGGATCGGTCTTTCTGGATGAACTGGGCGACCTGGACCCGGCGATTCAGGTGAAGCTGCTGCGGGTGATCGAAACGCGGACGTTCTATCCGGTGGGCGACACAGCGGGACGGCAGTTCCATGGGAAGCTGATTACCGCGACCAATCGGGACCTGGCTGCGGCCATCGCAGCGGGACGGTTCCGCGAAGACCTGTATTATCGCCTGTGTTCCGACCAGGTGACGACGCCTTCCCTGGCCGAGCAACTGGCCGATTCGCCGGGGGTGCTGAGGGAGCTGGTGTTCTACATGGCCCGGCGGGTGGCGGGGGCGGAGGGCGACGACCTGGCACGCGAGGTCATCGAGTGGATCGAAGGCAACCTGGGAACCGGATACGCCTGGCCCGGCAACTACCGCGAGCTGGAACAGTGCGTGAAGAACGTGCTAATCCGGCGCAATTACCGGCCGTCCCGGACGGCGGAAGATCCGGTGGAGGAATTCGCGCAAGACGCCCGGGCGGGACAGCTCTCGGCGGACGAGTTGCTGCGCCGGTACATCACGATTGCCTATAGCCGCACGGGCAGCTACGAGGAAACCGCCCGGCAAATGGGACTGGACCGGCGGACGGTGAAGAGCAAGGTGGACGAGCGGCTGCTGGAGAGGCTGCGGGCCGGCAGCGGCCGTTGACTCGAGCGCCACGCCGAATCCAGTTTGCGGTACGCTTGGCTTTCGGAGCGATGCATGGACCGACGAACCTTCCTCAAAACATCCGCAACGGCGCTCCTGGCGGGCGCGGCCGCGCGCGTGGGCGCCAAAGCAACCCGCCCGCCGAACGTCATCTTCATCTACTGCGACGACCTGGGCTACGGCGACCTGGGCTGCTATGGTTCCACCATCCGCACTCCCAACGTGGACCGCATGGCGGCCGATGGAGTCCGCTTCACCCAGTTCTACTCGGCCAACCCGGTCTGTTCGCCCTCCCGCGCCGCGCTGCTCACCGGAAGATATCCCACGCGGACGGGCGTCTACCGCGTGCTGAATCCCTCGGACACTTTCGGGCTGGCGGACTCCGAGGTCACCATCGCCCAGATGCTCAAGGCGCGCGACTACAAGACCGTGGCTGTTGGCAAATGGCACCTCGGACACCTGCCGCGGTACCTTCCGCCCCGCCGCGGCTTCGACGAGTACTTCGGAATTCCGTACAGCAACGACATGAACCCGCGTCCGCTGCTGCACGCCGCGGGGGATAAGGTGGAGCAACTGGAAGAGCCGGCGGTGCTCGAAACGCTCACGCCGCGCTATACGGAGCAGTGCCTCAAGTTCATCGAGCGCTCCAGGAATTCGCCCTTCTTCCTCTACATGGCCCACACGTACCCGCACATCCCGCTGGCCGCGTCGCCCCGGTTCCGCGGCAAGTCCGCCGACGGGTTGTATGGCGACGTGGTGGAAGAACTGGATTGGAGCGTGGGCGAACTGATCGCTTCGCTCAAGAAGCACGGCCTCGCCAACGACACCATCGTGATGTTTTCGAGCGACAACGGGCCTTGGTACCAGGGGAGCCCCGGCAAGTTGCGGGGCAGAAAGGGCTCGACGTACGAGGGCGGCGTGCGGGAGCCTTTCCTGGCGATGTGGCCGGGCCATATTCCCAGAGGCGCCGTGTCGAAGGGCATCGCGGGCACGGTGGATATCCTCCCCACGCTCGCCAGGCTGTGCGGCGCGCCATTGCCGAATAACCCGCTGGACGGCATCGACATCTGGCCGCTCCTCTGCTGCCAGAAACAGGAATTGGAGCGCGAGGTCCTGCTGTATTTCGACGATTGGAACGTGCAGTGCGCGCGCTGGCGGCAATGGAAGCTGCACTTCGCACGCTACAACACGATGGCCTTTAACCCCGCGCCGCCGGGAGGGCGCGTGAACCTGGTGCTGCCCGCTCCGGAACTCTACGACCTGGAAAGCGACCCCGACGAGAGCTACGACGTCGCACCGGAGAACCCGCAGGTGGTGGCGCACATGATGGCGCGCGTCGAGGCGCTGGTCTCCGGCTTCCCGGACGAGGTCAAGAAGGCGTGGGAGGCCACACGGAACAGGGCCACCGCCAAAACGCCCGCCGGCGCGCTCCCGCAGCCGGTGAAGCAGTAATGAGGGCGCCGAAGGAGTAACTCAGGAACCGACCGGCACGGCGGGCAGCCGGTTATGGCCGGTACGCCACGGCGTCGATTTCCACTTTGATGCCGGGGATCGCAAAGGCCGCCACCACCGTGGTGCGCGCGGGCTTGGCATCGCCGAAGAATTCCGCGTAGACCTCGTTCATGGCGGCGAAGTCTTTGCCATCGGCCAGGAATACCTGGCACTTCACAACGTCGCTGAGGGCCGCGCCGCAGCCATCCAGGATGCGCATGATGTTGGTTAGCGTCTGGCGGGTTTCCTGGCGCACGTCGCCGGAGACCACCTGTTGGGTGGCGGGGTCGACGGGGACCTGGCCGGAAACAAAGATGAAATCGCCGGCGCGAACGGCCGGGGAATAGGGGCCGCGCGAGGCGGGCACGCCGGGGGGTGAGATGCGCTCAATCATGATTCAGTGTCCTTCCGCTTCCAAAAAACGCTCGGCTTCCATGGCGGCGCGGCAGCCCGCGCCGGCGGCGGTGATGGCCTGGCGGTAGATGCGGTCCTCCACGTCGCCGGCGTGGAAAACGCCGGGAACGCTGGTGCGCGCGCCGCCCTTCGAGACGATGTAACCTTCCGCATCGGTTTCGATCTGGCCTTTGAAAACCTTGGTATTGGGAATGTGGCCGATGGCCAGGAAGAAGCCGTCCACTTGCTGGTCCCAGACCTTGCCGGTCTGGAGGTCGCGCAGGCGCACCCCGGTCACGATTTTCCGGGCAACGTCATGGACCTCTTCCACGACGGTGTTGGTGAGGAACTTGATTTTGGGATTGCGACGCGCGCGGTCGAGCATGATCTTCGAGGCGCGGAACTCGCCGCGGCGGTGGACCAGCGTGACTTCGCGGCCGAAGCGCGTCAGGAAGGTGGCCTCTTCCATGGCGGAATCGCCGCCGCCCACCACCATGATCTGCTTGTCGCGATAAAAGAACCCGTCGCAGGTGGCGCAGGAACTGACGCCATGGCCAATGAGAGCCTGCTCGGATTCGAGGCCCAGCCAGCGGGCGGAAGCGCCGGAAGCAATAATCACAGTGCGCGTTTCGATCCAATCGCCTTCGATACTGAGGCGAAAGGGGCGATTGGAGAAATCGGCGTCGAGGACGGCCCCATCCACGTATTCGGCGCCGAAATTCTGGGCCTGTTTGCGCATGTTCCCGACGAGGTCCGGGCCATTGATGCCTTCCGGGAACCCGGGGAAATTCTCCACCAGGGTGGTAAGGGAAAGCTGGCCGCCGGCATGATGGCCGGCCACCACCAGGGGTTTGAGGTTGGCGCGGGCGGCGTAGATGGCGGCGGTGTTGCCCGCGCATCCGGAACCAATGACGATTACATTTCGCATGGTTGACTCACGATGGGTTCAGGCACTCGGCGATTTCCTTCTCGTCGATGGCGCCGGTCCGAATGAGGCGCCAGTACGGCTCGGTGATATCGACGGTGGTGGCGCCCGCTCCGTTGCACATGCCGCCGTCGATCACCAGGTCCACGCGCCCATCCATCATGCCGAAAACATCGATGCCGCTGCGGCAGGTGGGACGGCCGGAAATGTTGGCGCTGGTGGAGATCAGCGGATGGTTCAGCATGGCGATCAACTGGTTGGCGACCTTGGAGCGCGACTGGCGCAGCGCCAGGCGGCCGGTGTTGCCGGTCACCTTGAGCGGCACTCTGGCCGAAGCGGGAACGATGATGGTAAGCGGCCCGGGCCAGAAGCGGCGCGCCAGGATGAAGAACCGATTGCTGAGCTCAGAAGCGAGATCCTCTGCCATGATGAGGTCCCCCACCAGGATGGGAAGGGAGCGGTGGGGTTCCCGACCCTTGGCGTGAAAGACCTGGGCCACGGCGCCCAGGTTGAAGGGGTCGGCCACCAGAGTGTAGAGCGCATCCGTTGGGATAGCGGCCACCTTGCCGCGGCGCACGGCGGCGGCGGCCCGCTCCAGCACTTCGGGCTGGGGTTCTTCGGGATTGATCTCGACCAGGTCGGTAGCCATTTCGTTCGATCTCAGCGCGGGCCGATGGCCTCGGCGACGTCCAGGGCCATCTGGTACCGGCCGAAGGGCGCGCTCAATTGTACACCCTGGACCATGCCGCGCACACGCGCCACCATTTCGCGCGCGATGGCCACGCCTTCCTCGCGAGCCTTATCCGCGTTGTCCACTCGCCGCATGCGCTCCATGAAATGCCCGGGCACGGGCACGCGCAGCTCGTTCACCATGAATTCGGCGTTGCGGAAGCTGGTGAGCGGCCACAGGCCGCAGATGACGGGGATCTTGACGCGCTCGATACGTTGGAGGAACGTCTCCAGCAGATCCAGGTCGAATACCGGCTGCGTCACCGCGTACTCCGCGCCGGCCTCCACTTTCCACTCGAAGCGGCGGATCTCTTCATCCATATTGAGCGCGCCGGGATTGGCGCCCACGCCGATGAGCAGGGCGGTTTGCGAGCCGATGGGGTTGCCGCCGATATCCAGGCCGTGGTTGAGGTTGTTGACAATGTTGACGAGGCCGATGGCGTCGACGTCGAAGACCGCGGTGGCGTCGGGGTACAGGCCCATGCGCGGCGGATCGCCGGTGATGCAGATGAGGTTGCGGACGCCGGCGGTGTGCGCGCCCAGCAGCTCCGATTGAATGCCAAGAATGTTGCGGTCGCGGCAGCAGAAGTGGCTGACGGCCTCGATGCCGGCGTGCTGTTGAATGAGCTGGCAGGCGACCTGGGCGCTCATGCGGGCGCTGGCGCGGGGGCCGTCGGGAACGTTGATGGCGTCGATGCCCTGTTCGGCGCACAGCCTGGCGCCGGCGATTTCGCGGGAGGCGTCCACGCCGCGCGGCGGCAGGATTTCCACGAACGCGACAAATTTCCCCTGGGCCAATTTGGCGCCCAGCTTGGACTTCTGGGCCATGGGAACGGGCGTGAGGGCGTGCGCCTTGACCTCCGGCTCCTCCACCGTGACGCTGAGCTTCTTCTGCAGCGGCTGGAGCGAGCGCGTTTCCGAGCGGATCAGCTTGATGTGATCGGGCGTGGTGCCGCAGCAGCCGCCGATGATTCTGACGCCGGCCCACAGCAGGCGCCGCGCGTACTGCGCCATGTATTCCGGCGAGCAGAGATACATGTTGCGGCCTTCCACGCGCGTGGGCAGCCCGGCGTTGGGCATGGCGCTCATGGGCTTGGAAGAGAACTGCATCATGCGCTCGATGGTCTCGAGCGTGGCCTTGGGGCCGACGGAGCAGTTGAGGCCGATCGCATCCACCGGCCAGGAATCCATTTCGCGCGTGAAGGTTTCGGTGTCGGTGCCGCCGGGCAGGTGTCCGAAATCGTCGATGGTCACCTGCGCGACAATGGCGACTTCGCCGCCGGCGGCCTCATGCGCGGCCCGGACGGCTTCGCGGAGCTCGTTGAGATTGCCGAAAGTCTCGAGGATCAGCAGATCGACGCCGGCTTCCAGAAGCGCGTCGATCTGCTCGCGGAAAATGGCGCGGGCTTCGGCGAAAGACGTGGGGCCCAGAGGCTCGATGCGCACGCCCAGCGGGCCGACGGCGCCGGCCACGAACACCGCTTCCTTGGCCGCTTCGCGAGCCAGGCGCACGCCGGCCTGGTTGATGGCCTTCAGCTTTTCGGCGACACCGAACCCGGCCAGCCGTATGCGGCTGGCGCCGAAGGTGTTGGTTTCGACGATTTCGGCGCCCGCCTTGACGTAGTCCTGGTGGATCTGGCGAACCAGGTCGGGCGAAGAGAGATTCAGCTCGTCAAAGCAGCGGTTGATGAAGACGCCGCGCGAGTAGAGCATGGTGCCCATGGCGCCGTCCGACACCAGGACGCGGCGGGACAACTGCTCGCGGAATTCCTGGGCGCGGTGGTTCGCGGAGGTCGTCATGGGAAGCGTCGCAAAAACCGTTTCGGGCCGCGGCTTGCGTCATTGGTGATTTTAGCGCGACCGGGTGGGGGTTCGCTCGGCGGGGGTGGTGCGCTAAATCTGTGTCTGAGAATTCGGTGCCCCTTTAGGCATCGTGAATGCTTTTCTTCGCTTGATCTATCGCTGCCTCGAAGAGTTTCTGAACGAGGTCTTCATCCACGAGGGCGACGCCGATCTTTGAGACCATCAGTGATCTCTTCGCCTTTGTCAGAAAGTCCATCCCTAGGAGCAGGCCACACTGATTCGGCTCTAGCGGGAGTTTACAAGTTAAGAGGCACAAAAGAAGGTAAGTGTTGGGATTCCAGTAGCTTGCCGGTGGCAGGCTTGTATGTCCTAACCGAAAGGGCTCAGGTGGGAATCGGCGCGTACCG
>Ga0187877_1001086_pt1 | contig 30009 bp, 22 predicted proteins | sample June2016WEW_17_1_3_FD_132430 | JGI IMG/M metagenome (GOLD analysis project Ga0187877, IMG submission 132430) | Peatland microbial communities from SPRUCE experiment site at the Marcell Experimental Forest, Minnesota, USA - June2016WEW_17_100 | ecosystem: Environmental > Terrestrial > Soil >...
CACCGCCACGTTCTTGCCGTCCACGCCCTTCAAATTGACATACTGGTTTCCGCTGTATTCAGGCGGAAGGTCGGCCACCTCGTATCCATTGACTGACTTCATGGGCGCGGCGAGCGGTGCTCCAGTCACTGAATCCTTCATGGCATACCAGCCCTCCTGCCACTGCTTCTCATTGACCTTGTTCAGCACCTGCCGGGTGGAGTGTTCCACCAGAGCCGAGGAGTCTCGCGTGGTCGGGATGTAGGCATCCACTGACGCGGCCTCGTAGTAGTTCTCGAAGGTCTTGCCCTTCGTCCACTGGCGTCCAAGGATGCGCTTCTCGCCAAAGTCCACCGTATCGTTGTTGAAGAACTCGGCGTTGTATCGGTCGGGCAGGTAGCCGTAGTCGAACTTGGCTTGATACCCGTTCTGCTTACCAATCTCGAAGGCTGAGTCGTAGGCGCGCGTGGCGGCGATGGAAGCAGTCTGCATCTCGGCGTCGCGCCAATGGGTCTTTGCGTAGTCCAGCTCCTCCATCAGCTTGGCATTGCTCTCCAGCCACGCCCTTGCCTTTAGGTGCTGCAATCGGTCGGGGCCAGCCAGAAGCTTCTTCGCCTTCTCGATGCCGTCGGCCACCTGCTGCTTGAACACGTCGAGCCGCTTGAGCTGTGACGGGTCGAAGCTGTATTCAGCGTCCTTGAACTTGAGCTGACCTTCGTTGATTAGCTGGCGCTCCACTCCGGCGCGAAGAATCTTTCCATACTCGCTGCCAAGAGCGGCGAGCTGGTCGGTCTTGATGAGCCCGTTGTTAAGTTTATCCTTCAGGCCTTGGATGTATTTTCTGTTGGTGTCGCCCAAGTCGGCCTTGCCGGGATGTTCCTCAACCATCTCCTGCTTCTTGGAGTCCCACACCTTCTTGCCTTGGCTCTTGGGCAGATTCGGTTCGGCCTCCAGTTGAGCGAGGATGACCTTGGTCTTGGTGATGTCGCCGTCCATCATGGCTCGCACCAGCCGATACTCACGCTGGCTGTTGGCAATCTCAACGGCGCGCGCCTTGGCAGAATCGCTCCAGACAAACTTTCGGGCGATGGCTTTAGCAGCCACCAGCGGGTTGACGCCGGCCAGCTTCTTCTCGACGGACTTGTCCTTCAGGACGCCGAACATATTGGAGGCCATGTTGAAGCAGTTCTTGACCGTCCAACCAGCATCGCGCGCACCATTGGCGGCAAGGTTGCCGGCGGCATCAAGGTAGCGGGACTGGATGTCCTTGGCTTCACGGCGGCTTAGGTAGGCTCCAGTGACGCGCTTAACATCGTTGATGCCATCTTCCACCCAGAGACGCGTGGCGGCGAACTGCTTGCGGTTGCGCTCCTCCAGCGACATCTTCTGCAAGTCCTGAATCTGCTTGGTGGTGATGGGCAGCTTGCGGCTCTTGTCAGCCAGCCAGTCGAGGCGCTCTTGGATGTCGCCAGAGATTCCAGTCGTCGGGTCTGACAGGGCTGCCTGTGGTGCGTCAGCCCTTTTCCCAGACAGGTAATCCTCGCGAGCCTTGGCAAGAGACTGCTTGGTTTCTTGTGAAATCTTCGCCCTCTCTTTTCCGGAGAACGGGTCTCTTACGTCCTGATACTCCGACGGCCGCGCGTCGGAAGTGAACGCAATCAGGGCGTCCATCCAGCGCAGGTCGCGGTGGTCAAGGGCGGGCTCAATGGACGGCTGTGCTGACGCCTCTGGCATTGGTGCTCCAGTTCCCTGTGGCGCTCCTTGGACATCAGTTGGCGCGCGCCGGTCGAGCGGCATCTCCAGCTCCTTCTTGGTGTCCAGATGCTCCAGCGAGCTCCAGCGTTCCGTCGGCTTCGGGTTGGTGGCCTTCAGGATGCGGCGCACGAAGTCGGCGCGGCTGGCAGATTTTGCGCGGATTCCAACCAGCAGGCGGGCGGTCTGGTTGATGAGCAATTCACCCATCAGCTGCTGCTGCTTGGCGTTGTATTTTCGGGCGACCTTGCGGTATTCCACGAACACCTTGCGGGCATACTTCCCAAGCGCATTGGTCAGCACAGGGTCTTTGAACTCCTTGAGCTGCTTAATGATTCGAGCCACCACCTCCGGCGAGTCAGTCCACTTGATTGCGTCGTAAAGCTTGCCAGCCTCGTAGTCCTTCAGAGGCTCTTTGGTGCGGATGCCGGAGCGGCCTGTGCCAGTCATGGCATGGGTCTCGGCCGCCGCCGGGCCACTGACATGGCCTCCGCCGCCACGCTCAACGTTGGAGCCAAACCCTTCCGCTTCCTGTGACAGCTGTGGGTCTTTCTCGAAGGCTTCAATCTCGCGCTCCAGACGGATGCGGTCTGATTCGTTTATGTCGGAGCCCTTCTCCAGCTCGGCATCAATCTCATCGAGCTGCTTGCGGCGCTCCTCTGCGCCCATCTTTCGCATCTCCTTAATCTTCTCCTCGGCGAGAGGGTCGTGCTTGTCTGCCTCATTCCCAAACTCGTCCACAATTCGGCTACCAATGGGAGTGCTGCCCTTGGTGTAGCGCGCGGTCATGGCCTGCATCGCTTCGGAGTCGCTTATGGTCTGCTGCTGGTATTTATTCGCGCGAGACTCGCGAGCAAGCGCCGGCTGCAAGAACTGCTCGCTGAAGTCGCCATACTTGGCGAACGTCTTGGAGTAGCCCAGCACCGGCTCATCGAGCAGGATGCTATGGATGATTTGATACCGCTTTAGGATGGCTGGCAGACCCATGTGCTCACCCTTCGTTATGGGGTCGAGAATCATCGGTTGGCCGTCCTTGGAATAGACCGACGCCATGAACACGCGGTCGCTGGACATGGACTTCAGGACGGCGATGCGGCGGCTGGCCGTGCGCGGGTCGTGCTTGCTCCGGTTGGCGAAGTCCAGAAGGGAAGACTTAAGCTTGTGGATGCTCTTCTGGTCGCTGGTGCGCAGCGTGACGATTGAGTCCTCGTTCTTGCCACCACCAAGACGGACATCTTCCGGCGTCACCTCACGCTTGAAGTTGGTCTCATCGAGGATTGGCTCCATCATCTGCATATAGAGGTCTGCCTGACGCTTCAGGCGCTTCCTCATGGAAGCGGCAATGGTCTCGCCATCCTGGCGTTCCAGCACCTTGTCGGGCTTCTCGGACTGCTTGGCCAGCTCGGCCTTCTTCTCGTCCGGAGACAGCAGCTTAAACACTTCCATCGCCTGCTCCTTGGTCAGCTCTGCCGGCGGAGCATCGTCGGTTCCGCGATAGGTGATTCCCTTCTCCAGAGAGATGAGACCCTTGGCCTCGTTCTTTCCGCCAGCCTTGCGAACATCCTTGGCCAGCTCGGAATTCAGGAGCGAGTCAACCTCTGCGCCTTTGAGTCCTTCAATGCGCTTCCAGAAAGCCTGCCCCAGCATCTCGTGCAGGACTCCCTTCTGAAGCCTGCCTTCATAATGTTTCTCCAGCTCACGGACAGAGTGGGTCAGGCTGGCGGTTCGTCGACCGGCCTCAAGGTCTTCGATGGCCTTGGACATCATGTCCTCGACACGGCCATTGACCATACGCTGCGTGGCCTCGACTTCGCTGACGGCATCGCCGACCTGGGTTGACTTGTCCATGAACGCTTCAGGGTGCTCCTGCTGTTGCTGACGCAGGTAGGCGACGTAGGCCTCGGCGTCAGGGTCTTGCGCGGTGGACTTCAGCTTCTTGATGTTGATGAGTCGGCTGCGGGCGTTTTGAGTTCCTTCAAGATTCTTCTGGTCGCCCCACGCACGGAGCTGACGAGCCTGTGCCACCATGGCGTCATGGCCTTCCACGTCACCAAGCTGACTGTATTCCTCAGCAGAGTCCTCATGCTCGAGCGCCAGCTTCTCGTAGGGATTACTGAAGTCGGCAAGGCGGCTGGATGCCCCCTGAACCTTCTCATTGGCAGCCTGCTCGGCATGGTTGAGTCGGATTTGGACAGAACGGATGGTGGCCGACGCTCGGCCTTTGATGCCACGGCTGACAAGGTTCTCACGGATGAGTCGGACAGCCTTCTGCATCCCGTAGATTACATCCAACTTGAGTCGCTCGGTTCCGGCCATCTCAGTCAGCTCGTCAGGCTTCATGCCAAGGATTTCCTGCATCCTCATTCGGAAGGCCTCGTGCGCCATGTAGAGGTCTGACCGTCCCTCGCTGCCAGAGTAAATCTTCTTTACCGCCCATTTCTCCGGAGCCGTCATGGCATCCCACAGGCTAATGGCGGCATCATCAGGAGTGGCACTGTGAATCTGCTCATGGGCAATCAGATTCTGCACCTGCTTGCGGATGGCGCGCTCGCTGTGTCCGTGGTAGCGCATGGCGTTGACCACCTGCGACAGTCTTGCTGCGGACACATGAATCTTGCCGTCGCGCCGGTCGAACCACATATGGCCGGTGCCAGTCTCCTCTTTGTCCTTGGTTCGGGTGGAGGCTTCCTGGCGGTCAACATCACCAGACTCCAACTCCTGTTGGATGAGCTCGTTCTGCTTGTCAACCATCTCCGACTCCGCCTGATTCTTGTGCTCAGGCGTCATGCCAGTGTCGGCCATCAGCTTTGGATAAAGAGCGTTCAGCTCCTCCATGGTCTTGACTGACTTGACCTGCGCGGTGAAATCTTCCAGAGGCTTGGTGTTCTCCTTCGGTGTTGCCACCGGAGTTTCCTCAGCTTTCGGAGCTGGAGCGGCATCAGTCTTGGGTGCATCAGCAGCAGTCTTGGAAGCGGCATCATCCACATCCATGGCAGCCTTGCGGACTTCGATTGCCTTGCGCTGCTCGTCCGCCGACATCGTGCGAATCTTTTTCTTCTGGCTCTCGGTGAACTTGAGCTGCTTTAGCTGCGCCTCCAAGTCCCAGTTGGTCGGAATCTTCACCTCTGGAACCGGAGCCTTCTCCGTCACCACTTCTTCCTTCTTGGTGTCGGCAGGAACCTTGCCTTCCAGCAGGTCGTTGATGTCGTCGGCCGGCTTGGCGGCGGCGGTCTCGACGGCTTCCGTCTTGGCCTTCTCCGTCTCCTTGGCGACCACTTGGTCGGTGTCGTTGTGCAGGACGTAGGGAACCCCAGTCTCGTCCATCGCCTGCTTGATTTCTGGGGCGACGCCATCCTTCTTGGTCTGCTCGGCGTGGGCGATTTCCTCGGGCGTCATCTGAGCCACAATCTTCGCGGCGGCGTCCTTGGCTGCGGCTGGCGTGTTTGCGCCATGCTTCTCGGAGAATCGGGTATTGCCGGCAATCATGGACTGGATGATGCCCATGGCGACATTCTCGCCAGTGATGGGCTGACCAGTTACGAGCGGCTGACCGACAGAAACAGCGGCACCAAGGCCTGCGCCCATGGCCACGCCCTTGGCTTCGCGGGTCATCTTGCCGCGAAGCAGGTCGTATGCGCCACCAGCCAGCTTCTTGGGCGACTGCATCTCGAACGCGCCCAGCGACGCAGCCACCGAGCCGACATCTGAAGCGATGGGATGGTCTTCGTGCGCCTTGCTGATTAGGTTCTTGATGCGGTCAGGAAGAATCTTGTTCTGCACCCAGTCGAGCGCAGAGCTGCCGCCAATGACGCCCACAAGTCCAAGCCCAATTCCTAGAACGTCCGCCACCGGGTCAACTGGGCCACCGCCAGCCAGCTCACCAATTCCAACGCCGACAGCTCCAGATGCAATCCTCTTGGCTGCGAACTTGGCAGTAAGCGATGCCGCCGCCTTTGCTCCAGCCCATGCGCCAACCGTTGGAACGGCGGCAGAGGCGGCTCCGGTGGCTGCGGACTGGATGACGGACATCTTGGGCTCCGGAACTGGAGCCGGGTTCGCGTCGAAAATCTGCTTGATTTGTTCAGGGTTCGGAGGCGCGTCACCCTCGACCGTCAGATTCCTTCCGGTCGGGTCTTGTATGGTAAATTGAGGCATGATTGTTCAATTATTTTCCCGACTTTGCGGAGTCAATTTGGTTTGCCAAATCCTCAAGTTCTGAAATCTTTTTCAGTCTCCAGCCAATCGTGTTCTTCCACATGGAAGTCCCCACAATAGAATTTCCCTTCATGCTGTCAACTTCATCTTGAAGGCTTTTAATCTGCTTACGGTATTCGGTTGAGCCTTCAAACGGAATACTGCCCGGGCTGATACCGTCAGGGATTGCCGCCTTTGATGGAGCAGCTGCTGGCGCTGCGCTAGGAGCTGGAGCTGCGACTGCCGACGGTTTTGTGACAACTCTATATCCTGGAGGCATTCCACCACCGACTTTAGGCTGATGGCCGGTGATGCCACGGATTTCTTCCATGATTCTTTCCTTCTCCGTCGGGTCGAGTTCTTCCTTGAGCTGGGTCTGGAGCGCCCCTAGATACGCCTTGTCGGAATCGGACAGGTCTTTGTTATCGTTTCCATATTTTCCAACCGGAGCCGGATGCCAAGTGCCATGGCCATCCACAACGCCCTTGCCGTTTTCGCCAAAGTCAAAAGGCATCGGCGCGGGCATCGGCCGGTCGTCGCGAGCGAGTTGCCCCATGCCAACCATGCTACCCATCTCCGGGCCAATCCTCATGGCTGCCTGAACCGGGTCAACGCCAGACTGGACAAGCTGCTGGTATTGCTGCTGCGCCTGGAACTTCCTTGCCGCCGCCTGCGTGGCCATCTGGAGCTGCTGCTGCTTCATCTGGGTGTCAACAGCGTGTTGCTGAACTTGCATGTTATACTCCCTGTCCTGCTGGTCTTTTAACATCTGAATCTGCATCTGCTTCTGTGCTGACTCCCGTTGCACCTGCTGCTGGGCGTTGGCGATGTTCTGGCGCTCAACGTCTAGGCGCGCTCCGGCATTGGCAAGATTACCCCACTCTTGCGGGTTGGTCTGAAGCCACGGTGGGATGGTGTCGAGTGCCATAAATCAGGATTGGTAATTGCCACTCGGGTCTGGGCTGCCCCAAGCATCAAATTGTGTTGGGTCGTAATTTTGACTGGTGACATCGCTGCTGCCAGCCGCAGGCTGCCCGTAGAGATATTGGTAAATTTGCGGAGTCATTGCAGTCGCGGTGGAATCCGCTGAACCTCCGAGACCAGCCAGAGTTCCAAGACCTGAGGCGCCATTTGAATAGGTAGGGGTCGTATTGTAGCCAGTCCCGTATGGGTTCGTGCCGCCTCCGGATGGATGACCGCTGCCCTGACCCAGTGCGATGGCCTCCTGTGCTGCCAGAGTCGGGTTCGGGGCCGCAGCCATGGCTGCATTGCGAGAGGCGATGTCCGCGAGCAGCTGCGGGTTCTGCTGCTGCTGGCCGGATGCGCCAAGGAAGTTCATGTAGTTGGACGACCCCTGCTGCTGGAGCTGCTCCTGCGAGAGCCCCATCGTGCTCATCAGGATTTCATTCGTCAGTCCGCTGTTTCCGCCCTGTCCAAGTGACATCCCGCGCGACGCTGCGGTATTGGTCAGATTCTGGATGGTGGACGCCGAGAGCTGGCCGGCTAGCTGGGAACCAATCAGGCCGGTCTCCGCAGACGTGTTCGCCGCCATGCCGGGTATGGCCTGTGTCTGGTCCCAGATTGACGGAGGAGCTCCGATTGCACCGGGAACCATTCCGAAGGTCGTGCCACTGCCTTGCGTGGGAGCTGGGTTCAAGGAGAAGCCACCAGCGCCACCAGCGGAAGCGCCTCCAGATGCGTAGCCACCAGATGCGTAGCCACCAGCGTAGCCTCCGCCAGCGCCACCGGCAATGTAGCTGCCAGCGTTTGAACCACCGTTGGGATCGGTGTAGCCATAATCAACTGACGGAGGGTTTGGGAGTCCAATTCCACCTCCCATCCCAGTCCACGCCGCCTCATTGAGGTTGTAATTTTGCCAGTTCAGGCTGTTCACGGCTGCCTGCTCAGGGGTTAATTGGTAGCTCATTTTGTTTAGTAGGTGTAAAGGCTTTGTGGACGTTTTCCAAACGGAAGGATTCTCGCCTGAAACTGCTCATCAGGGAATCGGTTTCTCATCTGGTGATTTAGCTCCAGCATGGCGGACTTCTCAAGGCCGGCGGCAGAGGCCAAATCACCGGACTCCTTTTTTCGGATGGACAGCACCATGTCCCGCAGCGCGTCCTGATTCTCAATGAGCACCCGGTCGGTATCGTTGACCACCGGGATGAATGACAGCTTCACCAGCGCGTTGGCCACCAGCGAAACCATTCCGTGCATCATCAGCTTCATCAGGACGTATTCAGGGGACTGCTCTGACGGCTCGTAGATGGAAAGCGGAAGCAGGTTGCCGTTGTTGTCATCCTGCTGGCAGGTGACGTAGCCGGAGGTCATGTCCTTGGCCACGCGGCTGACCACAGAGAACTGCTGCGGATACGAGGATGCGAACGTGGAACTCATCTGGATGGTGCAAGACGCCGGTGCGCCGTTCTGGTCAAGTCCGAAGAAGGAGATGTTCTTGCCGGCGTCGAGCGGCGACGAGGATGTGACCCTGATGTAGTTCGGCGACTTGAACTGGCTCGTCACCACGACGTATCCGTCGGACGCTGCGACCTCGTGGAAACTGCCCCTGCAAGATGCCGCCCAGCTTATGATTCCGTCAGTCCACGGCAGGTATTCAAACCAGAGGTTCGACATCCTCGACTGAATCCTGCGGCCACCAAACAAGGTCAGGTTCATGGCCAGCACCGTCGCCACCTCCCTTGGGCAGATTATCGTCCCGTTCTGGCCGATTGTTAGCGCCATCGGCTGCACGGACGACCACCAGTTGCCGCGAGTCATCAGCTGGCGCGTGGCGTCGTTGACGATGCTGGTGAAATCCGGCGACGTGGTGGCGATGCCGCAGGAGCGGCCAACCGGTCCGGCCTTCACTTGTGCGAGCGTCAATAACATATTGAATCATTCCCACATATTTCGTTTTGGGTCAATGCTTTCATTGGCAGACGCCTACGATGATGATGTTCTGGACGTATGGAGACGGGGTGCCAGCGACGAAACCTGCGTTTATTCCGTTTGCCGTGTTTGTGATTGAGGAACCAAAAAACGAGTTAAAACTGGATGTGAGGTCTGTGTATGGGCTGGAAGCACTATACACCTTGTATGATGTTCCTGGAGCAGGAAGTGGATGGGAATACGATGCGCCAGAAACCTTATATCCTGACGGGGAATTATTCACAAATGTAACGCTGGCGCCTTCAAACTGAACTGGCGCATTGTAGGCATAGTAGGCGTTGACCGTCGCATTGATGCCAGTTTTGTTCGTGATGAACGTGATTAGGACATTGTTCCCCTGCACAATCTTCGTCACCAGATTCGTCGTGAGCAGGATTGAGTTGGTTGCAACCGCAGACCAGTTGGTGAGATTCTTCGTGGCAGGCTGGTATCCAGAGGTGTAAAGATTCGTAGTTGAGCCAAGCGTGGCAGTGATGACTCCGCTTCCGTTCGTGGAGTAGCTGGCCGTCATGTTGGAGTTGACATTGATGGCCCCAACAAACGCATGGTTCGTTCCCCAGCACAGAAGGATGTTAGTGGCGTTGGTGTTCACCTGAAGCTGCAATGCGTTCGTGGTTAATTGGAGATTTGTCGGGTATCCGGATAGGGCGGATGCCACGTCACCAGTCATTGAGTAGAATGAAAGATTGACAGATTGAAGGTAATTCTGGTTCGACACCCACGCCATGCTTGCCAGCGGGTTTGTCACCGCCGCCGTGGTAAATCCAGCCACGCTCGGAATGACTGGAGGATTGGTGAACTTGGAATAATTCAGGTTGCTCGTTCCAGTCAGATACACGCCCTTTGGAAGAAGTGTCGCTGCCGCTGTGGACGTTGAAATGATTCCACTGAAATAGACTGCCGCGTTTGTCCAGTCACCCTTTGCCGCCAGTGTGCCTAGCCATGAAGATTTGTTGGTCGTGAACGCTCCCCAGGCCGCCAGATTCACGGCATTGATGTTTGTGATATACACCACGTTTGAGCCAGCAAGGTTCACCGTGTATGCCCAGCCCGCGCTAGTCAGGTTGGACGCTAGAGTGACTCCGGTTCCTGCGGACATGGAGGTGACGACATTGCTTCCAAATTTTGTGGCGTTGGTTCCTACGTATGAAATGTAGTGCGACGGATTATTTGAATAGACACCGTTTGCAATCGCCGTAGCTGTCGGTGGAGCGTAGGATTGAAGCGACGAGATAAATCCGTTTGACGCCCCAGACAACTGCACCTGCGTCGCCAGATTGGGGTTTGAGATTGGAGGATAGGCCATGCTCGCCGCTCCAGCCACGTCAACGTAGTTCGCGTAGTTGCTGACGGTCAGACCTCCAGCTGCGGCCAGTGTTGCTGCGGTGACGAACCGCTGTGGGCCGGTGAATCCAAGCACAGAGAACGGATAAGGCGGAGCTCCGGGATATGCCTGATATATGTCAGCTGAATCAGGGCTGACCCACTGGCCTGAAAGTCCGCTTGCGTTGACGTAGTTGGTATTAACATAATAGGGATAGATATTCCCAGTCGTAATAAATTCGTTCAGGTTCGCAAGAAACCCCCATCCATTGAAAAATGGATAAGGAAGGCCTATCAGAAAGAAATTAGCTCCATTACCGTTCGTATAACATAAAACCCCACCATACACAGGAAGAATAGTCTGATAATAATTCCCATCACATTGAGGCTCTCCAGAGCCGGTGACAGTATAAAATGGGTCTCCCAGCGCCACGACAGACGCGATGGTGGAAACCAGATTAACGCAATACGCATCGCCGTTTGTGGTGAACGAGTTTTGCTTGATTCCAATAGGGGTCTGCGCCGGGCAGAGTGTGCATCCGTTCAGGGCCAGCATCAGCAGGAATGTAAATGTGTTTTTCATCAGTAGCAGAATCCAATCACGGTTACTGTTTTGTTCGTGCCGATGGAGTTTCCAGAGTCGGCGTATGTGAATCCAGTTGTGGTGGCAGTCAGCGTGGAAACCGTGTAGGACGCCCCAGCGTAATACACCTTCAAGGAAGTAGGCGTGGCGAGCAGCGCCGATGACCATGTGCCAGAATATGAGTTGCCAGAAACCGCCGGAGTGGTGAACGTGACTGACTGCCACGCTGCCGGAGACTGGCCGGTGTAGGTGGCTCCAATCGTGGCGATGATTCCACCAGATACGCTGTTCGACAGCGCAACACTTGCCGTTGTCCCGGCGGTAATCGAAGTGATTACGTTGGTTGTCAGCAGGATGGTGTTCGTGGGGATTGACGACCAGTTGGTTAGGTTCTGGCTGGACGGCTGGAACCCTGCCACTGCGCCACCGTAGCTTCCAAGTGTTGCGGTGATGACGCCGTTGGTCGTCGCCAGAGAGACCGTCATGTTGGACACGACGAGAATGCTTCCGATGAACGGCTGGCTTGTAGGCCATGCGGCGGCAATGCTGTCAGAGTTCGCTGAGATTTCAGTTTGAAGTGCATTGCTGGCGTTGTTCAACTGCGACGGAGAAACCACAGTCAGCATGGCATTGTTGACGTAGTTGGTGGTGGCGTAGGAAGCAAGGATTCCAGCGTTGGTGTAACCCTGCGACTGCACCCAGTTCGTCGTTGCAAGCCCGTTGGTGATTGCCGCCGTCACGAGCCCGTTGGTGGACGGGATTGCTGGAGGATTGGTCACGTTGCTGTAATCCAGATTCGATTGCGCTGTTAGATACGCTCCAGTCGTCTGATAGGTAGCCGCCGCCGAGACTGCTGAAAGCAGTGGATTCGTATAGGTGGAGGCGTTTGTGTAGTCCAGATACGGGGCAACGTAGTTCGTCCATGAAGAAGCCAGAGTGGTAAATGCACCGTAGGAGGCAAGGCTGGTCGCGTTCAAGTTGGTAACGTTGACGTTGTTGGTTCCGCTGGCCGTCAGGGTTACTGCAATTCCTGCCAAAGTATTCACCTGCGTAATTGTGACACCGCCCGCGCTGACGACAGATGTCACCACGTTGGTTCCAAAATAGGTCAGTCCATTGGTGGCCGATGGTGTCAGGTAGCCGGACGGATTGTTAGAATATACCGTGTTCGCCACCGTGGTTGCCACGCCGTTAAGATAGGCTGTTGAATTTGTCCACAGTGAATTGGTCGCTGACGCAAGCTGCGGCACGGTGACAAGGCTTGCCGGTAGGTTTGTCCCGGCAAAGTTCGTCGCCTGCTGATACCACCACAGAGCCGCACCATTCGTATCCGTAAAAAGCGTGTAATTGTTAGTGTCCAGCCCGCCCGCAGCCTCAATGACCTGCGAGTTAATCGAAACGGAAAGCTGATTCTGAATAGCCGCGTTGGCGATGTTGGTTGCCATAGCGAGCGCATTGGCGTCGGTGTTCGTCGTGAACGAGTTGTAGTAAAACTGAGTGGCGCTCGCAGCCAGCGTTAACGCCGTTGCCAGCGCGATGAAGAAGTTTCTCATATCCAAGTATTGTTCGTTGTGTTCCAGTTGTAAAGGGTCAGCGTGGTCAAATCGTAATACATCCCTGCACCGTCCGCCGGTTTCTGGGTGGTCGGAGCTCCGTTGCCGTTGAAATAATCCTGCCCCAGCGATGCCACAGCGCCGCCGCCATTGGCGGTGACATCATCACCCCAGTAGCCAAGAGGATTCCAGAAATAAACCGCCGAGTTCGTGTAGTCGAAATATGAACCCGCGTTGTTCGCTGGCGTTGGAGTGGCTGGCGTTGGCGCACCTGAGCCGGCGAACGCCTGGCAGCCGGCCGCAATCACCGTAGCTCCTGTCGGCGTGATGCCGCCGTCCCATTGTGTTCCGAGCCACAGATAAAACTCCTGGTTGGCCGCATCGAAATAAATGCCTGCCTGCGCTCCCGGATTCTGGTTCGTCGGAGCTCCAAACCCGGCGAACATCTGCTTCAGCAGTGGAGGGGCAGGCGGAGCCGGAGGCACAGGGACGTTCACAATCGGCATGGCAAACTCGCTTTTTGGAACTTTTGACGCCTTGAACGCCGCACCCATGAACTGAGCGGAGCCGGTTGAAATGGTGATTCTCACCTGAAAGTCGTAGCCATCCCGGTTCTGATTTCCAGAAGTCGAGCCGCCGGAGCCAATGGGACATCCAAGACCCATGCGGGTGGCATAAGGCTTGTTGCCGCCGGTGTTGTCCACCGTCCATGAATACCACAGATGCCAGTTCGGGTCGTAGTCCGGCCTGAACTCCACCGTGAACGTGACCAAGCCCAGCAGGTTCTGGAAATAGACCTCACCATCCTCAAGTCGCAGCAGGTCATATTCTCCCTTGATTTCATTCGGGTCGAACAGGACTGGAGATTCAAGCTGGAAAAGCGTGTCATCGGTTCCAGCGATGTCCTGACCGTCGGTGGTGGACAGAATCTCCGAGAGTCCGATGGATGTTCCGTTGGACGTGAACATAAAGCACCGCGCCGTGTTGTGGAACACTCCCGTCATCAGTTGCAGGGCGTTGACGGACTGCCACACCCCATCCCAGACCGAGGGCGACTTTGATTGCAGGTTGCTGACGGAATCTAGGTTTATCACCACGGCGTTTTGAAACGTCGTCCCGTTCGCGCCGGAGACTGGAGAGCAGCCGAAGATAATCCGGTTGTCAAACTGCACAGCAGAGCAGAAGTCCAGCAGGTTTTCCTGGTCGCCATCGATGGCGCGGCCAACTTCATGGCTGCATGGCGTGTTGTTCCACTTGTAGAAGTCCAGCGAGGCGATGGTCATTGACCGGATGCCGTCTGGAGCGCGGAACAGGATGTCCCCATTGACCGGGATGGACGACCACTGGCCGAGTGCGCCCGCTCCAATCAGCGAGACGGTGACAATCGGAGTCGTCAGGCTCGCCCATGTGGTGATGTCCGCCGGAGCATTCACGCTGAAAATGCACTGCGCGGTCATCACCTGCAACGGCCCCTGACCCAGCGCGACGTTCATTGTCGGTGCGACGACCATCGCCCGGATTGAGCCGTAGTTGCCAGGCAGTGAAAATGTGCCGCCATTCGATAGCAGCGTGTTCTGCATCGTGTATAGGATTGCGTCGAGGAAGTTGTTCGCCGCCGTGCCGCTAGAACCGCCCACGATGTCGCCGGCCACAAACTGCGTCCCGCTTGGAAGCGTAGTCCAGATGCGACCCTGGCAATATGCCCACTGCTTGCCGCAGGGGATGCCGACTAGAGTTTGCAGGACACAATTAGAAAGGCTTGTTCCAGAGACTACCGACTGGTTTGTGAGAATGTAGCTGGCAACGCTTCCGGGAGCGGGAGCACTTGAAATAGTGCATTGGAAATTCGAGCCGGGCGACGAGGAGTTTGAGCCGACGAAGACGGTTGCTCCTGACGGAGACGTGGAGGGATATGGCTGGCTGTTTGTGAAAGTGACCCCGTAAGGAGAGCCGGAGCTTGTCGTGGATGCAATCACCCCAATCGGCGTATAGGTCGCATTGACGGACTGAACCGAAGTCTGGTATTGAAGCGTGATGGCTGTGATTTTTGAATTGGAGCCATACGGGTCTGACGGCAGGATGATGTTGAAGCTGCCGGAAGAAATCATCGAGGGCGTGATTTGAGATGAAGTGACCTGCGTTGTAGCACCTGGAACCATCGGACTTCCAAAAGGTGCTCCACTTTGGGATTTGTATTGCTGAACCGTCACCAGTGCCGTCAGGGAGCCGGCAACAAAGCCGGCGGTGGTATTCGCGTTGTTGGCGTCCGAAGTCCCAACGGTCAGATTGTTAGCGTAGGCAAACGGATAGGACGCATTGATTGCCAATGTTTGATTGCTGTATATGGTGGCGTAGCTTTGAAGATAAACAGCGTCTCCTATTGTGAATGTGTGAGCGCCTGTCGTATTCAAGAGGGCGTCATAAAAACCAGCAGGAGGAAAACCAATGGACATCTGGCCGATGAACGCGCCTGTTGCTCCTGAATAAACAGACAGCGGCTGTGGCGTTGTGGTGGTTGGTGCGGTTGAAAAATTCGCGCTGGAAACCGTCAGAGTCGAGCCGACCGACGGGGCGACATTCGTTGAAGCAGTGTTAAAAACCGCAATCTGCGTCTGCAACGAGAGCGACCGGAAGGAATTGTTGCCATCGAACACCAGCGGGTTCGGAGTCGAGCCATCCTGGATAATCAGGTAGTTCTCCGCCTGACCCAACCATGCCTGCGTTGCCGTGATTGAATTCAGGTCGGGAACACCAGCTGAAATAATCGGTGTGAACTCCTTGAGCGCGATGCTGCCGGGGGACGGGGAATAAACGCCCACGCTGCTGACGATGTAGTCCGGCGTGAACCCGAACAGCCGTCCACTTATCAGGGCGAAGAACGTCGGGCCGGGCAGGATTGAACTTTTGTTCGGGTGATACGACTTCTCGGTTGCACCCTGGAAGACTCCGTTCTGGACGAAGTTGGCGCAGGTGTTGGATCCTCCGATGACCAGCGCCCCGCCATCAGTGAAGTTGTATGCGGGAAACTTTGGCCGGGGCGAGCAGTAGCCGCCACGCACGGTTCCGTTCACCATCCATGCGAGCTTGTTGCGCGGCAGAAGATGCGGATCAACTCCGGAGTCAACTCCACCAAGGAATCCGCCGATGAAATCTTTGAGAAAACTCACATCCCAGTAATACACCTTGAAGGATTGGCCTGCAACTGTTATCATCCTTGCAAACAGGTATGGCCATACTCAACCGATACGGAATCGCCTTCAGGGCGGGAACCAGCGCCTTCGAGGTGGAGAAATATATGCTCCGCAAGGGTGGACAGTGGATTGGCAAGGATGGCCAGCCGCGCGGAAACGGGATGTTCTGGCACATGAAGAAGCTGATGTCCGTTCTCTGGCCGGACGAGCTTACGTGGCACCGCTGGAACGAGCTCCAGCTCCAGAGCTACCTCGACCATCGCGCCATCGGCGTCATGGGGCCGGCCTCCAGCGGCAAGACGAACACCGCCGGCGTGACCATGCTGGCCGACTACTACGTCTGGCCGGAATGCACCACCGTCCTGATTTGCTCCACCACCCGCGAGCGCCTCGAAGACCGCATCTGGGGTGAAATCAAGAAATACCACAAGATTGCCCGACGCCGCTTCCCTGGCCTTCCGGGCAACCTGATTGAGGGCAAACAGCGCATTGTCACCGACAGCAAGTCCGACTCGGTTGATGGCCGCGACTTCCGTAACGGCATCATTGGCGTCCCTTGTCTTGTCGGTGGCAACTACCAAGGCCTCGGCTCGTTCATCGGAATCAAGAACAAGCGGGTCAGGCTGTCGGCGGACGAGCTCCAGCTCCTGCCATCCATGTTCGTGTTCTCCGTCTCAAACATGGACAAGAACGAGGACTTCAAGGTCATGGGGCTTGGCAACCCGAAGGAGACCACGGACGCCCTAGGTGTTCTCTGCGAGCCCGCTGAGGCCATCGGAGGATGGGAGGGCGGTGTTGACCAGTCTCCAGAGACAAAGACGTGGCCTACCCGGTTCGGCGGGGTCTGTGTGCAGCTCGTGGGAACCGACTCACCGAACCTTGATGGCAAGCTGGGCATCCCGCTCATCACTCAGGCAGCGATTGACCGCGACATCGAGCGGTATGGCAAGGACTCGCTTCAGTTCACGATGATGAACCAAGGCATGATGCCCAAGGGACAGGGCAGCCGCCGCGTCATCACCCGCCAGCTCTGCCTGAAGAATCAGGCTTTGGACGACCCGGAGTGGTTGAACGAGCAGCGTACGAAGATTTCCTTCCTTGACGCGGCCTACTCTGGCGTGGGCGGAGACCGCTGTATCTACGGCGAGCTGGAGATTGGGCAGCAGGCGTGGACGGAGGGCTCGGACGACCTGATTCCGAACATCGCCCAGCAGAATCCTTTCCAGTCCAAGCACCGCCAGATTATCGCCATTTCGCGCATCATCCTCTGCCCGGTCAATGTGAAGATTGACGTGCCGCCAGAGGAGCAGATTGTCGCCTTCGTCAAGACCCAGTGCGACACCGCCAACATCCCGCCGGAGAGCTTCTTCTTCGACTCGGGCATGAGGACGACGCTGGTCACGGCGTTTGGCCGGCTCTGGTCGCCACAGGTCAACTCGATTGATTGCGGCGGCTCGCCGTCAGCACGGCCAGTCTCCTCGACCGAGACCATCACCGAAAAGAACGGGACGGTGCGGCCGAAGCGGTGCGACGAACACTACTCCAAGTTCATCACCGAGCTGTGGTATTCCGTTCGGCTTGTCATCGAGGCGCAGCAGCTTCGTGGACTGACTGAATCCGTCATGCAGGAAGGCTGCCAGCGTGAGTGGACTACCGTGTCCGGCAACAAGATTGAGGTGGAGCCCAAGTCGGAGATGAAGAAGAAGACCGGCCGCTCGCCTGACTTGTTCGACTCGCTGGCCATCGGCATCGAGGGCGCTCGCCGGCGCGGGTTCACCATCGCCAGCCTGAGACTAAAAGAGACACCCCGGAAACAGGGCGGCTCATGGAAGCAGACGCTTAAAACGAAGGCGCGCGAGTCGTGGAAAGAAGGCGCGCTGAATTATTCCACCTGAACCAAAGTCCAGAAGTCGGAGCCATTCTGCTCCAGATATGCGAACGGGAGGGTGAAGTAGCCCGACTGTCCCCATCCACTGCCCCATGAATTCCGCACGATATACACACCCTTGTTGCAGTCGTAGCCGACAATCAGGACGGCATGGCCACCGAGGCAGGACTCGTTCGGCCCCGGCATTGGGACGACGCCGGTCTGGCTGACCTGCGAGTTTTCAAACGAATCGAACACGCTGATACCGATTATGACGGGCTGAGCCTGCGCCAGTGCCGCCTTGATGTCGTAAAGGTCAACGGCGTGATACTGGAGCACTTGGTCTTTCAGTGCGTCGTCGTAGCATGACTGTGGTGGAACCACGCTGAACTGGCTGATGTCATACGGCCACTCGGATTCCGGGCAGACGCCCTGCTTAGCCACCGATGCCACGCCGTCGCGGATTTGAGCACCAGAGTCATCCGTGAGCTGGACGCATTCGTTGAGGCGCTCGTTGGCGTAGACGAACAGGCGGGACGGAGTGATGAACCCGAGTCCTTGTTTGCCACGCTCATAGTCATAGGCAGCGGCGATGGCGTTCGCGGTGCAGGAGCCCAGCGAGCCCTGGTCATACACTGGAGGCATGGACGGCCGTAGGTCAACCACCACCGGCAGCGGCTGAACATCACGGTCAAGCTTGGGAATGAACTTAAAGTCGCGATGGTCAGGGCGTTCCGCGCGCCATCCATACTTGCGGCCGATGGTGGATTTGTTCATGTCAGTTCACCTGCGGCTTGGCCACCTTAGGGATGATGGTGCTGGCGCCGCTCGTGCCGTTAGTTCCGATGTTGGCGGTCACGTTGCCGGCGCCTATGGTCTCATTGATGCCGACATCAAACGGATTGATGGTCGTGTTCGCGGTGGCCGTGGTGAAGAACGGGGCGCAGCTTAGCGCGTTGGTGCTGGTCGGATAGACGGACATGTAGGAGCTGAACGCCCCAAAGTCAATCTCCCGAGTGGACGTGCTGCTGCCGGTGGCGGTGACACGCAGGCCAAACCCGCGCGTCTGTACGACCGTCACGCAGCCGTTGGTATAGACCGAAGTGCAGCCGGTCAACGACACCGCAATAGCGCCCAGCGCTAACAGGGTGACCAGGCGGCGCACCTTCGGGAGCGGCGAGACAATCGGAGGCTGGCCAAGCGGCACGCTCCCGCCGGACTGGATCACAGACCAGCCAGCCGGGAGCGGCGAGACAATCGGAGGCTGGCCAAGCGACTGGCCGTTATACCAGTGCGAATAGGCAAACACGGCGAGCGCAACGATGGCTGGCGCAATGGTGGCGGATAGGCCGGCAAGGTCAGAGCTGAAGCCCAACTTGGCTGCGATGCCGGCGCAGGCGGCGATTATGAGTTTGGTGACTATAGATACGGCTTGGTCTTGGTTCATAATTTTGTTTGGTTGACTGACGGTGGAAACATAGCAGCAAACAGCGGATCGTCAAACTTGTTTTTTGGGGTAGTCGTCGCTCTGGGAATGCTTGCAGATGTTGTTCAACGCCCGCAGCATCTCCTCATGCCGAGCCCGGCTGATTTCCATGACCGCCGTGTAATGGCTTTCGTTTAGCTCTGTGACCTTGGCTAGCTTTCCGTTCTGAGTGGACTGACCCACCTCAATCTGTCGCAGGCAGTCCCTCTGTTCTTTCTGAATCTGCTGCGCCAGGGAATCTTTCTTTGAGTCCTTGACCTTGGCATACAGAGAGCCGACGGCAAACAGCACGATGGAGATGAACGTCCCCCATTGCCCAATGGAGGTGCCGGATGTTTCAGTGGCGAGCATCATAGATTCAATCCGGTCTTTCAAACTTTGTCAGCCGCTCATTGTTTTCTGGATGGATTTCGCTCATAAGTCATTTCTTCTTATGCCGCCGTTTCGTCAGCAGGCAATGGTTTGGTGTCGGGTGTTTCATTTTCCGTAGATGTCAGAGTCCTGCCAAAGCCAGATATAAGGGTTTCCGCCCTGCTCAATCCAGTTGTTTGGGTTGGCCGGGCAGCAGTGCCAGCGCCACGCAGAGCAGAATCAGGATGGCGGGGCGGAGCGGTTTCATGGGTGAATCGCAATCCAATCAATTAAACCAGTTGCCGCTGTCATGTTAAACACGCAGTTCGTAGTGGTCTTTGACGAGACATAGCTGGACGCGATTGCAAAGCCGTTGCCCGTCTCTGTCGCGGTGTAATTGGTATCTGAAAAGGCATTTTGAAACACAGCCGTAAAAGAGGTCAGGACATATGCGTTTGTCGTGCCTTGGTTGATTTGAAAACCGCCTTGAATTTTGACCGGACTGAACCTGTTAGTTGTGCAAAGGGTCGCATCATATTGCCCGGCAATAAACAGGCGAACCCTTGATGACGAACCGAGCTGATCGAAGATTTCCCAAGATTGCCCCGGAAAAAGATTATTTGTTATTGATGTGAAGCTATTGAATCCAAGGTTGGCGGTGTTGACCGTCGAACTACCAGTCGGTGTTTGCAGGTAGAAACAATAAGCTGAATTGGCGTTTCCTAGCGAGTTGGTTGGAATTGTCGCAAGACAGTTGAATGTATTGTGCGTTGCGTTTAGATAGTCCACGCTGCTTTCCACTCCGACCGGATAGATTCCAGCCACCAAAATACTATTCATGTATGTGTTATTGGTGAATATAAAGTTCGCCACATTGTAATCAAAGTTTAGCGTGTTATTGTAATTCGGGCGGTTGTTTGTAGCGCCGGCTCCCGCTATAAAAAAGATGCACGTTGTCGACCAAGAATTGAAAGTGTTGCGATGGATGTTGGCATAATTATTTGTTCCAAACCAAAAACCGCCAATGTTGCCAGTCCAGCCGGCGAAGGTTCCGTCAGCTACCTCGACCGAACTCCTTAACCCTTGCGATGGATTATCATAAAACGCGAACGGTTGCGATGGAAGGCCGTTGGTGGGATTGTCAGTCCACGAACCGCCCAAAATTGCAGATGCTCCATAAATGTTAAACCACGCTTCGCTGCCAAAGTTATTTGACGCTATACCGGACGCGGTGATGGAAGCACCGTAGGCATGAAACGAGACATTTGTTATCCAGCATTGAAACCCATCGGGTGTTGGATAATTGAATCCGGGCGCAAACGTCAGCCAGCAAGGTGCTCCGTTTAAGTTGCTGACTGCGCCGATGGCTGATGCCAGATTAGTATAGGTTCCGCTAAATCCAGCCGACGAAAGCCAGACGGTGTTGGTAGAAACCGCGCCGTAAAAGTTCGTCACCCCGCCGCCGGAGGAGGTGGCTGCCGGCAGATTCGTCAGGCCGCCGCCGTCGCCGGTGAAAGTGCCGTAGTATGAGACCGCTCCTAATAATTTCAGGCAGAGCAGTGTGAAGATGAGGATGAGTGAGTTTTTCATAAAATCAATTCCAGCCGCCGTTGAAATACCACCAGACGCGGTTGTTGCTGGTGTCAATGGCGATGCCAGTTCCGCTGGCGGGGGTGAAGTTTGGCGTCCCTCCGGCGTAGTTGCCGGTGGTGATGGACGCGCCGCCACCGACGGAACCTCCGGCGATGATGGACAGCAGCGACAGTTCAAGGAGCTGACCAACGCTGGGGTAGGCGCAGGACAGCCAGCCGGGGACATTGGTGTTGGACAGGAGAGATTGGTAGTCGGTTGGCATGGTAGGAGCCATCGTTGCAGCGATGGATTTGAGCAAGGCCAGCTTTAAGAGCTGCGGGCCGGAGACTTCTCCAGAGGCCGCGTAGTCCGTCACACTGGACAGCAGGGTTTGGAAATCGTAGGCCATATCAATCCTCCAACATGGAGCTGAGACCGTCACCTTTCGGCGGTGGAGCCTGTGCGGGTTCGTCCGGCTCCTCGGTCTTCTGGCCGGCGGGCTGGACTTCAATCTCCTGCTCGTGGACTCGAACCACCTCTACTGAGATGGTGTCCCCAGGCTTGGCATCAGGGAACGCGGACTTGGGGAGCAGGCAGGTCTTGCCAGAGGCGGGAGCCTCGGCTTGTGCGTTGTCGCCGCCGTCCGGCGAGTCGTCGTAGAGGTCTTCTTGTGGCATAAGGATGGTATCCGCAGTTAAGCGGCTGCGGCAGGATAGTCCCGCCGCAGCCGCGCGTCAAACCGTCCTTACGCGTCGAGCGTGTTCGCGTCCAGCGCAGTGGTCTGGAACGTGTCCACCGGGGTCGTGTTCGCCGTGCTGCCGTCGCTGATGGCGACCGACACGCCTTGGATGACCACGCTCACCGACGGAACCGGGTCAACCCCGAAGCCGGTGGCGACCGCAACGCGGCCGTTCGGCCAGCTGCCGGGCAGCGGGCAGTTCGGCAACGCGCTGTTGTATTCCTGCACCGGGTAGCCCATCGTCGCATCCGTGTTGGCGGTCTGGATGTTCGGGATGACGCTCTGCTGGCGCTTGTGGAAGATTGCTTCCGCAAACTCCGTGTGGAGCGGGCGGACGTAATACTTGAACCAGGACGCAAACCGGCCCTTGTTCTGCCACGCGTTCTTGATGGCGTTGCCGTTGACATCGGCACCAAGGTCGTGCATCTGGAACTGCCATTTGCCGCCGAAGTCGCGATGGCCGAAGGGCAGTTCCGAGTTGAGCGGGGCCGCGTCCGGGACGAGCAGCTCCATGGCCTTCTTGTGCCAGATGTAGCTCATGGCGAACTGAGCCGTATCGAAGTCCGGGTTGGCATCCGAGCCTAGGCCGGGAGAGCCGCCAGCGCCGGAGGTGATGCCGTTGCGGAAGGGCAGGATGACCTGATACTGGTAGCGGTTGGTGTAGCTCGCGCCAAGGTCGTTGACGTAGTTGAACCGGAGACCCAGCTCGTCCACGCGCACCTGGAAGTTGCCAATCTGGCCGCTGAAACCATAGCGCCAGTATTCGCTGGCCGCGTTCCATTCGGTGAAGCGCCAGTTGCCGGAGATGGTGGGCGCTCCGCCGGTGCCGTTGTTCGCCAGCCTTTCCAGCTGGAAGCAGGTGTCCATGTCCGTGACCAGCTCGATGAACGCAGTGGTCTCCTTGAACGGGTTCTTGCCGGCATAGCCGCGCCGCATGAGCGGGCTGAACCGGGCCTGCAACATCTGCGGGGCCAGCAGATAGACGTTGCCCGGGCTGATGTTGGTGTAGAAGTAGATTTCCTCGTCGCCGTTCGGCCCGCCGAGCGCGCCGCTGACCGGGGAAGTCCACTGGAACGTGAACGGGGTCATGGAGCTGTTGGCAGCCCATTTCTGTTTCGCCCACACCAGCGCGCGTTTGCGTAGGAAGGCGCTCGAAATGTCGGTCGTCGCCGGCCGGAGGATTTCGTTGATGATTTGGGAGATGTGCGCCTCGGCCTGGGTGATGTGCATGTCTTGGTCGTAGCACATGAGGGGCGTCGACCAGGTCTGCTGTTCGCTGTAATAAGTCAGACGGTCAGCACCCCAGCCGATTTGATGTTCGGTCGGGTCGCAGGGGTTGCCCTGGCAGCCGGGGCCATTGGCCACGACCCGGCTCCACGCCTTCGTGGTGTTCGGAAACACATGGCGGAAACGGTCTTGGGTGATTTCAGTCGGGGTTCCCATCGGTGTGGTGCCGGTGGATACGTTCAACAGCCAGCCATCGGTGGGCCGGATGTCTTCCATGATGATTTCGTCAAACTTCGGGGTCTGATCGACAAGAAAATTAGGAAAATCGCAGGCCGCAATTATCGCAGTAGGGCAACTCATAAATTTGTAATGTTAAAAAATTGATTGATTTTAACAGCTTGAACTCACACCACCACACAGCGGGGAGACAAAGCTGTTGATTGTGGGTTTTGAGAAGACCCGGCTTCCGAAGGGCGTATTTTGTCACGCCTCTGACTTTGCCGCGCTCATTCACGGACTCTTGCCCATTGAAGGGTCGATGTTTAAGTCTTACCCCCGTCAACGATAACTGTCAAATAAAAAATAAAATCCCCGCCAGATTTCTCCAGCGGGGACTCATCACCCACCCGATAATTGTTCAGCCACCGAACTTCTTCACCATGGCGTCATGGAGACCGGCCATGCCCCGGCGAGGAGCGGCTGCTCCACCCTTGGGCGGAGGCGCGCCACCACCGCCACCCGGAGGCTCGGCCTGCTTGTAGCCTTCCAGCTCCTTGGCGAGCTCGGCGATGCGGGCATCCTTCTGCTGGTTACGGAAGACCAGCCGACCAAAGGCGGCGGCGCGGTTCCTTACGGCGGCGTGTCGCTCAACGATGGCCTTGCGGTCTTCCGGCTTCAGACCGGGAGCCATAGGGTTCTCGGAGAATGCCCGGTCTGCCAGTGCAAAACCCTTGGCGAGACGCTGGTTGCCCTCCTGGTCTCCGTCCACTTCCTTGAAGTAAGCGCCGTATTTCTCGTGGGTCTTGAGCGATTCGTTGGCCTGGTTCCAGGTGTCGTTGATTTCCTTGGTTGCCGCGAGGTGTCGCCGCTGGTTTTCAACCTGCCGCTGCTTGTCGCGCTCAATGCCCTCACCCTTGACTTCCTCCAGCCGCGCCGACTGCTTGTCGTAGAGCTGACGGATTTCCTTGCGATGCTGCATTACGTCGTCCGCGAAGTCGCCGAAGCGTTCTACTGCCAGCTTGCGGGCTTCTCCGAGCGGAAGGTTCACCAAGTCGAGGATGTCACCGGCAGTCATGGAACGCTCGCCGCCATCACCAGAAGCAACGGTCAGTTCACCCAAATCGCCCATTGCGCGCTTCCAAGCGTCGTCGTATGGGCGCTGGTATTGCTCCTGAAACTCCTTGGACTTGGTGTAGTTGACGTAGCGGATTTCCTTCTCCAGTTCGTCGGCGCGCGCATTGAGCTGCTCGATTTCCTTCTGGCGCTCCGGTGTGATGCGAAGCTTCTCCAGTTCGGCTACCTTGCCTTCGTATTCCTTGATTTTGGTCTTGGACTCCTCGTATAGCTTCCACGGATTCGGCTTATCCTTCGGTTCAACCCTTGGCTCGACCACAGGGGGCTCGGCCTTTGGAGCGGCAGGAGCTGGAGCGGCGGGCGGAGTGGCACCCTTGTCACCCAGCTTGCCCAGTTCTCCGAACATCCTGGACTTAGCCGAACCCTTGGCCGGTGGAGCTGTGGGCGTGACCGGCGGAGGAATTGACCCGGCTGGCGCGGCGACCGGAGCGGCCGGCTGTGCTGGTGAAGACGGCGGCGCGGCCGGTGGCGGAGTGCCGCCATCGCCATCAGGCATTCTCAAGATTCTCATAATCAGGAAAGGTTGTCAGTGCGCTGCTTCTTTTCAGACGGCGGTTGCGGAAGCTCGGCAAGCTGTAGCAGCAGCGACACGAAGTCGTTCATGCCCTGTATGCGGTTGAACACAGTGGAGGACGCTCGCTGGTATTCCTCGGTGCCAATCTCCGGCGGAGCGGTGGCGCACATGGCCCGGACGTAGTGCGCCTGAGCTGCTTGGATAGCGCGCTGGAATGCAGCCGACTCAATCATCCGGTGGTGTTCATCAATGTTCTGCGCGGACGACAGGAACAGTTCGCGTGGGCTGGGGTTCTTTTGCGGAGGCGGTACTGGCAGTGTTTGTGTCATAGGACTTTTGGTTTCTTGGTTTTCTTCAGCACCTTCGGGGCGTGTTTGCCCTTCAGCGTGTTTGGAAGTTTCTTGTGGGTCAGCAGCATCCGGCTCAGAGCCTTGTTCAGGATGCCATGCGGATGCATGGTCTTGACCGATTCAGGCACGGTTGCCGGAATACGGTCAACCGGCTTTTTATACACCGGCAGCCCGGGCGGGATGGTTACTTTTTCCGGCGGCATACGCAGGGTTTCTTGCCACACTTGCCGCACTTGCGGGCGCGCTTGGCGTTGTCATACACAGGCGTCCTGTCGCACATCGCCTGTGCGTAGTTGCAGCCGGAACTTGCTGGAGCATTTGCCATGCGTTGACAATAGCACCGATTGTTTTGTAGTCAAGGTTGTAACCGAAATCAACCGATGATTGAGGAGGGGTCTGGAATCTCCTGGTCAGCCATGGCCATGCCGGATTCCTTGGCCTTTTCCATCTCGGAGAGCAGGTCGGCAAGCGATTGAAACTCGCAGTGGCAGCCCTCCGGTAGCAGCTCCTTCTTCTCGCGCAAGGACTCGACAGCCTCCTCGATGGTGTCGCCGATGGCGCATAGCCAGCCGATTTCACTGACGCCGGCCGGGTCGGGCGGGACGCAAATCTTTCCATCCACCTTGCAGGAGAAGGACATCTTGAACCACTGGTCAAGCTCGTCGGGGATGATGAAGATGCCCCAGTCATCCCGGTCAACCTTGATGATGGCCTGCACCCCGAACGCTGCCACCTGCTCCGGCTCGACAAGGATTCCGTTCGCGCCCAGCCACATGATTTCACCGAGGTTGCCAACCATTTCGCACATGACCTGTGACGGCGGAGACGGGAAGCGGCAGGTCGGGTCAATGAAGAAACTCTCGCCTTCCTTGGTGATTCGGACTTCCGTGGAGAACGCCGAGCGATAGCCATACTTGGCCAGCACCGGGCCGAACTCCTTATTTACGATTCGGACTTCCTCCGGGACTTCGGCCATGGACTGAAAGGCTCCAATGTAGGCGGAATCTTTAGCCTCCATTCCGTGAATAACGGTTTCAGGCCAACGGCCATCAATGCAGTAGGTATCAATGCCGTCTTCAATTTCTGTGTCAATGGGGTGGAACGCATAAAATGTGAACTCGTCACGGAGCGGGCCGAGCTTCACCGCCCACGCGTCGAGCATCCCCTCGTCCTCCTCCATGGTGCGGAAGTGGCAGGTCTCGAAGTCGCCGCGATAGGTGCTTACCTTTATGAAGCGGTCGGGGTTCTCTGATAGGTATTCCTTCAGCGCTTTGAGGCCTTTCACCTCGTCACACTTGGGAACGGGTAGGTTTGTGGTGGCGAGCACCTCAAGGAACTTGCCGCGCCGGGCCTCCAGCTCGTCCGCATCACGGCATCCCCAGACGGCCTTGCCCATGCTGATGAGCTGCTTCTGGAGCGATGCCATGCCGATGTCCGTGAACACCACCAAGTCGCAGAATGGAATCACATCCCAGATGGACTCCACGCGCTCGATGTCGCCGTAGCCATCACCGATGACGGCATCCTTGAACTTGGGGAAGGCGGTTTCCCATGGCGACCAATAGAAAGTCCGGGCGTAATCGCGAGCCAGTCGGCGGGCGACGTGGGTGAAAATGCCGCTGTCAATGACAAGGCAGACGATGTCTTCAGTCTTCTTCATCTTCATCACCTTCTCCAATGAATTCGCCGTCTTCAGTTATTGCGCCTTCTGGCATGGTTCTTTAAGTTTGTCTCCTGCGATCTTGACTGCCAGTTCTTTCAGCGCCGGGCTGGTGTCGTGTGTCTTGCGCCATGAGGACTCGGACTTTAGGCGGCGTTCAACCTCGCGCCGCATCCGCAGCTCCTCAATGTCCTGGATGGAGCACTCAGGCGGCATCAGGACTTGAGCCCTCCACGTTTGAACTCGTGCACCGCCCTCAAGTTCTCACGGTTGATTTCAGCCGTGGTCTTCTGGCTCTCAAGTTTCTGCGACTGCTGGAAGGCCAGCTCCTTCTGCGCCATCTTCTGCGCGTGGGTCTCGGTGGCGTTCTTCGCCTTGACCTTCGCAAGCATGAGCGTTGACTGAACCTTTGGGTCGGGAGCCTGCTGTTGCTGCTGCTTCTTCTTCATCTGCTCCTCGAGCCGCTGCTGGAACGCGCGCACGAGGTTCATCACCTTGCCGAGCTGCTTGCCAATCTCGGTGACAAACTCCTTCTCCTCCTTGTCCTGCGACAGAAGTTTCAGGTGCTGGCTGATGCAGTTGGCCACCATGTTGAATCCTTTGATCTTGTCGGCGGACGCCATGCCGCCCTGCTTCTCAATGCCCTGGATTTCCTGCGACATCTCGGTGAGCAGAACCTGGATGAACTCCTTGTGGTTCTGGCCGGTCTTGACGGCGACGGGATAGCCGGCCATGAGCACGGAGATGGACAGCTGCGCGTCGTGGACGGTGTCGGAAATCTTCAGCGGCTCCTCCGGCACGAGCGTCATCGCCCAGTCGGGGTCGTCGGTGATGGCGGTGGTAACGCGGCGCAGGATGTCTCGCTGCGGCTCCGGGTCGTAGAGGTGGCGCATCTGCATGAGCTGCTCGGCAATCGCCATCTCCATGGTCTTGTTGCCCGCACCCATCACGCGCTCCGGCTCCACCTCGCAGCTGTCGGCATCCAGGACTGAATCAGGAACACCGCGCAGAAGGCAGGCCGCTCGGAACTCGCGCACCTCAGGGTCGCCGGAATTCGCCTTCATAAACCGGCGGATGATTTCACGGTATTCAGGAACCTGGTAGTGGTAGGCCTGGTTCAGGGCGCCGCTCACCAGCGAGGTGGCCTGGCCGGCCTCGGCCATGACCTGAAACTTGGTCTTTCGGTCGCCGGGGGTGTTCGCCGCCTGCGCTGTGAATGACGCGGAATTTGAGTCAATGATGGACTTGTTCTCGCGCAGGAACAGCTCGATGAGATCGGCGTTGACCTGCCACCGCTCCGCAGCCGGAACGAACTTCACCGTGTCGTCAATGACCCCCATGTTGATCATCTCGACTTTCAGCGCGCGCTCTGCGGAGTCGGACGAGTTGACCCGGAAGTAGTTCATCGCCGCCTCGAAGGCGGACATGGTGAACCGGCAGCGCATCCGGTTCTGAAGATGACAGGCCGCGTAGGTGAGGAACCCGAGCGACCTGACTGAATGGTATCGGAAGGGTGCCACCGAACTGAGGTCGGCGAACTGGAAGCTGATGAGCTCGGACAGCTTGTCGGCATACTTGCGCTTGCCGGGGTTGAACAGTAACTTTGTCCGCATGAAGTCGGAATCCTTTTTCTGCTGCCGGCTTTCCACCTGACCGCCCGCGCCGGACGGGGTGCTCCAGGCGTCGAGGATGATGCGCCGGTTCCAGCCGGCCGTGCCGCCCTCGTCGCTCCAGAAATAAAAGTCGAAGCAGTCAATGGTCGGAACCTTGTCGGAGGCGTAGAATCCGCCGTCGCCCTTGATGCGCTCGGACATTTTCTCCGGCGACCAGATTTCCGGCTGGTTAGTTCCCATCAAGTCCACCATCTGCTTGTCAACCCACTTCACAACCTGGTCAACCAGAGCCATGTTCCATCCGGCCTCAGCCGCATTCTTGCGGTCTCGCGTCAGCTTAATCAGCTCCGGCGTGGTGTAGCTGCGGTAGATGTAGAAGAACGGAAGGTTCTCCATTGAGAGCAGGGTGTTCGCGGGGATGCCCACGTCCTCGATGCCGATAGCGGACGGCTGCCAGCTGTCGGCGTCGCGCCACGCTGACGGCCCGATGCCGTGCAGCACGTCCATGGCGAACTTGCTTCGGAAGGTTTCAAAGTAGGGGATGGAGCGCTTGACCACCTTGTTCATCTGCGCGGTGATGACATCCGAGTAGGTGCGCCGCTTGTGCTTGGGGCCGGAGTCAACGGTGATATTGAAGAACCTGCCCGGTTTCAGGAACGCGCCGTAGAACTGTGCGCGCGCGTCGTGCGCCAGTCGGGTTCCCTCCAGGAAGTTCACATTGACCGGGTTGGCGTCGTCGTCCTCGAATGGCTTGACTCCGTTGAACAGGTCGTTGATTCGTTTCCGGTTCAGGCCGCGCGGGTAGTCCGCCATTCGCAGCTGGTCGCAGATTTCCTCCACCACGCGGTTGTTGTCGAAGCGCATATAATTCAGACTCTAGTCCTGTTCACGAGATTTGCAACGACGTAATCCACTTCCGGCATCCTTTTTACGGCGTCAGCATAGCGGACTGTCAGGTGGCACTGGCCGCGCGGCAGAGAGCCTCCGCCTCCGTTTTGAATAAAGGCGATATAGGGAATGAACGACGAGCTGGCCAGATGCAGCGTCGCCGTGTCGGAGGTGATGAGCAGCGCCGCCCGGTCGTATAGCCCCAGCAGGTCGTAGATGCGGTGCGCCTTGAGCGTGGAGATGTCCACCACCTCATGCGTGTCAGAGTATTTCCGCAGCAGGGCGTGGACTTCCGGCTCAAATGGGAACGGACTTGAACTGCCGGACTTCTGGCAGCACACCAGAATCTTCGGATTCCGCGTCTTGAAGGTGTCGGCGACAAGCTTCTGCTCGCGCGCCATGTCGCGCCTGTCGAACACCACCGGCTCGAACAGCCGGTCAATGTCGAACCCGGCGCTAGTCCACTGGCTGCTCATGTAGGAGAACCATGATTTCTTCGGGACGCAGACCTTCTTGTCGCGGATGGTAAGGTTCACCTTCTCGGAGGGAACTGGAGGCGGCACGAACGTCGGGTCGTCCCACCACTTCGGGAACGTCACGTTCTCCGCGCCGAACTCCTTATCGGCGATGATGCGGGCCTTGCCGCACTCGCCATACCAGTGAAGTGGGACAGCCCACGGCCTGACGTAGGACACCCCGTCAAACAGATTTGCAAACTCCTGGGATACCATCACCAGCGGCCTGATGCCGGTCTTGTCGAAGGAGTGCTTCCATCCAGGCATCAGAACCATCAGGTCGCCATACTTTCCGAGGTGGATGCAGCATGACTCCTTCAATGCCATGCTTCACCCCATTTCGGAAGGTC
>Ga0187877_1001093_pt1 | contig 29930 bp, 24 predicted proteins | sample June2016WEW_17_1_3_FD_132430 | JGI IMG/M metagenome (GOLD analysis project Ga0187877, IMG submission 132430) | Peatland microbial communities from SPRUCE experiment site at the Marcell Experimental Forest, Minnesota, USA - June2016WEW_17_100 | ecosystem: Environmental > Terrestrial > Soil >...
AGGTAGTCCGGCGACATGCGCATGGCCAGGTTCACCCCGTCCGCCAGGGTGAAGGAGGGCACCTCCGACCCGGGCGGGGCGAAGCGGGCCTCGATGGTCTGCACCGTGGGACGGTCGATCCAGATCTCGGAGGGGTCCTCGATCTTGAGGATGCGCCATGCGGCGGGAAGCAGGTTGCAGAGCGCTGAGAGCAGGGTGGTCTTGCCGGTGCGCGTCTCGCCGCAGATCAGGCCGCGCTGCTCGCTCCCCACCGCGTCTCCCAGGTAGTCCATCATTTCCGGGGACAACATGCCTTTCCCTATGATCCACTCCGGGCAGACCGGCTTCAGCTCAAAGAGGCGCACGTTCACCGAGGGGTAGTCGCCCGGCACGATGCAGGGGTGCAGCACGGTGATGCGTCCCCCACCAGGATTGGCGGCCGTGACGGGGAGCTTCGCCAGGACCGCCGGGGTGGCTTCGTTCAGCGCCTTGGACTGCGTCCCGAGTAGCATGCCGAACACCCGGAAGACCTCCTCGGGCGGCACCTTCAGGTCGATCGTCTCCCAGCTGCACTGGTTGCCTGCTACGTGGCCTCCTATCAGTTACCACGACCGGACTTGCACCGGTGAGCAGACGATGACTTTGCAGGACACACCACGCACGGGTTGTGCCGCTTAATAGTCAGGTCAGCCCACGCTTGAGCTTATTTCTAATGCCAGTCCGCGTTTGCCAGATCATCTATCCACAACCGCTGGAGCCCGCGCCGTACATGGCGTGGCCGCAAGGCGAGGGTTCGGCATCTGGGCATGTTTAGTTCATGTCAATCGGCATGGTGCCTTAGCGCTTCGATTCAATCCTTGGTAAGTACCAAAAAAGTGACATCGTCCTGCTGTGGCGCGCCCTCGGTAAAGGCGTTGAGATCAGCCTCAACGTGCGCAAGGAGTTCACCAGCCTTCCGGGGGCCGGCGGCAATAGCAGCAGTAAGACGATTGATCCCGTAATCTTCGTTACGCAGATACGGATGCCATGCTTCAGTCACCCCGTCGGTGTACAACACAACTGCGTCGCCAGCCCCGAGCGTAATTGTCGTCTCGCTCAATTGTAGTTCCTCGAACACTCCAAGCGCGGCACCCGTTCGGGTTAATGATCCTATTGTCCCAGATGCGCGCCGCACCATTGGTGGATTGTGTCCAGCATTTGCATACTGGAGCGTTTGCTTTTTTGGGTCAACCACTGCAAGAAAAACCGTGGCGAACATTACCGAGGAAGACTGCCTGAGGATCGTCTGGTTGACCTCCATCAACACTGCCGCGGGACTGCGATGTCGCAGCGCTCCAGAGAGAATGAGACTGTGTACCATCGCCATATAAAGCGCGGCAGCAGTGCCCTTATCCGCAACATCACCGATCACCATCCCCCAGCGACCCTCATCCAGGGGAAAGATGTCGTAAAAATCTCCGGCGACCTCGCGCGCCGGATACCAAGCGCTCGCAACACCAAAGCCGGGAATGTCAGGCATTTCACGCCGCATGAGCCCCGCCTGGACTTCGCCAGCGACTTTTAGTTCGTTTTCGAGAAGAATACGCCGCGCATCTGCAACCTCGTAGTAATGAGCGCGCTCGAGCGCAACGACGAGCTGCGCGCTGACCGAAGAGAGAAAGTGCAAATCCGCGTGGGTCAGGAACTGCCATTCCGTGGTGGCGGCATTGATAAGACCAAGCGGCTTACCTTGTGACATCAAGGGCACGCTGGCGTGAAAGAGCAAACCTTGGTTATTACCCGCGGCACGCATGGAATCTCGCAACCGTGTGCATTCGACGATATTGACGGCACGTGTGAGGCGTCCTTCGATGAGCAAATGCTGGCAGTGGCAAGCGGGCGGCTGGCGGAGAAAGCGGCGATCGTCGCGTTCGAGACCGGGGGGTAACCCATAAGCAGTAGCCAGCGTGAAACCGTGCGGCGGTGAATCCTTTGCGGAAAAAACACTAAGGTGTGATTCGGTGAGCATGGACACCCACCCGGTCTGCAAATTCATTACTTTGAGCAATGTTCTCAATGTGCTGTCGAGAGCGCTCTGGATATCCACGGAGCTGTTGAGCTGTTCTGCGATTTGACTGAGTCCGCGCAACCTCTCCACCTCGCGTTCATTCAGGTCATTGGGCACTGTCTGCTGCCGCGGGTCAATCTGTACGCTTGTGAGGAAGGGGTAAGTAAAATTGTATTCATCAAAGGGGCTGAGAGTAATGACTGCCTTGGTTTGTGCCCAGTGGTAAAACCGCTTGAGAGCGGCAACTTGCTCTTCGAGCGCGGCCCGATCCGCACCTTTAGTGTGCAGGTGAAATAGGTAAGTCCGCAGATCTACATCGTCATCAGCACTGGGGATGAACTCCGCGGCGCGGTGTTGTATCTGCCATTCGAAATAGTCGCGAACGGCAGATACCGCCGCATCGGATGGAAGCAGGGATGAGATAAAAGATTCTAAAAGATTCATAGTAATTACTCCGGCAAACACCGACTTGATTAGAGCTGCCCGACACCAAACTTATTTCTCATGACGTTTTTATGTCGTGAACACACAGAATTCGAGTGATTCGCGCGATCCTTGTGTTGCCTCTAAGAGACTCTCTTTCGGGGATGCAATCGTAGGCGGTATAACGGCCTCGAGCTAAGCTGCACGACGGAAGCAGGCAAGCCTTTCCCCACTCCACTTCACGATGGCAACATAGCAAGGCGCACAAACGGCCCATCACTCCGGGTCAGCTTCAGCGGAGTGGCTCATTTTCTCACCTCGTCCGGTTTATTCGTGATGCGCCCGGATCGTTTCGGGCGTAAACTTGCACAATCGAATGGCACGCGCTTTAGACCGCAGGTGCGAGGGAACGATCATCCGCGCCTGGGATTCGTTCTCTGCCTCGACAATTGCCCAACCGGTATGCACGCCGGCTTCACAGCCCCAATCAAAATTGATGATGTGTCCGTGGATAATGAACTGTTCTACGGTGTGCTTACAGTCCTGGGCAGTGTGTGTGGATTCGACCAGATAGCGATCCATGGGTTTTACCTCCAGAAAATTCCTACTGCGGCGCCTGTGCTGAAGCTGTGGCGCGGATGGAAGCCAAATACCCGCTATGAGGAGCGTCCAAACACAGCGTGCACCCGACTGGTGGGATTCGCCCCGCTAAAAATAGTTGATTCTATGTCCGAACATTTTCTGTATTTGGAAAGACTCATTCCTTCTTCTTACGGGCCCTACGCTTCTTCGCCCCCAGCCGGATCGCGAAGTACTCACTGCGGCCGGCGGCAAAACGGACCGTCTCCGCAGAGGTGTAGATCACTTTCCCGTCCGGGTCTGTTACCATGAGGAAGAGGTCAGGGGTTTCCTCGCCGACTTTCTTGAATTTCCGTTCGCTGTAAGCCAGGTAAAAATCACCGAACTTGTCCGTCGTCGTTTCACCGAGCAGCTCATCGAATTTCCGTTCCCGGTCATAGACACGCACGGTCAGGTTGCTGGCTCCCTGTCCAGCCGCATCGGTGACCGTACCAAAGACAACCCATTCGGTAGGACGCGGCTTTGGCCAGCGCGTCTGGCGTCCAGCGTGTTTGTCGATCTGCCCCTTCAAGTTATCGACCGTATTGGCGTAATTCTGCAGGGCGACCACATCTGGATGCTGGGTCCCCAGGGCTATTCCAAGAGCCTGGGCGATATCGGTCGTCCGGGCAGAACGCCGGTCCTGCAGCTGCCCGAACATTGTCAGGGCAGGCCCCCCGGCTTGGGCAGCCTGCTTCAGCATATTCTGAATGCCCTCTTGGATCTGATTCGGGTCGATCTGAGGACCGGGTATTCCACTCAAAAATGATTGATTTTGTTCCATAGCATCTCCTGACTACTGTTACCTGGAGCGGAAAGGATAAACCGATTCAGGTCAGGCTGAGGTTGTTCGCTTCGGCTTTCTTGGGGGCGTTGGTGACGAGGGCGTGCGTGGCCGTGTTGCTGGTGGTTATATCCATAGCGGTTGCGTTGGAAGCATAAGAAATGCTGTTCGAATACAACCGTTCGGATAGGCCATTGCTGGTCGCCCGGATGATGGAACCGGCGGAACCGACCTGGATGAACTTCAGCAGGTAAGCGAAAAGATCGCCAAGGGTCATCCCGCCCGCCTGGTACTTTTGCAGTCCTTCCAGAGCATACAAAGGGACGGTCGATTGAAACTGGTTCCCGTTAATGGAGAGGTCGTCCAGCGAGATGAAAAGTCCTGCAAAAGTCGCCTGGTCCCAGGCCCGCTGCGGCCAGGTGGCGTCGAGGGGATCCAGACTGGACACATCCCCTTCCAGAGCAGTAGTAAAGGAAACCGTGTTGTTATTAAAAATGACCCGCCCATCCGGATACTGTGCCGCCTGGGCATCGGCCTGCTGGAAGTCTGTCAGATGCAGGTTGGTCAGGCCGCTCGACATCATTTTTAGACCAAGTCCGAGTTCGGACAGCCAGACCGGCACACCCAAATCGAGCACGGCGACGCAGGCTCCATGAATCTGGAAATCCAGTGGTCCCGTCGGCTGACGTTTGACCTCCCGGGTGGTGAAGCTGTTACCTTCCACGATCACACTGCCCAGCGTGGAAATCGTCAGCGCCTGCCCAGCCGGGCAGATTACCTGATTGGAGAGTACACGTGCCGCCGGGAAACCTAAAAGGAGGGGGCCGGTGACCGTTTTTGGGCTCTCCTTGGCCGCGAAGGTCCCCAGGTAATTGCCTACCACGTACTCGATGGCGATGCCCGCCTGATAAGCACTGGGCGGCTGCGTCTGGGTCGGGTCGTCCAAGATGCCGTTTTCGGCGATCACGTTCCCGACGATGTCGATGTCACTCCCGTCCAGGATAAAGATGCCGCAGGCTGCCTGTTTTCCTAGTCCATTATCGACGATGAAATTATCAACGATTTGAGTGCTGAACAGTCCGATGGCGGCGATCCCGCCGCCCACCTGGCTCCCAGAGCTCAAGGTTAGGTCGGGAGTGCTGCAGCAGCCGATGATCTGGTTGTCGCGGATGACCAGCATCTCCACATCCCCCAATTTGGACGGAGCTGCCAGACTGGTCTCGGTAAGAATTCCGCTGCCGGTCATGCTGCCGATCAAATTCGAGGCGATGGTCACCCGGCGGATGGCTGCCAGTACATTATAGGCTTTCGGAATCGGTGCGCTCGAATAAGAAGCGGTCCCAATCGTTTCAGCTGTTCCCGGTGCGGTTTGAGTACTACTCCGTTCCATGGTCGACATCGTCACCGGTGCAGCTTCCTGCGCCGGGTTGTACAGAGCCACGAAATCCGTCCCACTTTTGTCCCCACCGCCGAGCTGTATGCCCGCGCCCTGGCCTTTGACGATCGTGTTGCCTTCAATCCGGATATCAAAAGAAGGAGGATTGACCTCGACGCCACCACCGAGGATCCGATTGTCGCTGATGTCGATGTCGGATCCATTGGCCCGAACTGCCGGAAGTCCGTACAGTTCGTTGTCGTGAATCTGGACCTGATTCCCGCGATCGACGACCAGGAGCGGGCCGGCTGATCCGCTCAGGCCTACGGCGCTGATGTTGTTCGCGGAAGCGAAGTTCAGCACCATGCAGTTTGCGATCGTGAGCGCCCCGCAATCGGTGAACAGGAGCGCGCCGGTCGACGAGGAAGCATCGATTCTCAATCCCTCCAGTTTAATATTCCGGCTGTTCGTGAAGGCAAGCAGGGGTTTTCCCAGGGGAGCTACCAGGCGGCTTTGGACGCCACAGCCGCTGATGGTCAGGTTGACCGCTGCGGAGACCTGGATGGTATCGCTACTGCTCACTGCACCCGGCAGGATGCAGATCGTCCACCAGGCGGCATCGGAGGTGCGCGCGGCGAGGGCAGACTGGAGGTCAGGGTAGTCTCCGTTGATCCCAACCGTAACCGCACAGCAGGTTTCGCCACCCGCCGGAAGTTCGGTCAGCGGCGGGAATTCCTTGCGGCAGTCCTCCACACTGATCGTGAAGGCACCCGCGTTGTTCTGGACAGTCATGACCGCCACCCGGCAGTAGTGGTGAAGGATGCCGAAGGGCAGCAAGTCCGAGGGGTTGCCGCCCTCCTGCGGCCATTCGATATCGCCGTACTGCCCGGGCACGGTGCGGGCCGGGATCAGCCAGTAATCGCCGGTCCGGAAGGTGTCGATCGTGAACTTGATCTCCACTCCGCCTTCCAACGGTAGGTAGCCGTCGTTGCTCCCCGGCACGGTCACGGCTTGTTCGCCGGAAGAATCCCAGCGGCGGACCTTGGGGTGCCCATTGGGGTCATAGCCACTGATCGATTGAGACAGGGTCAGGATATTATCCGGGTCGATCTTGACGACCTGGACCAGGGTTCCGGGCTGGCCGGCCAGTTCGGTCGCATCGTCCAGCACCTCCATCCAGTCGTTTTCGTGCAGGCCGAGCACATCATCACGGCCGAGGCTGGTGGTTTGAATTTTATTCGCGGCGCCGTCTGCGTTGAACTGGGCAACCGACACGACCACTGAGCCGTTATCCCGGGACCATTTATAGGTGGGCCCGCCGGCCTGGCCGCTGCCCTTGTGGATTTCGACCCGATAAAGCTGATTCTCCAGGCGCTTGTAGCCCGCCCCTGGAGGGACCGGGCAGGGATCCTCCGGCAGGTCAGCGGGATGAGTGCGGGCCGCCAGTCTCCCCTTGCTCGAGGCGGTCCAGGGGCTTAAATCGCTCGAACAAGTGCTGCCTTGATCGACGCTCGCTGCGACCGCCTGCCAGATGACCTGCATCCGGGTGGCCGTATCCGGACCGCCCAGCGCGACTTCGCGAATGGCGGGGTCTTCGAGGGCGGTCATATGGCGCTCCCAGACGTCCAGGTAGAGCTGGTAAACGCCCGCCGCACCCAGGCTCACCGACCCCGGCGGCAGGACGAACGGCTGCTTGCTGAAAGGCAGGGTGTGGTCGACTTCGACCAGGATGCCGTCCACGTAGGCGCGCCCCTGAGTCAGGAAGAAATCGCCGTTCCCGAGCGTGTTGTACCCTTGAGCATTGAGCCAGGCCTGTTCATCGGCAGAGAGCTTGCTGAAATCGGTCACCACCCCGAAGGCTGCATCATGGACTGGCACTCCGCACTGGCCGATGACATCCAGGGTCTCGGTTTCGATGCGATGCAGCAGGATGTCGAGGTTTTCATTCCAGTCCGCGTCGAGCTGGACGCGCCCCTGCTGCATGCGCACCCCGCTGTAATGCTTCTGGGGGTCGAACGTGGAACGCGAAAAGTCACCTTTCATCTTATTCTCTCCTCCTGATATTCCTGCAGAGGTCCTGCAGGGATGATTGCTAGCTTGCTAGGAAAATGCCTGCTTCCAGGCCAAAGCGTAAATACTCTTCCAGGGCAACGCGGAGATTAGCCAGGCGCTGCGGCTGCTGCAGCATGCTGAATACGCCCATTTCCGAGCCGTCCTCTGCCCCGCTTTTGATCTCCTCTGCACAGGCAGCTGCCAGCTGGGCGAAGGCGGCTTCGCCATAGCGCAGGCGGGTAAATTGCGGGCGTACGCGCAGGACGATCTGCTGCTCTTCGGCGGGAGTCAACTTGACCGGGTCCAGCTCCTTCGCGCGGACGGCGAGCGCCTGGTCGGGCTGGCAGCGGAAGCGGCGGGGAGTCTGCGAGCCGGCAGGCACGAAGCTGAAGCGCACACAGCCTTCCTGGCGCCGGTCGGCGAGCACCGGGTGGACAAAGATGACCTCGGAGGCCAGGCTCAGCTCCTTGACGTGGACCGAGCCAAAGACGGTGACGCGTTCCAGGGTCGTGACCGGCCCAGGCATGGTCCCCATCGCATCGGCTGCAATCGCCGCCCGGGCGGGATCGACCGCGCCTTTGGCGGTGGCGGCAACCACGAGACTATCCTGAATCGTCAGGCTCTGACACTCTTCGGGCAATTCGAGGGCCCCGACGATGCTGTAGGCGATCCGAATCGGTGTATCGGTAACGTCCGTCCCGGAGACAAGCAGGCTGGGTTGATCGGCATATTTTGGATAACCATCTTCGTCCAAACCTTGACCCGGGACGAGGGTGCAGTCGGTGATGGTCAGGTTCAGCTTGCCGGCAACTTCAAAGCTGCCCTCGACCATCAGCCCGTTCAAGGTAAAGCTGGCGGCCTCCTCGGCAATGGTCCCGGCAGATGTCACTTTAAGCGGTGAGGCCTTGATCAGCGTGGGTCGTTCCCCGTTTGCGCAGTCGATCACGAGCATCCCATTCTTGGGCAGATCGATGGTCAGGTTGGCGTTGTAGGTATCGCTGTCATAGATTCGAATTACGGCGGGAGGCTTGCCGGCTCCTGCCCAGGCGATCAACGCTCCGGCCAGGGCCGCGTAAGTTCTTCCGCGGCCGACAGAAAATTCCTGCACCGGCAGCTGGATCGCCGTAATGCGGTCGCGCCGGTCATACGGCCCGCCGCCGATATCCGCACTGAACCCATAATTATATGAAACGGTGACGATTTGGGTTGGTTCTTCCCCGGTTGCGAAGGTCAGGCGCCCGAGCCCGACATCCACGGCCACTTTTCCGGCGGGGGGCCGGGCCCAGCTGCCCAGATTCTTGCAGAGGATATCCATAGGCGGGACAGGGGTACCGTCTTTAACGATCTGCAGACTGCGTTGCGGTCCATAATAACGGCTGTCCTCAGGCGGATTGGACGAAAGGCCGTACGTGGTTTGATAGGTGGACAGATCCCGGTAGAAATCGACCGGCCGGATGGGGGCCGGGACAAGCTGCTCTTCCGGTGCGCCCGGTTCTGCAGGAGAGTTGAAGAGCTCGGTCGGGTTTCCGAGCGGGCTGAAGGAATAGCCGTACGCATGCGGAGCGTCTGCCTGGCGGGCGGTACCATTCAAAACCGGATAATTTTGAAGCCGCCACAGGAAGATTCCGATATTGGGTATATTGTGCTTCCCCCGTTGGTTATAGATGTGACGGACATCCGCGGTGTGAGGCAGGCTGTCGAAAGGCCGGTCGATCAGGTTCAGGCGGTTTGTGTCCCGCAGGTCAGGCGAGATATTGAACAGGCGCAGATGGTTGAGGTACTGGGTGGTTTGGAGTAGCTCAAAAAATTCCACGACATGCGCGCTCCAACCGGTGACGTCGCCCGCTAGGACACCAAGCACCGAGGCGGTCCCCTTCCGGCGGCGGTAGAAGAGGGTATTGGCAACGTACGCCCGCTGGCTGAAGGCGGTGGTCTGCAGGCTGTTCAGTCCGCGCACGCCCAGCAGGTCGCCGATGTAAGACACTACCCAATCGTCACTGGTCTCGATGAACCAGTTTTCATACAGGCCGGTGATATCTGCCTCGACGGTCCCAAGCTCGCCGCTGATGAGGGCGAGCAGTGCCCGCAGGCTTTCCCCCTGGTCTGCATCCCTCAGGCGGTAGAGCACCGGCAAAAGTTCATACAGGCGGTCGGACGCAGTGCTCATGGCTTCACCTCCTGAAGGCCGATCCCGAGTGAATTGATCAAAAGCAGCTGGCTAAGCTGGATCGAACCGTTGGCAAAGTGGGCCACGCTGACCGGCAGCCTTTGATTGAGCGACTGGCTACTGCCGGCCAGGTAAAGGGCAGTCAGGTCGACAAAAATGACCCCGGCCACCTTCTGCATGGCCGCGATCACCTCTGCTGCGCTCAGGGTCTGCCCGAAGCTGCGCTGGGCGAACGAAAACGCTTCAATCAGGGCCGATTCGACCGCCGCGAAGACCTCTTTGGCGATAAAGCGCCTGTCGACCGCGACGTTGGCGGTCAAATTGAAAAGAAGCAGGTTGAACGTATCGACCTTGATCCGTTGGGCCGGGTCGCGGGCATTGTCCAGGGCACTGAAAAAATACTGGGTAAACTTGGGGTCACTGATAGGGTTCCCGTCCGCGCCGGCAATCGTGAGGTGGACCAGGTGCTGCTCGCCGCTCCACAGATCCAGAGCCTGGGCTTTGCCGATCCCGGCGAAGGCGCGGGCGAAGTCTTCGTAATCATCCTGAGAGACGATCCGATCCAGCGTGCGGACGGTGAGCGGGGCGTTCGTGCGGGCGTCCGCCATATTTTCCGGATCGGCTGCCCCGCTTGCAGGGAGCGGGTTGGTCACGCTGCGAACACCGAGCGGTTTGGTCTGGAGCAGGCTCAAGCTGCCCGCGGCGACCTCCCCATCCAGCCCGATGCCGCTGCGGTATACCGCCACCACGTTATTGACCCCGCTCGGCAGCCGCGTTCCATGCTCGCCGTCACCGAAGGTCACAGTCGCATTGTCAGCATCATCGATGCGGACGATATAGCTCTGATCGTTCCTGCCCAGGGCATAGAGGGACGGTTTTTCATCCCAGAGCAGGTTATTGACCCGCAGTTGCAGGGTGCTGACGGAGCCGGAGGGGGTCGGCGCGGCAGTATAGGTGAGGGGCGGCTTTTTCAGGGTGAATTCCTGGTTTGGCTGAGCAGCGTTCCCATTCCCCAGGATTTCAGTAAGGCTTTCCCCGTGCGTGGCAGAGGCCACATTCGCATTGAGGCCGACCGTGCTACGTCGGTAGTCGTGCTGGCGGCCGTTCTTGAAGGTCAGCTCGGTAAAGCCTCCGATGTGGTTGATGTCCTCGATGATCAAAACCTCGCTCGCCACGACCCCGGCGGGATCCGTACGCTCTCCGGTCAGGATGACGGCCTGGCCAATGGTCAGGCCTAACACCAGGCCGTCCAGCCCCAGCTTGGTCGGATCGCTGTCGAGGGCCTCGTCCATCGGCAGCTCGGTTAGATCAAGCTGTTCACTCTGGAGATAGGCGGTTGAATTCCGGACCAGGAAGCTGGCGGAACGGTCCAGATCCGTGATGGGGGTGCCGTCCGGACGATTGAGGGTCAGGCCAGTGGCTTTGCCGCTCAAGGCAAACCCAGCCAGGGATTTTTCCTCGACCGAGTTCACCCTGAAGGGAACGACTTTGCTGCCGTCGGTTATTTCGAGGCAGATCCATGACCCTGGCAGGATGCCCGGCAGGGACCGTTCCAGGTAGAGGTCAGCATCCACGTCCGCATAGTAAGCGACCGTCTGCTGGTCGTACCAGATCTGCCATCCGCCGTCCCAATCCCCACCCGGATAAAGAACCTTGCCTCCCGAATCCTTGGGCAGGCTGGCCCGCAGCGGGGCGTTGTTCCCGAAGAACCCAGAGGTTGCCCGCAGGGCGAATACATTGCCGGAGGAGGCTGGATTCCTCTGCCGGTCATCGGCCAGGAAGCCAAGTAATTCTTGCTGGTCCCATTTATTGAAGGTCAGGAAGGCTTTCAGCTCCCGATCGGTCCACTGCAGGCTGCGGATAAAGGTATCGATCGCATCCCGGTCCAGGGGGATCTGCGTGGTGATATCGACCTGACCCTGCGGCAGGCTTTGAGCGGAATAGGCTGCGTCGGTGGAACCATCCAGGGTTAGGTGCGTGAGCTTCTGGTCCGACAGCAGTTCCACCTTGAGGATGCGGGCCAGATGCTGGTCGCCGCCGCTGTCGATCAACAACCGATCTCCGTTCTTCAGGTTGGCTGCGGTACCCTGGAGATAAATATCCTGGGTATTAATCGTGATCGTTTGTGGAAAGGTGAGGCGCGGCTTCAGGCTGTTCCAGCTGGCGTAAGTTGGGATATCCGCTGAAGTTTCGAAGGTCTGCGGCAGCTTGCCCTGAGGCGGGATGGACTGGACCCGGGTACCGGCCGGGATCACCGCCTCCCCAGGGGCACCCGGAGCATCTTCCAGGGTGAAGGCCAGGTAGGCCGAAGCTGCCACGCCCGGGTTGAGTTCATAACCAATCGCTCGGGCCAGCTCCAGGATCGAACGGCGTTCTGTGGCGGTACGCAGGAAGCCTTCATTCGCGATCCGTTCTTGATAGAAGGTCAGCACATCCGCGACCACCGCGCTCGCATCCAGGAGAGCGATCGAGGGGTCGTCCAGGTCGCGCGTGGTCAGAGCCAGGAGCGGCCGCGTCCCCTTAAAATTCCCATCCGGAAGGGTATAACTCCCGATCTGCGCCAGCATCCGCCGGAAGAAGACCGCGTAGGTGCCGGCTCGGTAGGACAGGGCAGGGAGACCGGGGCGGTTGTAGAGCACGGGCAGTGCCGGTTCACCTTCGCAGCAGCCGCAATTGTCCAGGGAAGTGTCGATCGGGTCGCTCATAGGCCACCTTCCATGAAGAAATCAAGCTTGCCATTCTCGGGAGCGGAGGGGTCGTTGTCCAGGCGGGCGATCTCCAGCCGATCGAAGGTGACCTCCCCGGCCGCGAACTCACCCTGTGCGTCCTGGCCCCAGCGGCGGAAACGATTGGGTTTACCAGGGACATCCTCGGCGTCCACCCACTGGACACCGGGCACGTCCATCGCCAGGGCGATGATCTGGCTCAGGTAAACCGGCTGTCCGAAGATGAAATTGTCCGGGTGGAAAAAGCCGCGCCGTCCATTGGGGAGATCGCGGTTGGAAAATACCTGGAGCAGATCTGCTTTCACCTGGCCGCGGTAATAACCCGGCAGGACACAGACGGAAAGCTCGACATCCAGCGGGATGTAATAGGGGCTGTCAATCTCAAGATCTTCACCCGCCAGCCGGAATTGCTCCAGGAATTGAAGCATTTCGGCTTTGAACGTCTGGTCCACTGCCTGGCCTCCGAGGCGGTCCACGGTGACGAAAACGGTGCACCAGCTCCCAGTCCAGCGCAGGGTGGCGGCAGCTTTATGAACCTCGGGATGGCGTTCGGCTATGGCCGCGTAATCGTCTATCGTGACCGCCCGCTCCTGGATACGGAAGGCCTGGGGTGCATACAACCGGACTTGCTCCATGGTCTCGGGTTCCCGACCGCCTGCAGCCGGTAACGGGTTGCGGACGAGCAACACGCCGGTCACATCGAGCACGACGCGGCTGAGGGCTTCGGCACCCAGGTTGCCGGAAGAGCCATTCCCAACCCGATAGGTTGCGGCGAAAATTGAATCCGGCTTGGGAATGGCTCCATGGAAGCCATCTCCAAAGCGCAGATGGGAAACCCCCTCGTTATCGACCTCCATCACGAATCGGCGGTCGAAGCGGTTGCTCTCGAGCAGGTCATGGCGGGGCAACCAGGGGCGGCTGGCATCCCCGTTTTCGATCAATTGGACGGCGGGCAAGGCATCCCCCATTTGCCACTGGAAAGCCTGGTTCGCCGGGGCGGTCGAATCGAAGACGACCGGCTCGTTTTCTGCATCCAGCACCAGTTGCCCAAAAGAATCACGGGCGTGACCCTGTTGGGTCACGGGGCTGGACTGGAGCTGCGGCTGGATGAGACGGCCGGCCGGATCGCTGGTGATCATCCCAATCGCCTCGCCGGCAATGGTTTGACCATGGTCGGCCAGGACGATATTCCCGCGCGCCAGGCTGAGATCCTGGACCAGCTGCGGACCGGTTCCCAAATCAATTTTCGTGGAGATGCAGAGCGGAAATGGCAGGGCATCGGCCGAATCCCAGGTCATCTCTGCAACCGGGGTTCCATGCAGGGGATCCAGGAGCGGGTGGCCCTGACTGTCCTGGGTGATGACGCTCGTCAGACGCAGAGCGCATCGATGAGTCGGGTCGGCGTCTGCGGCGAGACCGGTATCCGCTCCGAGCACTTCCTCGAAGATCAGCACATCCCCTGCCTGCAGCGACAATGCAGGATCGTTATAGAGCGTGGCGCGGGTAGCGCCTTTTGGCAGACAGCATTCTGTGTCATCCCAAGTGTAGAAGCGGATCGCATTGTGCGCGCTGTGCAAGGTGAGGGCGTGCAGGGTTTCAAAGATGACCGGATTTTCCTGGGCGAGCACCTGGCCGTAATCCGCCTGAGCGACGGTACTGGTCTCAAGGAGCCCGCGTGTCAGCAGGGGTGTTCCTGCGGGGATGGTATAGCCATCTGCGGCGGAGGCGGCCTCCACCTGCACGCTCACCCAGGCGCGGGCATTGCAGCCGTCATGCATGGCATAATCCAGCAGGCGGGCGTGCCGCCGCACGGATATTCGCTCTCGGGCCGTGCCGAGATAGGCTTCCGTCGCCACGGCGTCCTGGTAATAACTCAGGTGGTCGGCCGCGTAGGCTACGGCTTCCACGAGGGCGATCTGTAAATCGGCTGGGTGGCGTTCCTTCCAATCCGGCAGGATGGTTGCCATCCGGTCAAGCATCAATCTCTGGAAACTGCCGTAGTCCTTTGCCAGGTAGTCGATCAACGGCGCTGGCAGGTTTTCAGGCGGGCATTCGTCGACGGGTTTGCAGTCAAAATCAGAAGGGCAGTCGATCTTAAATGTGAATGGAACTTCTGCAAGTTGTGGATCGAAGCCCAGGGGAGGGGTGCTGGTTTCCTCCCCTACGACCAGGTGCAGGAAGTACGTCGAATAATCGCCGGCCTCCACGACCTGGATCGTTGCGATATTCCCGGCTGTGCTCAACGTCTGGATCTTGATTCCCTGGATGCGGGTGCCGCCGTCGATGCTGAAATTAAGGACCCCAAGCAGCGGGGAGGAGGGCACACCGTCCGTTTCGCCAGGCAGGTTGTGAATGAAATGGACATCCAGTGTTTTTTCATCCGCCGAAACAACTTCCAGGTAATCGATCCCATTCAAGATCGGTTTTCCACTGTTGCCGGTGAGAAAACGGACTGCATCCCGGCGGTTTTCGTTTCCACAGCGATATTGGGTAGTCATGCTCAGGCCTGCCGTTCGAACGTCGCGCTTTGATTTTCCTGGGAGACCCGCACCAGGTAGGAGATCCGGACGCGCAGGGTCGAATCGTCATGCTCGACCGTCACCGCGCTGACCTGGATCAGGTCGCCCAGCCACTGCTGGAGCGATCCCTGTACAAGGTACTGGGTCGTCGCGGCCAGCTCGTCGCTGTTGGGCGCAAAGACCAGCTGGAGCAAACCACAGCCAAAGGTCGGCCGGTTGACGCGTTCTCCGGGCGAGGTGAAGAGAACTTCCTCGATCATGTCCCGGATGTGGTCGTCATAGCTAGTCTCTGCGGTCCGGCCGCGGCGGTCTAGGTGATATGGAAAATCGACATTCATAATTACCTCATGAGCCGATCACACGCGGCTGGGTCATGGTGACGAGGACCGGCGTCCCGTTCGGGATGCAGATCGCCTGGCTGTCCATTAAAAGCACCGGTGTGCCCCCAGCCAGGACGCGTACGGCTCCCACGACCCAGTTGGCGGTCACGCAGGGACTCGGCGCGCCGGAGATATTGAACGGGCAGCCGGTGACCACGTGCGGAGCAGCCATGGTGACCACCGGCTGGCCGCTGAGCACCACGCGCGGGTTCGGGGCCGTGGCCTGAGCCGGGGCGCCGTGGGCGCATTGGATGATGGAACCGGCAGTGAGCAGAGGACCTGGCATGATCCCTCAAACGATCGTCAGAGCCCCGGCGTTGATATCCACCGTAGGGCCGGTCATGGTGATGATGGCGCCCTTGCCATTGCTGATCGTGATGCCGATGTCGTTGATCATGATCATGGCCCCGGTGGTGGTCTTGAGCAGGAATCCGCCGGTCGGGCCAGCCATATCGCTGATGGAGAGCGTGTTCTGCAAGGTCGTTTGCAGGACGATGCTCGGACTGGCGGGATTGCCCGCCAGCGCCAGGGCTGGTACTTCCGCAGCGCTGCCCCAGAAGCAGCCGGTCCACACGGGCTTATCCGGGTCGCCGTGCTCGAATTCCATCCAGACCCCTGCCCCAATCGGCGGGACGGCATACATGCCCATCTGGATGCCGCCGACCGGCAGGCAGGGCATCGCCCAGCTGGTCGGGATCGCGCTGGAGACATCCGGAACCATCGCCTGGATCCGGCCCATCTGCATCGGATCGATGTTGTTAATCACGGTGCCGCGGTATTTGCCGTAGAACCTTTTGGGGATCCGGGTCTCCAACCCTAAATTGACGGGTGAATCCATGGTCATGGCTCCTCCAGTTCAGGCCGGGACCACCGGGAGGGTGGAAACCAGGCCGTTGCGCACGAGCTTAAAATCCTGTTTGTATTCGCCGCGCTTGATCTTATGCTTGACTTCGGTGACGTAGTACAGTCCATCGAAGGCCGTCCCCGCCCCGCGCACTCCGACCAGGCTACGGGCTTTCAGGATGCGACCGTAGCGGGTGACGTCCAGCGATCCAGAAGCGAAGATTGCATCGGCGGACTTCGCGGCTTTGGTCAGCCCGATCACTGCCGCCTGGATCGGGTTGAGGTCAGCTGTCTCGGAAATGAAATCGACATGTTTCGGAAGGGGTGGAATTAATCCCAGAGGCGGATTGAGGGGGGAGATATCGGGGATCGGAATGGGGATGAGGGCTTTGCTGATCGGTTCTTGAATCATCAGCACCGGCAGGCGTTTCTTCTCGGCGTCGAAAGTAAAGGAAAGCGACTCGACGTTGTCATAGGCGTCCATGTTGGTATTCAATGCCGGCTGCGGTGCGCCAACGCGTATTTCCGGTCCCCAGTAAGCCACGTTCATGCCCGGCAGGGGGCCCGGATCGAGGTAGAAGACGTAGCCGACCCGGTCGGCGAGGGATTGGATGTATTCCAGGTCCTTGCCCTGCTGGCGGGGGATCTCCTGAACCGGGATGGGCACGTCCAGCAGGATGCTGGGGATGACCAGCGGAACGATGCCCAGGAAGGCGTATTTTGCGAGGATGACCGCCACGCGGGCTTCGGCCGGCATGGCCGGGAAAGGGAAGCCGCTGAAATCGATCCAGTTCATCACCGCACTCAGATCCTCGCCGGTGATGGTCAGGGTGGTGTAACCTTTGTCGATCCCCGGGGAGGTCTCGACGTTGGTGATCACACCATCCAACAGGACGTTCGGCACGCCGTTGATGGTCGCGATCAGGATGGTCCGCATGAGCGGCGGCAGGCTCCCTCCGGAGAGCAGCAGGATCGTCTGCAGGGGGGAGTGGATGTCGGTCGTGAACTGCATCTGGAACCCGCTGGCCCTTCCGGAGGAGGTCGTGACCTCGACCTGGGTGAGCGAATCAAGCACGACCTGCGGGACAGGCACCGGGACACCCGGACCGATCATCAGGGTAAGATGAACACCCTGGATCATGGCTGTCCGCCCGGAATGCCTTGTGGCAGGGTCACGCGGAGCTTGCGGCCGGGGGTCGCGGTCAGTTCGTCCGGCTGCATCGCTCCGTTCGAATCGCACAGCTGCCAGAATACCTCGGGGTCCCCAATCAAGCGGGCAGCCAGGTTGTCGAGCCGGTCGCCCTGGTGGATGGTGTACTCCTGAAGCAGGGCAAACGTGTCCGGCGAAGGGACAAAGCGGCGCCGTAGGTAAATGGTCACCCTCCCATCGGGAGTCTCCAGCATGGCCGTCTGGATGTTGGCGTAGCGGCTGTTGGGAGGGAATGGGTTGGTCTTCAGCGCGCCCATTCCCAGCAGGTTCTGAAGTGGGTCGTTCATGGGATGCCTCCAATGCCCAGGTTGGATAGCGAGCCGCTCTTGCTCAGTGCTGCCAGGGCTTCTTTCTGCTGTTGGTAGATCATGTACAGGCTGCCGCCTTTTTCGTTAAAGCCGAGGTCATCGATACTCAATACGCGCAGCCCCAGGCTGACCTTGGCACGGATCGGATTGAGCAGGGTGTCGAACGCTTCCTCCGTGATGCTGAAATCGGTGATGCGCACCGGCAGGATGCGGTTCTTGCTCCAAATGAACAAGGCCAACGGTGCGTCCATGGGAATGATCTCGAGCGTACCGGCCTGCTCCAGGGCGTTGTTCATCTGCAGCTGGGAACTGGTGGGATAGACGATCAGTTCGAGGGCCGCCAGCTGCGGCTGGATGCCCGCCTGAAGCGCGGTCGGGTCGGCCTGCTCGAGCTGGTCGGTGGCGTCGATCTCGGCGTCGAGCTTGATCGTCTCGACCGGCGGTCCCTTGAGGCGCATCGCCTCGGAGCGATTGCCGCCGTCGCCAGCCAGCTGGACCGTCTTGGGCGCCAGGCTGCGGGTGAGCGTGTCCGGGTTGTACTGCAATACAATGATCCTCTGGATCGCGGAGGAACCGGGATCGATCAGAACGATCCCGCCGCGCAAGGTGCGGGGAGAACCAGGAAAATCGCTCATTGGTTTATCCTCACCATGTCAATGGAGTAATTTGAATTTGCCATGTAGGTTTGCCTTGGTTGTCCACGCTGGCTGAAATCTCGACAGTAGGTTTCTTTGAAACTTTTGGAACGGCGAGTTCCAGTTCCAGGGCGCCCTTGACCGCCGTGGAGAACTGAGCCATCAGGCGGTTTTTCGTATCCCGGTCAAAATCGGCACTGAGGTTGAAACCACCCGTGATCGTGATCTTCGATATTGTCCCGCCGGCGAATGGACCCTTGATTTCTTTCTTCAAGACCGCCAGGTCCGCTTCGAGCTGCGAAAAACCCTGCGCCCCAACGTGAACGGTCAGTTTGACTTCCTTGGCCGGACCACTTCCAGGTTGCCAGCTGAGCTCGACCTGAGTCTCCACGGTCCCCTTCTTCGGGTCGATCACCACGGAGGCTTCCGTTTCCAGTCCCTTCTCTTCTTTTGTGCCTTTGGTTCCGGCGGGAGTTAATGGATTGGACAGGATAATCGGCTTGTAACGCACCTGAATCTGGATGCTCCCACCGCTCGTAGGCGGCAGCGGGCCACTTTCCCCGTAATCCGATTGAATGCGCTGCTCGATATCAGGGATGCTGGCCTTCCCGATCCATTGGACCAGCGCGCTCCGGGCAGTATCCCCGGGTTGGCTGGGATCAAATTCAGTATCTTCCCTCGGATAACTTCCCTGGACCATGATGTAAGCTCGGGGAGAGCTCTTTAACGCCTGGACGACGAGTTTGCTGGCCGTGTCGATGTTCATGCCGTGGATTTTGCCTTGCTTATCCACGGCATAGGTCGCCAGGGTCTTGTCCGCTGTGGCAATGCCTGGGTCCTCCTCCTCGGCGGGAATGGAGGGCTTGTCAGATTTGCCCACCTGGGAGCCTCCATACTTGATTTCGGCATCCGAGGGTCCGATCGGGTTCCCAAGTTCATCCTTCCCACTCAAGGGGTAACCGTGTTCCTTGCGATAGCTTTCGACGAGCGGGGCATGGATGGGATCATCTTCCCGGCCGAAAACCTGCCTTTGCACGGTGGAGGCGGCAGGAAAATGGTGCAGGGGGAAGGGCGCATTCGCTGAAACCGAGCGGGACGCAAGCTCAGCCTCCTGCTCGCTGGCGTCGTCCGCCGCACCCACCCCAACCGGTCGGCTGTTTGCCTGAGCCCTTGCTTGCTGCACTACATGGCTCAGCTCATGCGCCAGGAGGCGCTGGCCAGCAGAGGTGGCAGGAGCATACTGCCCCTCCCCGAAAACCACATCCCTGCCGACGGTATAGGCCAGTGCGTTGACCGCGCGGGCAGACTCGGCCGATCTGGTATCCCGGTGCACCCGCACCTGACTGAAGTCATGTCTGAAATGCGGCTCCATGAAAGCGCGCACCGACATGTCGAGCGGTTGGCCGGAAGAGCGCAGAACCTCCTGGATGATCGGAGGTGCGCCCACGACCGGATTCGGACCGATGGCGGCTCGCTGCACACCGCTACCGCGCTCCTCGTCCGGACCCTGGCTGCCCTCGCAGGTGCACCACTTGCGCTGTAAGATCCCTGCCGGCATTTCCGGCGATTTCACGGCTGGTCTCCGTGTTTGAACGGTAGCTTGCTTGAAATTCATCGCTTCCCTCGTTCCTTATTCAACCGTGACCTTCCCGGTTAACCCTTGGTCACGTTGACCAGCGTGACGTCGCGCGAACCGGATTTGCCTTTGGTGAAGGTACGCGTGACCGTGTGCGTCCCGATCACGTTGCCGCTGCAGGAATATTTCTGCTCGCACACGGTCTCGCAGGTGTCGATCTGATTCGGATTGCGGTCATGCAGGAGGCTGCCTTTGTTCCAGCGAGTGATATGAAAATCGTAGAAATGATTCGAGGTCGCTGGCAAGTTCCCGAGGATGCTCGAATTCAATGCGGCGCCAACGGTGAAGGTGTCTGCTCCGGAGCAGGGCGAGATCCCGAACTCCTTCGGACAGGTGTTCTTGGTCTGGCTGTTCGCCTCGACGATCCGGGTGCCGTCCCAGTTGGTCGAAGCCGGCTCAACGCGCATGAGGGCGGTGGCTCCGTAGCCGGTCCGATACCCTTTTTGGATACCGGCCGGGGTCATGTCAATCACCTTCTCGACCACCGTTTTGGCTGGACACTTGGCGCCTGCAGCACCTTTCATTCCTTCTACGCCCTGACCGCCTTCGACCAGGGGTGTTGTGTCTCCGCCCTCGGCGACCTGAAGGCTGCCGACGTTCTCGATCGCACTCCCGGTGTCGACATCTTCACCGGCTGCATCCGCCGCGGAATTTAAATTTTCCGGCGGGCGTACCTGCAGGTCGGCAAAGTTGTAGCTCAACCGTACCCGCCCGCTTTCAGGCGCTTGCGCCCTGGCGTCGTCGATCTCTCCCGGAAAACCGGGATTCTTCTCGCAAGCGTTCTTCCGCTGCAACCGGGTGCGGGGCGCAGGCGCGAGAGCCGATTTGGGCGCGGCGTGGATAAGCGTCCGGGCATCCATGGATATCACTTATTTCCCTGAGTGTCAGCGTTCAGGCTGCTATAGACTACCCGGGCCACCTCTGCGCCGACCGCGGCTGGACCGACCTGGGCGGGGAGCGAGATGCTACCGGTGTTCATCGATGGGAGCTCCATCCCGCGGTGAAATGCCCGCTGGAGCTCGGCTTCGCCGAACAGGCGCTCCAACTCGCCCGACAGGGCGTCACCGATGGCGTTGCGATCGGAAGCGGCGAAGCCGTGCAGGACCAACTCATCGATATCGATCTGCAGATGGGCTGGGGCCCGTCTCATCCGGCGCAGATTGGCGGCGCGCTGTGCCCATCTCATGCCCAGCCTCCCAGCTCGGTTTCGTTGAGCGGTCGCTCCAGCTTGGAGAACTCGACGCGGGCGGCGCGCTGCAGGTGGTTCATGCGCACCGGCCCGCCTGCATCCGCCGCCAGGAAGGCGGCATACAGTGCGATGTTGCGGATGCTACCGCCGGGAATATTCAGGCGTGACAGCCGCCCCATGTCAAGGCCGTCCGTGGGCGTCTGCGCTGGAAAGACCCGACGCCAAATCTCGGCGCGCTGCCCGGCATCCGGGAAGGGGAAATTCACCACGAAGCGGATGCGGCGCATGAAGGCCTGGTCGATGGACTCCTTCAGGTTGGTGGTCAGGATCGCCAGGCCCCGGTAGGATTCCATGCGCTGCAACAGGTAGCTGATCTCCACGTTGGCATAGCGGTCATGGCTGTCCTTGACCTCGCTGCGCTTGCCGAACAGGGCGTCCGCCTCGTCGAAGAGCAGGATCGAGCCCCCCTCCTCGGCGGCATCGAAGACCCGCCGCAGGTTTTTCTCGGTCTCACCGATGTATTTGGAAACCACCTGGCTCAGGTCGATGCGGAACAGATCGAGCCTAAGCTCGTTCGCGAGCACCTCGGCTGCCATGGTCTTGCCGGTGCCGCTCACGCCCGAGAACAGGGCGCTGATCCCCAGGCCGCGCGTGCTGCGGGCAGCAAAACCCCAGGTGTCGTAGACCTTCATGCGCTGGCGGACGTGAACAGCGACCTCATGCAGCGTCTGCAGCTGTGCCTCGGGCAGCACCAAGTCGTCCCAGGTCGCCAGCGGGCGGATGGATTGGGCCAGCTCGTTCAGCCCAGGCCGAGAGTGGTTATTGCAGCCCTTCCACAGGGCGTCGGCGAGCACCTCTGGCGAAGCCGGTGCCTGCAAGAGCGCATCCGCTGCGACCAATTCGATCGTGGCCGCGTCCAGGCTGAAGTGCGAAACAATGCCTTCCAGCCGCCCGTTAAGACCGGTCGCCGATTCCGGTCCCAGGGCAGTGCGCCATAGCTCGCGCTGCTCGGACATGGTCGGCTTGGAGATCTCAAAGGTGACCACCGGGCGGCGCATTTGCAGGCGCTCCCGGCAGGAGAGGATCAGCGGCGTCTGCTGGCGCTCGACCCAGCGGCCGATGACCGAGGCCTGACCTGGCTCCCCAGACTCGACCTGTTCGCAGTCAAGCAGCAGGGCGTTCCCGCTCAGCAGGGCCTCTCTCTCCCACAGGTGCTGCAGGGATTCCATCTCGACGACATTGGCCGGCACCGCGGCTGCCTGCATGATGTAAAGATTCATTTTTAGACGGGCGCTGGCCGCCGCGACGATGGCCCTTTGGGCCGTGGTATCACTGCCGACCAGCTCGAAGACCGGCTGCAGTCCGCCCCAGGCACCTCGTTTCCAGGCCGCCACGATCTGATCCGCGATGGCAGACTGCGAAGAGACCAGCTCCGAAGCCGGTCCCTGGTGCGCTGCGACATAACCGGTCAGGCGCTCGTCGAGATGGGTGATGCCGGTCAGGAAGTGCAGGATGCGCTCATCAATGCGCAAGGAGCACTGTGTGATGGCACTGCCGGGGCCCAGTTCGATCAGGCGCCAGTGACGCAGCGGGGCGGAAGGTGCCAGTGCACTCCAGTGCGCATCCGGGAGAACTCCCAACGCCAGACTGAATGTCGGTGAAGTCCGCCCGGCGTCACCGTGCAAGGAAGCCAGCAGAGAGCTGAAGTGCGAATCCAGCTCGACGCCGGCACAAAGCAGGAGGATGTCGCGTTCAAAGGCGGAGAGCTGGAAGAGCCGTACGAGGATCTCCAGGGCAGGTGGAGTTGGCAGCCCATCGGGCAGAGGCACATCTTCCACCGATACCGCTTCCGGCGGGCCGTTGGAAGCTTCAAGCCGCCGCTCGAGAAGCCGGCGGGTACGTCCCAGCATGGCCGCCAGATACTGCTGGTTGGCAGCGCTCCAGGTGAAAGGAGAATCGGGGCTCATATGATGTTCACCCGGGGATTGCTGTAGAGCGGATGGAGGGGATCGGGTCCGAGGTCCAGGACACTTTCGGCCCCGTCGACCTGGACGCGGACCAAGAACTCGGCAGGGGTCGAGATCTTGACATGGTTGGTCAGGCCCGCAAGAGGCGGGGCGGGAGGCAGGGGTGTTGGCGTCAGGTCATACTGGTAAGCGTACGCCTGCCGGTTTGACGGCGGGTTGTATTCATTGAGCAGCAGCACCACATGCTGGTCTACCCCGACCTTGGGGGTGAATTGAACGGTCAGATCGGTCTCGTACCAGGTGACGCCGTGGATATCGGTTGAGGTAGTCACGGGAGAATTCGTCACGCTGATCACCGGGCGCAGGATCAACGCGGCGGCGTTCGATTCAAAGCCGCGGTGGTCTGTCTGCGGTGTGCCCATACGGATGCGCTGGATCACCTGTACGCCGTATACACCGGCTCGTAACGAATCTGTCGGGAAGGGCGGCTCGTCGAGCTGGAACCTGACCTGCGTATCGGACACATCAAGCGGGGCGATTTCCATTCCACCGAAGCGAACCAGGGTCACCTCGCCGCGCAGCTGTCTGCCGGAGAGCGTCACATAATCGCCCTTGACCAGCGGCTGGTCGGGGAGCAGCGGGTCGACAAGCGTCTTCTGGGAGAGCAGGCTATCAAGCTGCGGGTCCCGGAATGTGCGTACGTAAACGTTGCGGCTTTGGACAGGCAGGGCCGGCTGAGCGCTCTCGAGCCCATCGATAAACACCACCGAAGCCTGGTACGTTAGGGAGAAGCTGTAGGGGATTTGGAAAAAGACAGACCAGAGCTTGGATAGCTCCTCCAGCCCCAGCGGCAGGGGATAAAGCTTGACCGTCTCCACCTCGAGCAGCAGGTCGGCGGACAAGGAGGGATAAACCGCCAGGACCGTCTGCTGGGCATTCTTGACCCGGTCGCGGGCTAACACCGGCTCAGAAATCAACGCGCGCAAAACGCTGCCCAACACCATCTGCGGCTCATAGTTGATCTCTTTGCCGTAGAAGGTGAGCAGGTAACTCAGGTCGTAGGCCGCGCGGGTCGACCGGATGATCGTCCCGTCGCTGCGGCGGCTAGGGTTGTCGGCGTTGCGCCAGGCGGCGTTTGGGGCGATCTCGTAGAGATAGACGTTCACCCCGCTGTCTGGAAGGCCGCCGGGCTGGCCCATGTTGGTCAGCGGGGTTGGACGCACCCGGGTGGCGGTCGCGCCGCTGACACCGGAGGCCGCAGCGGCGTCATCCAGCAGTGAGCGGAAAGCTTCCGTGACCGTGGCGATCGACAGGGAATTGCTCATCGTTCACCCTTGTTGCGCTGGCGCAGATATTCATCCAGGGTCAGTTTGGGACGGGGCGGGGGCGCCTGCCGGACAGGCGGCTGTCCTGCCTGGGTTACTGCCCGCACCTCGATCCTCCCGATGCTGATGTGTATCGTGGTCTCCAAGGCTTCTTCACGCGGCCCACTGAATGAAACAGGGCCCAACACGCTCTGCCCCGCGTCCCCGAACGGGCTGGAAGGAATGACTGATGGCATCGGGTGTATGGACTCCAGGGCAGGGCGAAAAATAAGCCCGCCCTCCTGAGAACCTTGTTCCGGCCCGTTTGAAATATGGCTGGATCCACGTTCGGTAGAAGGTCTCTCAGCCTTCTCTCCGCTTTCCGAAGAAGGAATCAGACTGAGGTTGGTTTCCCGACCTGCCGGTGTCCCAGGCTCGCGAGCAGTAAGTTGCCTTCTGACTGCGGCCTGCCGTTCATTGGCCCGGTTATTTTTACGGGAGCGGAGGGGTTGACCTGGATCGACCTGATTATCCCCTGCCTGGGCGCGCCATCCGGTTTCTGCTGAGGAGTCCGAGTAGCCTTGGCTTTCCACTCGGGATGCAGGTCCGCCCCGCGGCGTGGACCCGATCAAATCTGCCTGGAAGACCGGTAGTTTGGAACCAGCTGCGCCCGGGTCCTCGAACAAGGATGGCAGGCGCGGCCGTAGAAATTCACCAGAGGGCATTTCTCCGGGTGAGGCGTGGCGTGAGACCAGGTGGTTGAAGAATTCAGTCATACACCGATTAATTCCAGGTAACGCTGGCGCCGCCAGGGGTTCATCGCCAGGATATCGGCTTCCCGCCAGCCATAGGCGGAGGCCAGGATATGCACTTCGCGCATCAAGCGCGCCGCCCAAGTGATGATCTCGTCCCGAAAGAAGGAAACGATGTCGAAGAGCACCTTCCACTGGTGCTGGCAGGCGGAACAGGTGACAGCCAGGGTCAGGTCAGCCAGCGGCTCGGCCTGGCCCATACGGGCGCTGAGGGCTTCGAAGACGGACTCCGGCAACTCAGTGACCGCGAGTGCTTTCTTTCCGCGCCGGACCTTGAGCACACAGGACTCAAGCAGCTTTTTGCGGGCCAGGGCCGGGTCGTCCAGGCGGGTGATCAGGCGCAGATCGGCGCTGTTGGGCAGGCGGTAGGTCACCTCGTAAGGCTCCAAGGTGAAGGAAGCTTCCGGATTGCCAACCTCACCGCTTCCGGGTTCCGGCAGTGAGGAGCCGCTACCCCCCAGGTCGCTGGCATCGAAGGTCATTTCAAGGCGTTCCCCGCAGGCGGGACAGACGGCCAGCCCTTTGAGCCGCGGGCCGAAGGTCAGAGCGCGCAACTGCAAAAGGCAGGCGTCGCGCTGGCCGATCGTCAGGTCCGTCAGCGCAGCGGCAGGCGCATGGGGGAAGGCGAAGGTCAGCATGACCAGCGCCTGTTCGACAGGGGGGCAGGAGGCCACCTGCTCTGAAAGCTCGAGCAGATCGGAAGCCGAAAGAGGCAGCATGAGGGCTTAGTTCGCCGGAATGGTGAAGCTGGGTTCAGTGGGTTCCGTGACGGCCTCATCCCGTTCCCAGCCTTCATTCTCGAGTTTGATATGCTGGATCGCCACGGCGTTGGCGTTGGCGTCCAGATCGGGCAACGCCTGGTATTCAGAAACCCAGCAGCGATACACCTTATAGGTGATCACCAGCTGGCCGGCCTCGTTGTAGAGTTCGATCAGGATGTCCTTGCGAAAGTCCTTGAGCGAGACCTCGGCACCCAGACCGGCGCCATAGTCCCAGACCTTGTTGGCCCACTTCTCGAACTCCGTGTCGTGAGTGACGCCACGCTCCAGAGTGATGGCATCGAATTCGCTCCGACCCGGCGACTTGCGCGAGGAACTCGGATCACCGCCGGCGCGGTGTTTGACGACCTCGGTTGTCCTTTTCAGACCGCTGACCTTGCTAATCCCGGCCACGTAGCGACCATCCCACTTCACGCGGAACTTGAAATTCTTGTACGGGTCGAAACGGGTTGCGTTGACGGTGAACTCGGCCATGACAATCTCCTTATGACTGGATCTGTCCAGCCATCTGCTGGATTTGGATGATCACGAACTCGGCCGGTTTGAGTGGAGCAAAACCGACCAGGATGTTGACCACACCCCGGTTGATATCGTCCTGGGTGGTCGTCTCGTTGTCGCATTTGACGAAGTAGGCATCGCGTGGCGAAGATCCCTGGAACGCGCCCTGGCGGAACAAGGTTTGCATGAAGGCTCCGACATTCAAGCGGATCTGCGACCAGAGGGGCTCATCGTTGGGTTCAAAGACCACCCACTTCGTTCCCCGATAGAGGCTTTCCTCGAGAAAGAGGGCCGTGCGCCGGACGGGGATGTATTTCCAGTCGGAGGTCATCTGGTCAGCCCCCATCAGGGTACGGGCGCCCCAGGCGAGGGTGCCGTAGACCGGAAACAGTCGGATGCAGTTGACCCCCAACGGGTTGAGGGTGCCGTTCTCGGGATCGGTCAGGACATACCCAACCCCCTGGGCTGACAGCGTGGCCTCTGTGCCGGCAGGAGCCTTCCAGACCCCGCGCGTGCTGTCGGTGCGGGCGTAAATCCCCGCCATGGTCCCGCTGGGGGCGGATAGACGGTTCTTCCCGCTGTTCAGCGGATCGGCGATATTGACCCAGGGATAGTACACCGCAGCATGATCGGACCTGGGTAAACTGCTGCCTGTGATCAGGGTATTCATTTGGTCCGGGGTCGTGACCGTGGACGGAGGATCGACGATCAGGAAGGCTCGCCGTTCGTTGCAGTAAGAGACCGTGTCGCTGAGGATCCCGGGATCACTCACCCCCGGCAGGCAGATGAGGTTGAAAAGATCCACACTTTCCAGGGCATAGATGCCCTTTCGGTCCGCGCGGCTGCCGATGAAGGTGGCATATCGATTGGAAGCGTCCACTGCTGTTTCGGTGGCTCCCGATAAATAAGTGTCGGGCATCTCGAGCGGGCGGATCGCGGCTGCAGCCTCGACCTCGTCGCCTCCACTCAGCGCGCCGAGTTTCAGCCGGGCCGAAAGGTCATTTTGGGTTCCGGGGAGCACAGCGACGGAAGAGTGTTCTCCCTTCACCCCGGAAGTCATCACGATGCGCTGTTTCGGACCATCCGGTGCACAGGTGAAACCTGCGTAGCCCTGGGCGACCACTTTGGTTTGAACGGCATTGCAAAGCGCGACGAGCTTGTCGGCTAAGGTGGCTCCGGCGGCGTCCGAAGCAGCCAGCTGGACAGGAACGGGCGAAAGACCGTTCATGGAGACCTGGAACTGGTTATGGCCGCTGTCGATCAAGGTTGAAACGTCGATCAGCGTGCCGAGGTTGTCTCCAGTGGTGGTCAGGAATCCGCTGTTTGAGACTCCAAAGCCGAGACCTACCAGGGAGGCGGTGCGCTGGACGGTCACCAGGTTTGAAGTGCCGTTGATCACCGATTCGACATAGCTCGGGTTGGAGCTGTTCATAGACAGGTTAAGGAACGATTCGGCTGTCGTGTCATTCGGATTCGAGGGATTCGTATAACTGAAGGTCAGCTTGAACGTGTTGTCTGATCCCAGATACTCAACCCGACTCTTGATGCTGTTGCCTGAAAGGCCCTGATCGAGGGCGGTGATGGCAAGAACCGCTGCCGGGACGACATCGTTCAAGGTCTGGGTTGCCGCTATGGCAGCAGCGGCCAGGCGGACGACCCAGGCGTCACTGCCGCCGTTGATGAAAAAGGCCCGTACGGCATAGCTCGTTTCAGAATCGGCAGACAGCCCACCGAAGTTCCGCTCAAAATCGCTGTAGCTGAGGATGTGTACAGCTTTATTGACCGGACCGCGCATGGCAGTGCCGATAAAAGCGGTTACCGAGGTGCTGACTCCCGTGATGGTGTGTACACCGCTGGAGATCTCCTCAAGGTAAACGCCCGGATAGGTTGGGGTTACTGGCATTGCATACCTCCTTTTTTGTCCTCGCAATAGGGTTGATTACGAAACGCCATTTATTTTCAAATGGGCCTGGATAAACTCGGTAATTTCATTCAGGCCTTTGATGTAATGTCGCTTCCCGTCAGGCAAGTGGGTGATATGTCCAAACCGTAACGTGCGGTATGGCATTTCCTCCATCTCATCGATGTAGATCTGGACGATGAATGAATAGATGGTAGACGATCCATTCCCTTCGTCCGCCCGGCCGTTTGTCAAGAAGAATGCTCCTGCCTGCCCGATGGTAGCGATTCAGGCTGGTACAATTATGCAGGAGGGCCGTCTTTCCATACGTCTCTTGCGCGTCTCTTTCCCGTCTCTTCAGCTGACAAATAAAATGGGCCTGTGCTGGGACGATTTGCACAGGCCCGTTATGGTCCGACCGGGGTTGGATATTAATAAGGGAGATTATCGTCGGTCATGATATCTTTTTGAATTTGCGACCGGAAGTGAGTAAGCGTATCCAGGAATTGGTCCAGATGCTCTACAGCACCTTTGAGCATCAGGCTGGAACGCCGTCCATCAGCTTTTTTCGAAGCCGGGTCGGGCGGCCGCAGACGACCTGCTTTGATCTGCTCATAGAGTTGAATGGTGCGATCGGAAGGATCTACGCCGAGTTCCTCCTGCAGGGCAGCGGCACAACGGTTGTACTGGCGCAGAGCACGGGTGCGGTCTCCACTCAGGAAATACAGCCTCATCATCTGGCGGTGGGCTTTTTCATAGGCCCGGTCGTGCTGTAATAATTTCTCTCCATAGTCCAGGCCGGCCTCAAACTTCCGGTTTAGCTCACAGTATTGGACGAGTCGGGTCAAGAGGGTCAGGTACATGCTCCGATAGCGTTCCCGTTCAAAGATGGACCAATCCTGATACCAGCCTTCCAGCAGGTCCCCTTGATAGAGATCGGCGGCCTGTTCGACATTTCGGTAATCCTGGGGGTTGATCTCGCGTGCGCTTACGTTTTTGATGCTGCCGAAGGTTTGCTCGAATTCTGCGATGTCCAGCCACCAATGGGCGGATGGGTTGAGTTGAATCCAATCGGAATCGACCAGCAAAGGGGCTGGTTCCTCGCGAGTCTGAACTTCGAGCACGGTTTTCAGTTTCCACAATGTCTGGCGGAGATTCTTCCTGGATGTTGCCGGAGGCTGGTCCCTCCATAATATTTCCGATAAGGACTCGCGCGTTTGCGGGCGGTCCCGGTGGATGAATAATAGGCTGAGGAGTTCCTGGGCCTTGCTCGCGTCGATCCCCACCAATTGTTGATCCCCTCGTTCTATGCGGAATTTCCCAAAAAGGGACGCCTTAAGTCCTGCCATATCTAAATCTCCTGCAGCTCGACAGTATCGAACCACCTCAATGCAAACAATAATATGACTAATAATATCTTATTAATCACTCTTTGTCTATACTTTACAACAGAATGACGAACGCCCCAGATGAGTTGTTTGTTTCCTGAGTGCCTACGTGAGGATTCACACCCCGATATTCAGACTATCCCCATATTACCGTGATGAATTTACCACCTTGTATCAAAAAGTTTTGCCACCGAAAACAGAAAAAGGGGCTTTCTTTCTTCCTTGCTGCTAGATCCAAGGCAAATAAACGCAGCTCTTATTCCTGTCCGGCCTCGACCGCGCTCACGCGTTCCCAGCGCGGCGCATCCACGGGGGAAGTCTCATCGAAGCGGAAGACGGGCGTACACCAGGGCCGGCCGTTCCTGAGCTCCTTCTCGACCCGTGCAATGTC
>Ga0187877_1001099_pt1 | contig 29838 bp, 24 predicted proteins | sample June2016WEW_17_1_3_FD_132430 | JGI IMG/M metagenome (GOLD analysis project Ga0187877, IMG submission 132430) | Peatland microbial communities from SPRUCE experiment site at the Marcell Experimental Forest, Minnesota, USA - June2016WEW_17_100 | ecosystem: Environmental > Terrestrial > Soil >...
ACCGCGATCTACTTCCACTGCGGGGGGCTCGACCTGTACCCACGCCCCGAGGCTGGCTAATCCATGGCATACGGACCGACCACAACCTATTGGGGGTACCCACACTGAACCCGGAAGCGGCTTCTTTGGATTGGTCCACAAGCGGGCGAAGACATCCTCCCGACCGCGGAAGAGTTGACGGAAGAGCTGGATTCGCTCCGGGGTCAGACTGTCGCAAGCTGTCGGGGGAGATGGCGGCGTGACATACGGCGGCGGGGATTCGTGGACGGCCGTCTTCCGTGCCCGCAGGGCTTGCACGCGGGCGCGCGCCTCGCGGGTCTTCCGTTCCAGCTCCGCGAGCGCGGCTTCCGCACGAGCCAGCTCATCCTGCGGAGCATTCGTGTCGGCGTCAGCCATCGTTCGTTGATCCTTCTCCGTGGACCCGATACGTTTGGGCCCCCGAGACGATGTGGACTGGCAAGAGCGGCATACGGTCACGCCAAGGTGAGAGCGATCCTATCACAGGAGCCGGGAAAGTGACGGCCGATCTGTAGACCCCCGACGAGGAGGCCGAATCCGGGTGAGCCTCCGGACCGGAAGAAGGGCGTCGGTTTTTCGGGCACGCGCGCTGGCACGCACCGTCCTTGCCCGGCTGGTGGCACGGTGAGAAGGCCACGCCTTTGAGTGTAGCGCCCCCCAGCGCTCGCCATCGCTTCCATCATGAGTGATACTTTCAGCGTGCGCTGAAATACTATATTTTAGTGAAATTAGTTGACCGATACCGAAGTGTACTGTATAGTCATTTTCAGCACAGGTTGAAAATGGTTAATATGGTGAAATCTGTCGAACGCAAATTGCTGGACCTCGCGGAAGAGGCGGTGCGGGGCTGTCTGGAACCGGTGCCAGCGCTCTCGATCAAGCGGGTCCGTAGGGAACCTCGGCGCGATGCCCTCCGCCCGGACATCGTGCTGACCCTTAAGACGCCTAACGGGGATCAGGTGGTGTTGGTCGAAGTCAAGGGGAGCGGCCAGCCTCGGATCGTCCGTGATGCCGCCAATCAACTCCTCCGGTATCAGTCCACAGCCTCCGGCGCGTATGGCATCCTGGTGGCCCCTTACATTTCACCGCAGTCCGCCCGGCTCTGTGCCGAGAATGGGATCGGATACGTGGATCTGGCCGGCAATTGCCGGCTGAGCTTCGGCTCCGTCTACATCGAGCGTGACGGGAAGCCGAACCCGGCCCCCCAGCGCCGGGAGCTGCGCTCCCTGTATGCGCCTCGGACCACCCGGGTGTTGCGCGTGCTCCTCCAGGACCCCAAGAAGACCTGGCGTCTGCAGCCTCTGGCGCAGAAGGCCGGAGTGAGCCTGGGGCAAGCCTATAACGTCAAGAAGCTGCTGGCGGATCGCGAATGGATCCGGAGCGAGGCGGACGGTCTCCGGCTCGCCGACCCCCGCGCCCTACTCCGCGAGTGGTCGCAGAACTACACTTACCGCAAGAACGCAGCCTGCGACTTCTATTCGCTCGATGCGCCCCCTGAGGTCGAGCGGAAGCTGGCGGCGGCCTGTCGAGAGGTGGCGGTTCCCTATGCCTTCACGGGCTTCTCGGCGGCGGCGCGCCTGGCACCGATGGTCCGGTATCAGCGGGTCATGGCCTATGTCGACGGCGACCTGGCCCCGATCGTGACAACCCTCGGCCTCAAGGAGGTGTCGTCCGGGGCGAACGTGACCCTCCTGTCCCCGTATGACGACGGCGTCTTCTATGGAGCGGCCGAGGTGGATGGCCTGCGGATTGCCTCGCCCATCCAGGTCTACCTGGACCTGATCGGGTACCGCGGCCGTGGTGAAGAGGCGGCCACCTTCTTGCTGGAACAGGTGATAGAACGCACATGGTAGACACCCGCACGGACTATTCCGCAGATGCGGTGGCCGCCGCCCGGGCCGTGATGCTGCGAGTTGGTGAGGCTACTGGGGGAGTATCGCGACGAGATCGTGATTGTCGGGGGATGGGTACCGGAGCTGCTCCTGCCACTCGCCCAGCCGGGGCATATCGGCAGTACGGATGTCGATCTGGCCCTGGACCATCGGCGGATCACCGAAGCCGGCTACCAGACGATCCGCGAACATCTCCTCCGGCATGGGTACGTTGCTGGGAAACAGCCCTTCATCTTCTTCCGCGAGGTCGTGGTGGCCGGCCGTCCCATTCCGGTGAAAGTGGACTTCCTGGCCGGGGAATACAGTGGAGCCGGTCGTAGTCATCGGACCCAGCCCGTGCAAGATGTGGCCGCGCGGAAGGCGCGGGGGTGCGATTTGGCCTTCGAGCTGAACACCCAGGTCAAGCTCGAGGGCACCCTTCCCGGGGGTGGGCTGGATGCGGCGGAGGTACGGGTCGCCGGTATCGTGCCCTTCCTGGTTATGAAGGGCATGACCCTTCACGATCGGCTGAAGCCGAAGGATGCGTGGGACATCTACTTTTGCGTCACGAACTACCCCGGCGGGCTCGACGCCCTGGTCCGGGAGTTTCGTCCGCATCTGTCGCACGGCCTTGTCGCGGAGGGACTCCGCAAGATCCGCGGGAAGTTCCTTTCGCCCAACCACATCGGACCGAAATCCGTGGCAGACTTCGAGGAGATCACGGATCAAGATGAGCGCGGTCTGCGGCAGCGGGATGCCTTCGAGCGCGTAGACTATTTGCTCGGGCAGCTCGGGGTGGCCTGAGTGGATGAGGGGGGCTGCGAGAAGCGGTGGACGGCCACGCCTGAATTCATGGGTGTCATTGCAGGGCAGCACATCTTCGACGACCGGACCGTGGCATGAAGCCTGGGCCAGCGTCCGGCGATCGTCGCGGCGACCATGCTGAGGGCCGTATCTCCCCCGGCCGCGGAAGCTGTGGTTCCCGATAATAGGTTGTAGTCCGAAAGAAACCTCGTCCAACCTGCCCGCCCAGTGATAAGCTCCCTTTCCCAGGGGGGGAGAGTCGCGGGATCGTGAGGTGCAGGCACTCCGTTCGGTCGCCGCTCGTGACCCTCCCTGCGTGCCGTTGGGGTCTGATGTCCCGGCCTCCCGGCAGGCTCAAGCGGCGGGGCAGGGCGGGCGGAGGTCTCGATGTATGTGGGGGCACCGTCGGCCGATCTGGCTTGCGTGCCTCCGCAGTCTTGCGTTAATCTCCTAGCTGTAGTGCGGGACCAAGCTGTCATGACCTAAGCAGGAGACGCTCCGCCACGCACATGAGACTCTATCGGCTCCGCCAAGCGCCGACGCGCGATCAACTGCAGGAAATGCTTGAGGCGCAAGGAAGCTATATCAAGCTGGCGGTCGATGTGAGGCAGGGGATCGTGGTCGGTGGGGGCGAGTACCACGCGGACTGCGAGGAAGTTCTCCTTGAGCAGGGTAGCCATCAGGAGGACATCTGGGGAGCCGATTGGTATCCGGAGAGTCGAACCGTGACCTTCGGCGCCCTAATTAACATCCGGCCTCGACAGGGCAACCGTTCGATGGAGGTTCAGGATCCGGCACTGCGGGCGCGCATCGAGCAAGTCGTGCGTGCCGTTTTTGAAGGGACAGCGCCATGAAGGATGTCTCGCGTCTCCGCGAGCGGTTTCTGCGAGATGGACGCGACCGCCGGCTTGGCAACATTGCGTCGAATCTTCTTCGGGTGAGCCACTGGCTACAGATGGGCCGCGACGCCGAGACCGTGGTGGGCTTGATGCGTGAGACTGCCTCGATGATCGAATGGGCGGGAGACGACGCCACAGAAGAACTCGTGAACGTCCACCGTGAGCTTTGCCGCTGGCGCCGGATCTGGCCGTTGGAGGCTGCTCGTGGCTTGCTCGCCTTCCGCGCGAGACAGATGTCCGAGCGCGTCCTCGAGTTGTCTGGCCTCACTAAGACTTCACCACGATGAGCGACGGGGATGGCCCTGGCGGTCGCCGCGTGACCCGCCCGAGCGCGGGCTCGATCGACTGTGCCAAAACTGTGTCAAAACCATCCGTGATCATTGGTGATTATGGTTCTTGACCCTGAAGCCTCCTTTCGATAACCTCTTGAATCTGTAGGTATCTGTCATCAGCTGTGGTGATGCGGAGCCGGGCGTAGGGAACTCAAAATCCCGCGGGGCTTGCCCCATGAGGGTTCGATTCCCTCCCCCGGCACCCTAAACGCATGACCCGTTCTGGTCCGCTTAACCCCCCATCCATCGTTCCCCAAACGTGGGCCTGACCCATGTCTCCCTTATGGGTCCGTTCCCCCGGCACCCAAATTGCGCAAACCGTCCTCGACCTGCCAGTGTGTGAAGAAATCGTCGCTGAGCCGAGAGTCTGACTGTAACCTGTTGATTCTCCGTGGGTGAAAAATGCACCTGGCGCCGATTCGCCGATATTTTCACACCCTCTGAGTGGTGGTTTCCACTTGCCGAGACGCCCTGTTCCCGCTGATCGTCTGGAGAATCCGCACCGCTTCGGCGCATCCGCCCTCGTGCCGTCCGGCCGCACCATCGATGGCGCCCACGCGTGTCCCGGGCTCTGATTTGCCCAAACCTTCCCCCTGGGGTTGCCACCCGACGCAGGCCCGGTGGTCACGGTCCCGAAAGTCGGCGGAGGGCATCATCACTACGAGCGGGGGGCTGCATGGTGTCCGCGGATGGGAGCTTCGCAGGATCGCAGGGTATGCATATGCGGGATGGACAGGTTCCGCCAAGAGCCAGGCAGCGAGGCCGACAGGCTGGGCCTTCGCTCTTCGAATGGGCTCCGCCCTCAGGAGTCGGTGCGGCGGCGCGTCCCCGAGGAGCCGGCGGACCCATCCTGTCAACCGGCTTTTTCCGAACTGTCAGTCGGGCTGCCGACGGACTGACGGTGCTGGCTGACGATGTCCCCGTCGGTATTCTACAACTCGCGGAAGACGCCGGCGGTCAGGACGCTCGGGAGGGCGACCTGGATACGGTGGGTGGCCATCGGGCGGGAGCCTACATCCCCCCGGGGAAGGCTGTCACCATATTTCTGATACGGTTATTCATTGGACATCCCACGCACTCCTCCTGTCCTGGGGGGTGTCCCAGTGGATGTCCCAGAGGGTGTCCTCCCCGGGCGGTCCGGGTCTGCGTGGTCGCCGGGAGCCTCGCCCGGGCGGCCCAGTGCGGGTGCCATGGATCTGGCCACTGCGCTAACTCCTTAGATTCGTTGACCGCGCGGCCGGCGTGCCTCCCGGAAGCTCGGGCCGTGGCTCCCCGCTCCCGGCGCTGCCATGGCCGGGACTGCAGGGCGGAATGGGTACCATGGGCGATCACCGAGCACCAGATGCACGATTTGAAGGAAAATCGCCCACGAAAATGGTCGGGTGGTGGGCGATGTGGGGAGCCTGGGCGCCCGTTCCGACGTCCCGGCAGACTGACCGGGGTGAGGTCTCCCGGCTTATTTCGTTTCGGCCCTCGCCACCGCTTTCGCGGTCCCGAGGGGAGGCGCCGAGCAGTCCTTTAGTGAATGGGTGTGCCGATAGGAACCCGTGTTCAGGGAACGCATAGGGAAGTGTATGCCGGCCCCCACGTCCGGTTTTTGTCATCGCACTTTGTGATGTCAAAGAGGCAAACCCTTCGGCAGTTAGTTGAAGGTGAAGTCCCCAGGGAACCGCCCATGGGCCGCGAAGCGCCGAACGCATGAGGGGAGAGCAAAAGGAGCAAGGGCCAGCACGGCCCGTTGTGCGCGGTAGGGACTGATGTGGGCGAGCGCTCCCGCGAGACGCAAATGCTCCCGGGCGGCTCAAGCGGGAGCCTATCGCTCACCGTTCTGGCGTGTCAACAGGAATCCCGGGCCGAAGTGCGGGGTCGGGCTGATCCGCGAGCGGGTGACGGAGGCTGGGGGATGGTGCCTTCGGTGGATCGGTGGATGAGCGGACCATTGGAGCAGGAGGTCCGTAGACGAGTGGAACGGGGTCCAACCATTGGTCATTGGGACTTGGTCATTGGTCATTTGATCCCAGGCGCTGATCAGCCAGGCGGCCCGGCCGCGCGCTTGCGCGCCGCCTCCAGCTTCTCCGGCGAGCCGATGTCCTGCCAGTACCTCCCGTCGGCCCGGTAGGCGGCGATCCGTTCCCCCTCCCCGGCGAGCCGCAGGTAAGTCCGGGTGATCGGGAAGGCTCCCGTCTCGGTCATCCTGGGGAAGATCGCGGGGTCGATCACGTGGATCCCGGTGAACGCGAGCCGCTCGATGTCGTTCCGCGGTCCCTTCGCCCACTCCACGCCCTCCGGTGACTCCCGGCCGCACAGCCGCCCGTCGCGGTCGAACAAGAGCTGACGCGAGCCGGGCCGGCGCTGGACCGCCAGTGTCGCCAGCGCCCCGACCGTGTGGTGGAACCGGAGCAGTTTTTCGAGGTCGATGTCGCTCACGACGTCCACGTTGTGGAGGAAGAACGGCCGGCCGTCGTCGAAGAACCATGCTGCGTTCTTCAGCCCCCCACCCGTCTCGAGCAGCTCGGCCTCGCGCGTGAACTCGATGCGAAGGCCGAAGCCACCCTGCGAGGCCAGGAACTCGACGATGCGGTCGCCCAGGTGGAAGAGGTTCACGACCAGCTCGGTGACGCCGGCCGCCTTGAGGCGCCGGATCACCCGCTCGATCATCGGAGCGCCGCCGACGTCGAGCAGGGCCTTGGGGATCCGGTCGGTGAGCGGCTTGAGGCGGCTCCCCACGCCGGCCGCCAGGACCATGGCCTTCATCGGGCGCTGCTTTCCTGCGCCAGGTGGCGCACCTCGACGTTCACCTGCAACTGCTCACGCAGGTGCTTCGCCAACCGCTCGGCACAATACACCGAGCGGTGCTGGCCGCCGGTGCAGCCGAACCCCACGAGGAGGTCGGTGAAGTTGCGCTGCTGGTAGTTCTCGACGGTCTGGTCGATCAACGCAAGGACGTGGCCGATGAAGTCGCGCACGGCAGGCTCGTTCTCAAGGAAGGCGATCACGGCATCGTCGCGGCCCGTCAGCTTTGCGTACTGCTCGAACTTGCCGGGGTTGGGCAGGGCCCGGCAGTCGAACACGTAGCCGCCGCCGTGCCCCTTCTCGTCGGCCGGCACGCCGTCCGTGTACGAGAAGCTCTGGATCCGGACCGTGAGCTTGAGCGAGGCGGTGCCGAACTGCCGCAGGGCGGAGGACGCGACCAGGCGGCGCCATACCTGCGTCAACTCGGGTAGTTCGACGGGAAGGTCGGCTGTCCGCAGCAGGTACTCGAGGTTCCGGATCGCGTACGGGATGCTGGCCAGGAAGTGCTGCTTCCGCTCGTAGAAGCCTCTGAGGCCGTAGGCGCCCATCGCCTGCATGATCCGGATGTAGACGAAGCCGGGGTAGTAGGCCAGAAAGGCTGTGCGGTCGATCGGCTCGAGCGTCGCGGCGGCTTCGAGGTACCGCTCGACCAACTCGTCGCGGACCTCGAACGGGAGGTCGGCCTTGGCGTCGTACAGCAGGGACGCGACATCGTACTGCAGCGCCCCGCGCCTCCCGCCCTGGTAATCGATGAAGCAAGGCCCCCCGTCCCGGACCATGATGTTGCGGGACTGGAAGTCGCGGTAGAGGAAGAAGCGCCGCTCGGCCTGGAGCAGGAACCCGCTGAACCGCTCGAAATCGTCCTCCAGCGCCTGCTCGCTGAAAGGCATCTTCGCCAGGCGAAGGAAGTAGTACTTGAAATAGTTGAGGTCCCACATCATCGACTGCTGGTCGAAGCTGAACCTCGGGTAGCACACGTCGTAGTTCAGCGTCCGACCGGCCTCGATCTGGAACCGCGGCAAAAGCTCGACCACCTTCCGGTACAGGTCGAGCGTCTCGCGTGAGAGGCCACCTTCGGCGCGATTCGCCGAGAGGAACTGAAAGAGCGTCGTGTCACCCAAGTCCTCTTCCAGGTACATCCCCTGGTCGAGGTCTTCGGCGTAAATCTCGGGGACCGGCAGGCCGCACTTCTTGAAGTGGCGGGAGAATTCGAGGAAGGCGCGGTTCTCCTGGGCGTCCGGATTGGCGACGCCGATAGCCGTCCGCGACGCCGCCGAGAGCCGGAAGAGTTTCCGGTCCGAGGCGTCGCTCTTGAGGGGCGCGACGCGCTCCACCGGCTCGTGGAACCGGCTCTCGAAAAGGACCCTGAGCGGTTGCTCGAGCATCGCAGGCTTCACGGCTGGAAAAGGTGCCCGGAAAGCAGGACGTTGTCAAGTCTGGCAAGTCGTGTCGATCAGCGCCCTCCCGGTCTGCGTCTCATATCACAGAGTGACATACACGGCAACCTCCTCCACATTACACACCCGCCGAGAAAGCGATCGGAGATGACGTCCTATGCTCGGTGTGCGAAGGTATGAGGGGCCCGGCCCCCCGAGGAGAAGGGCCGATCCGGGGAGGCGGGGCTTCCGCAAGATCAGGGGGACTTCTTCTCGGGCGGGCCAACCGGGCCGCGCTCCTGCCGAAGCTTCTCCATGAGCGCGCGGCGCTCCGCCCGGTGTTTTTGCTGCAATGTCTGCATTTCCGCTCGGTACTTTTCTCGGAGCGCCTTCATCTCTCCCCGCTGTCGCTCCAAGAGTTCTCTCGCCTCGGGGGGAAGTTCCCGCTTCATCGGGCGCTCCTGAGAGGGCGACGCGGGCGGCGGACCGGCCTGGGCCCACCCCACAGCGGGAGCGGCGACGCCGGCGGCGAGGATCAAGGCGAGGATTCGGCCAGTCTTCATACTTTTGCCTCCCCAGGTGGAAATCGCGTCCGCACCCTGTGGACAGCGTCGCGCCGCAAAGGTTTAGCCCGGATACTGCATAATGCAGAGGATGGCGGTCAGGCCTGAAGGATCCCGGCCTCGACCAGGATACTGCGGAGCGTCTCTTTCTGCCCGTCGAGAAGCGGCAGCATGGGGCTCCGCGGATTGCCGCCGTAGTACCCCAGCATGTCCAGGGCAGCCTTCAGGCCCGGCACGCCGAATCGCGCGGTCACGGCGGTGTTGGGGGCGATCATCCGCAACTGCAGCTCCCTGGCATCCTCGTGCTTGCCGTGATTGAAGTAGCTCACGATGTCGCAGCACGGCTGGGGCGCAATATTGGCCAGGGCCAGGACGCCGCCCACGGCACCCACGCACAAGGCCGGGTAGAGGAAGCCCGCCGATCCGGCCAGCACCTGGAAGCCGGGCCGCGCGCCCCGGACTACCTCGCCCAGCTTGGCCAAGTTGCCGCCGCTGTCCTTCAACCCCACGATGTTGGGATGCTGGGACAGCTTGACGATCAGATCCGCCGCCATATCCACGTTGGTGTTGGCCGGCATGTTGTACATGCTCACCGGGATGGGCGAGGCGTCGGCGACGGATTGGAAATAGTGCGAGAGCCCCGCCGCGTCCATCCGGGACTTGTAGTAGCTGGGTGTGATCAGGATGGCCACGTCGGCGCCCAAGGACGCCGCCTCCCTGGTCAGGGCGATGGTGCTGTGGGTGGATTCGCAGGCCGTCCCCGCCATGAAGAGCTTGCCCTGGGGGATGTGTTTCCGCGCGGCCTCGAAATACGTCAGCTTCTCGGCCTCGCTGAGATAGGGGAATTCCCCGTTGCTGCCCAGGACCACGTAGCCCGCGAGGGGATAGCGGTTCCATCGTTCGAAGTTGCGGGCCAGGGCCTTCAGGTCCAGTTCGCCCGCCGCGTCGAAGGGGGTGGGAATGGGGGGAAAGATGCCGGCCATCGAGAGCGGTCTACTCATCGCAGCCTCCTCCGGGTGATCCCGTCACACCGTCAGCGCAGGGTATCACACGCCTGCCACGGTATCAGGCCAAGAACGATTGGACAAGATCTCAGGTCCGATTCTCAATACCTTTCTCTCCCGTGCTGTGATCTCAGGCCGTTCCCCCCGGTCGCCCCGCACAGCGGAGGCAGACGGGCGGCTCGAGCCGGCTCAGACATCCGTGATGGACCATCAAACGGCACTGCGAGCAGACCGGGAACGGCTTCCGGGTGAGGACCGCCCACATCCCCCTCAGTTCCTTCCGGCACACGCCGCACCGCCAGAGAATGCTCGCAACCCGCATTCCAATCTGCCTCTCAGAAAGCCATCACGCTCAGCCATCAGCCTTCAGCCTTGGAACAACATGGCCGTCAAATCAGAATCGCTTTTCGAAGTTGAAAGCTGACGGCTGAAGGCTTCCCCGTCAATCCAGGGCCTCCAGGATCGCGCACTTGAGGTATTGTGTCTCCTTGGCGGCCAGCAGGACCGGGTGGTCGGCCGCCTGCGTGCGCAGCTCGCGCAGGCGAAACTCGCGGTGGGCGTCCGCGGCCGCCCCCCTGAGCATCTCCAGGAACGCCGGGGTGTCCACATGATAGGAACACGAGCACGTCACCAGGATTCCACGGGGAGCGAGCAGCTTCATGGCGCGAAGATTGATCTCTTTGTACCCCCGCAGCGCCCCCGCCACCGCTTCCCTCCCCTTGGTGAAGGCCGGGGGATCCAGGATCACCAGGCCGAAGCGTCGCTCCTCCCGGTCGAACGCCCGCAGCGCATCGAAGGCATTCGCCGTCTGGAAGGTGCATCGGGAGGACAGCCCATTCCGCTCCGCCGACCGCTCGGCCCAGGCGATCGCCTCGGCCGACAGGTCGATCCCCGTGACCGAGGTCGCCCCGCCCACCGCAGCGCTGAGGCTGAACCCTCCTGAGTAGCAAAAGGAGTCCAGAACGTCCCGGCCCGCCGCCAGCCCTTTGACCACCTGACGATTTCCCCGTTGATCCAGGAAGAAGCCGGTCTTTTGTCCGTCGGCCACCTCCACGAAAAACTGCAGCCCTTCCTCCTGGATCCAGAGTCCCGTCTCCCCCTCGCCAAAGGCGAAGCCCTTCCGGAGTTCCAGTCCCTCCAGCTTCCGCGGCGAGGCATCGTTCCGCTCGTAGATCGCCCGAGGGCCGACCGCGTCGCGCAAGGCCGCCAGGATTGCCTCTCGGACCCGCTCCATCCCGGCCGTGAGGACCTGGATGACCAGAAGGTCGCCGTACCGGTCCACGATCAGGCCGGGGAGATGATCCGCCTCGCCGAAAATCAGGCGTGAGGCCCCCGGTCCGCTCACCGAACGGCCGCAGCGCTCCACCGCCTCGCGGACACGGCGCGCGAAGAAGGCGCCATCCACGGGATCCCTTCCGCGAGTGAGCAGGCGGCCGGCGATCTGGGACTTCAGGTTCACCATGGCCTGGCCCAGGAACCGGTTGCGTCCGTCCCGGACATGGGCGATGGCGCCTGATTCGCCCTCGTCCTCCACCCGGGCGATCTCGCTCCGGTAGATCCACGGATGCCCGGCCAGGATCCGTGCCTGCTTGCCACTGGCCAACGTTAGGGTGAACATGGCTTTTCGGGAGTGCCGGGGGTTGGGGGACGGGAGTCGGAAGAAGGCATTTCGAAATTCGAAATTCGAAATTCGAAATTACCGGAAGCGTCCGAAGGGATGCCCAGCAGGCGGGGGAGGATCTCGGCTGCCTTGCCGTGGTGAGATTCGTGGGCGAGCGAGGTCAAGGGCGTGGGCTCGAGGTTCACCTCGACCACGTAGGCCCCCCGCCGCCTGGCAATCGTGGGCAGAGAGGCCGCGGGCTGAACCACCACCGAGGTGCCGACCACGAGGAACACGTCGCAACTCTCCGCAAAATCGGATGCCGCCTGCAGGGCCTCCGGCGGCAGCGCCTCGCCGAACCAGACCACGTCGGGCCGGAGCAGCCCGCCGCACCCGCATCGGGGCGGAATGGCCTGCAGGGGCACCTCGAGGTTCTCCGTGACTTGCCCGTCGTCGAGGCAGTGCACGCGCCACAGGTTTCCGTGCAGCTCCACCAGCCGGACGTTCCCCGCGAGGCGGTGCAGTCCATCCACATTCTGCGTGATCAGCAGGAACTCGGGTGCGCGATGCTCCAGGAGGGCGATGGCCCGGTGCGCCGCGTTGGGCTGGCACCTGGCGATGAGCTGCCGCCGGGAATCGTACCACTCCCACACCAGTTTGGGATTTCGGTGGAACGCCTCGGGGGTCGCCAGGTCCTCGGCCCGATACTTCCGCCACAGGCCGCCGGCCCCCCGAAACGTCGGCACCCCGCTCTCGGCCGACACCCCGGCGCCGGTTAGAACCGCCACCCGCCGTGCCTCGGCGAGCCGCTCTTGCAGTTGTGAGGTGGCCGCCATGAATGTCGCCCCGACGTTACGCCGTCACCTTGGCCCACGGCACGTAGGGCAGGTGATGGGCGATCGCCACGGGCCGGTTGGTGACGTGGCCGCGGATGATGTTCAGCCCCTTGGCGATCTCGGGATTCTCCCGGGCGGCCCGGATCCAGCCCTTGTCGGCGAGTTGCTGGACGTAGGGAAAGGTGACGTTGGTGAGGGCGAAGGTCGAAGTCCGGGCAAAGGCGCCCGGCATGTTGGCCACGCAGTAGTGGATGATCCCGTCCACCGCGTACACGGGATCGCTATGGGTGGTGGGGCGCGTCGTCTCGCAGCAACCGCCCTGGTCCACCGCCACGTCCACGATCACGGCGCCGGGCCGCATGAGCTTCAGCATTTCCCGCGTCACCAGCCGGGGGGCTTTCGCCCCGTGGATGAGGACGGCCCCGATCAGGGCGTCGGCGCGGCGCAGGCACTCCTCCAGGCTCATCCGGTTGGACATGAGCGTGACGACGTTGTCGGGCAGCACCTCGTCCAGGTAGCGGAGCCGGAGCGGGCTCACGTCCAGCAGGTAGACCCACGCGCCCATGCCCGCCGCCACGTGCGCCGCGTTGTAGCCCACGATGCCTCCGCCGAGCACGACCACCGTGCCCGGCGGCACCCCGGGCACGCCGCCCAGGAGGACGCCGCGGCCACCCAGCGGCCTGGCGAGGTAGTAGGCCGCGATGTGCGCCGCCATCTTGCCCGCGACCTCGCTCATGGGCTCAAGGAGGGGGAGGCGGCCGTCCGCGGTCTCCACTGTCTCGTACGCGATCCCGACGATCTTGCGCCGCAGGAGGGCCTGGGTCTGCTCCAGGTCGGGCGCGAGGTGCAAGTAGGTGAAGAGGATCTGGTCCGGCCGAAGGAGATCGTACTTCGGAAGCAGCGGCTCCTTGACCTTCAGGATCAGCTCGGCCCCCTTCCAGACCTGGCGCGCCGTGCCCACGATCTTGGCGCCGACGGCCTCGAAGGCCTGGTCGCTGATGCCGGAGCCGGCGCCGGCCCCCTTCTGGACCAGCACCTTGTGCCCGCGCGACACCAGGGCCTGGATCCCGGCGGGAATCGCCGCCACCCGGTTCTCGTTATCCTTGATCTCTTTCGGAACCCCGACGATCATTTCTCTGTCGAATGGTCGAGAAGTCAAATGGTCAAATAGCCACCGATACCGCGCCCTTTCGAATTGACCATTCGGCCAATTGACGAGTTGACAGTTCTAGCGACCCCAATCCCGCGGGTACCGGAAATCCCGGTCGATGGTCCGGGACGACACCTTGGCGATCACGGGGAGTCGCCGTTTGTACTGCGAGGCCTGGACCTTGTGGTAGACCGCGCGCACGAATTTCTCGTCGAAACCCTCGGCGATAAGATCCGGCACCTCGCACCGCTGATCTACCAGGAGGGACAGGACCTTGTCCACCTCTTCGTAGGTGAACCCCAGCTCTGCCTCGTCCGTCTGCCCGGCCCACAGGTCGGCGCTCGGCTGCTTCTCCACGATCACGGTCGGAACCTTGACGTGTCGGGCGAGCTGCCGCACCTGGGTCTTGTACAGATCGCCCAGGGGGTTGACGGCCGAGGCCATATCGCCGTAGAGCGTGCCATAGCCCAGCAGCAGTTCCGTCTTGTTGCTGGTCCCGAGGACCAAGCCGCCCAGCCGCGCCGAGTGGTCGAAGAGGATGGTCATCCGCTCGCGGGCCATCTTGTTCCCGCGCCGCACGTGATCCGCATCCGGGAAGCCGGCGAAGTAGGCGTCCACCATGGGCGTGATGTCCACGGTCAGGCTGTGGATGCCCAGGGTGTTCACGACCAGTGCCGCGTGGGCGGCACTCTCGGGGCTGGACGTCCGATAGGGCATCAGGATGGCCCAGACGTTCTGGGGCCCCAGCGCCTCCGTCGCCAGGAACGCCGAGAGGGCCGAGTCGACCCCGCCCGACAGTCCGACGACGACGCGCTCGAAGCCCGCCTTCCTCACCTCGTTGTCGATGAAGCCGGTCAGGATCTTGCGGACTGTCTCGCACTCCAGCCGGAGATCCACCATGGCCTAGCCGCCCGGCCCCTCGCCCGCCTGCCCGCGGAGGATCCGCTCGACTTCCCGCAGGGTGAGGTCCAGCCGCTCGTCCCGCAGGAGGGGATTGGCGATCCGCGCCCGCCGCAACGTTCCCGCATCCACCGCCGCCACCAGGAGGTCTTCCTCCAGATAGCGCGCCTTGGCCAGCGATGCCCCCGTGGGGCCGACCACTTCCGATCCCCCCCAGAAGCAGGCCCCGTCTTCGTAGCCCACGCGGTTGGCGTACACCACGAAGCAGGTGAACAGGTCCCCGTAGGCGCGGATGACGCGCTCCCACGTGCTGCTGTTCTGGAACGGCTCCGCCTGGCCCAAACCGCGCCCTGGGCTGGCCGACGGACACAGGAGGATCTCGGCGCCATCCCAGGCCGCGATCCCGACCGTGGCGGGGTGCCACATATCCTCGCAGATCAGGATGGCCATCCGACCCAAGGCGGTGTCGAAGGCGCGGACGCGTCCGCCCGCGGCCAGGTAGCGCTGCTCGTCGAAGATGCCGTAGGTGGGCAGGTAGACCTTGCGGTGGATGTGGCGGATCTCGCCCCCTTCGAGGTAGGCGGCGGCGTTGTGGAAGCGATGGCCGGGCGCCTCCTCCACGAAGCCCACCACCATGGCCACCCGTTGGCTCAGGTTCCGCAGGGCCGCCAGCGCCGGCTCTTCCCCGGCCAAGGCGACCGAGGTGACCTGGTCCTTCAGGAAGTACCCGGTGAGGGAGAGCTCGGGAAAGACCAGCAGATTGACCGACTGGGAGATGGCCTCGCGAGCCACCTTCTCATGGAGGGCAAGATTCTTTTCCACGTCGCCGAGGACGGGTGCGATCTGGGCCACTGCCAGGCGGAACCGCCGCATGCCACTCCTCAGTGGTCGGGACGGAATCTCCCGACGAACCCTCGGGGGCCGGCGCCGCCGTCCGATCCCCTGAAGGCATTGTCAGCCGACGCCGCGTGCATCGCACGCCTTCGGATCGACGAGGCCCGCCGGCTTGACAGTGACTGCTGCATCCTACTACACTTCCCGCCGCAACTCAACCGCACGGCCACGGAGCGCCCGGAGTGCGCTCGGGAGGGCAAGCCCATGGCTGAGGTAAACCAGGCGGTCCTGGAAGCGTTGAGCCGCCACCTGGACGACGAGGATCCCGCCGTCCGCCAAGCCGCGGCCGAGAGTCTGGAGCGGCTGGACACCTATCGCTTGCTGGATGATCTCCTGGCCGCCCTCGATTCTCCGGACCCGGCCGCGGTGGTGCGAACCCTCCACGTCCTCGCCGACCTGCGCCACGATCAGGCGCTGGTCGGCCTCGTCCGGATGTTCCGCCACCCGCGCCCGGATCTCCGCGGCATCGCCGTGCGCCTGCTCGGTCCGCGACGCGATCCGCGGACCATGAAGCCGCTCGCGCAAATGCTGAATGATCCGAGTCACGACGTCCGGGTCCTGGCCATCGAGTCGCTGGCGAGCTTCGAGGATCGGCGCCTGACCGGGACCTTCGTGGCGCAATTGCGGGACCCCGATCCGGAGATCCGAGGGAAGGCGGTGGAGGCCCTGGAGCGATTGGGGGACCCCAGGGCCACGGGCGCGCTGACCGCCCTCCTGGAGGATCCGCATCCGGGTGTAAGATGCCGGGCGGCGAGCGCGCTGGGGCGTCTGGAAGTGCTGGAAGTGAAGGATACCCTATCCGGCTGAGGGGGAGCCGGTCGCTTCTCCTTGCTCCTGCAGGTACTTGGCCACGTCGAAGTTCTTACTGGCAGGATCCACGGCCATGATGATGGTGCGGCGGAACTGGCCCGTGCCCGGGTCCCGTTCCGTGAGGTCCACGCCCTGTTCGTCGGCCAGCCGCCGACCTGACCGGTCGAAGAGGAGCCGGACGAACGGGCGGGAGCTGTCGGTCGGGTTCGCCTTCACCACCAGCGCCATCTCGCCGGTGCTCAGCCGCACCAAACTCCCCACCGGGTAGATCCCCACCATCCGGACGAACACCTCCAGCAGCTTCGGATCGAAGACTGTCCCGGCCAAGCCCTGCAGCCGCGCCATCGCCTTGGACGGCTCGAAGGCGTTCTGGTAGATGCGCGAGGTCGTGATGGCATCGTAGGCGTCCGCGAGCTGCGCGATCATCCCGAAGAACCCCGGCTGTTTGTCGGAATCCACGATGGGATATCCCTTCCGGTCGTAGCGCAGATGGTGCTCCTGGATGACTTCCATGGCCGTCGGGCTCGCGGTGCCCATCTTCTCCACGATCCCGGCCCCGTCCAGGGGGTGCCGCTGGACCAGCGCCCACTCCTCGTCGCTCAGGCCCCGCGGCTTCTGGTAGAGGCTCTCCGGCCAGTGCACCTTCCCGATGTCGTGGAGGAGGGCGCCCAGGCCCAGTTCCCGGATCGTCTCGGCGTCCAGCTCCAAGGCCCGGCCCAGGGCGATGCACAGGACGCTCACGTTCACCGAGTGGTTGAAGAGATACTCGTCATAGCTCTTGATCAGGGTGAGAGCCAGCATGGCGTTCTGGTCCTGGAGCACCCCATCCACCAGCTCCGAGACCGCCGACTGAGCCTCGACCAGGGAGGGGATCTTCCCCAGACGGGCTTCGGTCAAGATCCTCTTGGCCGATCCGACCGCCTCGCGGTAGACGGCCAAGCTTCGGCCCAGACCGGCCTCCCCTTCGCCCCCCCCACCTTCCCTGTCCGCTCCCGTCGGCCCCTTCCCCTCGGCCCCCTGTTCCCCCGCGACCGTCGTCGGGGCCTGCTGGGACAGCCGGATGGCCCGGACATCCCGTCGGCTCAGGACCTCATCCACGGCGCCCAGGCGGGCCAACGCCTCGGGCGACATGGCCAGGACCTGGACGCACTGGGACACATCCTGCGGGGAGCACCCGCGCAGGAACTCGACGCTGCCGATCCCCCGCTGCTCCAACCGCGTCGCGAACGCCTGGGCGATGGCCCCGGTCCCCGTGAAGGGGAGACCCACGGCGACCAGCGCGTGGTCCACCACGCCGAGCACCAGGGGCTCCTGCGCGCTCAGAATGGTGTCCAGATCCGCCACGATGCGGCCCAGGAATCGGGCGGCCGTCGGATGGGTGGGCGGATACATGCCCGTGCTCTTCACCCCGGCCTGCAGATCGCGAAGCAGTGTATCCAGCTCGGTGAGGACATCCATAATCGGCATCCCGGCGTCACTCCCGCGCCGTGGCGGGAGGAACCATCAAGGTCAACCCGTTGCCCGGGGGTGCAGATCGTGCTCCTCGGCGGGCGTAATCCGGAGGGCCGCGGTGCACACCCGGCGCACGTCCCCCCGGCCGGAGCGTGCCCCGCCCACGACCACCTCGCCCGCCTCGGGGCGGCCCATGGAAAGGAGGGCCAGGGCCGCGGCCTGACGCAGCTCGTCGCCGGCCGCCCGCTGGAACCACGCCCGGGTGTAGAGCACCCGCTTCAGCATCGGGATGGCCCCCGCATCCCCCATGGCCCCCAGGGCGGTCACGGCAGCCTTCCGCACCGCAAAGGGCTTGCCTGACAGGACGCGCTGCCCCGCCAGCCGCAGGAGCGTCGGCGTGGCCAGCCTCAGTCTCGCCGCCCCGGCGAGGCCGACGGCCACCTCAAGGACATCCGGGTCGGGATCGCGTAACGCCTGCAGGACCAGCCGCTGCACGACCGGCTCGCCGAACCGTCCGCGCTCCCGGAGCACCCCGCTGCGGATCTGTGGGTCCCGATGCCGAAACAGGGAGGTCAGCAGGATCCCGCCGATCTCCCCGCCGAATCCCGCCAGGATCGGAACCAGTTGGCAGGCCCGGTCTCGATCGAGTTCCTGCAGGATCCCTGTGAGGTCGGGCTGGGCCACCTGGCAGAACCGCGCCAGGATCGCCACCAGCCGCTGCTTGGCCGTATCCCGATCCTCCGTGGCCAGCCGGTTGAGGAGCGGCAGAATCGCGCGCCCCCCCAGCTCTACCAGCATCGCCGACAGCGCCTCGACCGACTCGTCCGCCCCGGTCCGCAGGTGCTCCAAGAGGTAGGCCACCGTGTTACCGCCTGCGACCAACTCCAGCGCCTTCGCCGCGCGCTCCTTTAGCGGCGTCTGGAGGTTCTCGGCGCGCTGGTGCCGGAGGAAGACCCCGAGGATGGCCAGGAGGTCCTGCGGCCAATCGTCGTGGACCGCATGCACGGCAGCCTTCTCCAGCCGCGAGGCCGCCCACTCGTATCCCGCCATCCCACCTGAGGCCGCCTCTTTCTCCAGCCGCTGGATGAGAGCCGCGACGCTCAGCTCCTGCTGGGAGCCGAGGGCGGCCACCGAGGACTCCGGCGTCGTCGGACCCTCTCTTCCCGCTTCCGCGCCCTTCAAGGACGCGGGCCCGCCCGGTCGGGCCGTCCCGGCCGGACCGGGCGTCCCCTCCACGCCCTGGCCCGCCTTCCCCGCGCCGGCCGAAGCCGTCGTGGCCTCCGCCCCACCCGCCGTCCCGCGCGCGCCGGTCCCCGTCCCTTTCCCGCCGGGACCGACCCCCTGACCCGATCCGGCGGTCCCGGGCCCGCCCATGCCCCGACCCGCGGCGCCCACGGCCGCGGCCACGCGCCGGAAATCGAACTCGTTCACCTGGATGTGACCGACCCCGTGCGCCGCGAGAACCTTTGCCGGTCCCCCTTGCTGCACGAGGTACTTCGGGTCACCGGTGATCACCCGCAGGAAGCCCGCCAGCTCCTCCGGCCCGATCTCTTCCGTGAAAAAGATCTTCTGGATGCGCCGCACGAACAGCTCGGCCGCCATGCTGGCGAGTTGTCGGTTCTCCTTCCCCACGGGCTGTCCCTCGAAGCTGAAGCCAACCCGGCTCACGACGAGGGACAGCGGGGCGCGGGTGGCCACCGCAGACTGGAGCTGCTCGGCTACCCGCTTCAGCGATCGGTTGAGCATGGGATGTCCCGCGGGATAGAAGGCCAGATCCTTGGAGGATTTCCGGAGCGCGATCAGGAGTCCCTCCAAGGCCTTGAGGATGGGCGGCCCGGGAGTCCCAGGGGCCGCCGCCGCTGCTTGCCCCTGCCTATCCATGACAACGCCTTCTAACTATGGCCCTTGGGTCTCGCATCCTCCGCGCCCGCTGAGGCCCGACGGCCGCAAATATAGCAACCAACCACTTGAAGTCAAAGGAATTCCCGGATCGGGGACTGGAAAGAATCCGACGAGTCAGCAGAGGGAGGCCGGATCCACGTCCAGATCCACGCGGACGCCTCGCGCCAGCGGGGACTTTTGCAGGCGACGCGCCGCCTCGCGGACCTTGGCATGGAGCGCGCCGGCGTCCCGACCGCGCGCCAGAAGATGCCACCGGTGGCGCCCCCGGACGCGGTAGAGCGGCGCCGGCGCCGGACCGCTCACGGCGTCCCCGCGGATCCCCGCCTCGCGCAGCAGGCGCGCGAGTTCCACCGCGGCCCGCTCGACGGCGGCCGCCTCGGCACTGCTGAGCACCGCCAGGACGGCCCGGGCGAACGGGGGCAGTCCGTGCTCGCGCCGCAGGGGACTCTCGGCCTCCCACAGGGCCGCATAGTCCTGCGCCTGCACGGCGCGCAGGATGTAGTGCTCCGGGTTGTAGGTCTGGATGACGGCCAGGCCGGGCCGGTCGCCGCGCCCGGCGCGTCCCACCACCTGCGTCAGCAGGGCGAAGGTGTGCTCTCCCGCGCGGAAGTCCGGCAGGTGCAGCGCCATGTCGGCCGACACCACGCCGACCAGAGTCACGTTGGGGACGTCGTGTCCCTTCCCGATCATCTGCGTCCCCACCAGGATGTCGATGGTCCCCTGCTGCAGGCCCTCCAGGATCCGCGCGGCCGCCTGCCAGTTTTGCGCCGCATCCCGGTCCATGCGGGCCACCCGGGCCCGGGGGAACCGCTCCCGCACGGCCGCCTCGAGCTGCTGGGTCCCGAAGCCGAGATAGCGCAGCCGGCTGCCCTGGCACTTTGGGCACCGCTCCGGCGGGCGCCGCTCGAAATCGCAGGTGTGGCAGCGCAGGCGGCCGCGGCCCGCATGATAGGTGAGCGACACGCTGCAGCGGGGGCAGCCCGCCGCCTCGCCGCACTCCTCGCACAGGAGCAGCGTGGAGAATCCCCGGCGATTGAGGAAGAGCAGGGCCTGCTCGCCCCTCGCCAGGCACTCGCGGAGGGCGGTGACGAGGGGCGGCGTGAGCAGCCGCTCGCCAGCCTCGACGCGCCGCAGATCCACGATCTCCACCCGGGGGAGCGGCCGGGCCTCGATCCTTTGCGGCAGCCGGACCAAGCGGTATCGCCCGGCCTGGGCCCGCTCGAAGCTCTCCAGCGACGGCGTGGCCGATCCCAGGATCACCGGCGCCTGGAGCAGCTTGGCCCGCATGATGGCCACGTCCCGCCCGTGGTAGCGCGGCCCCTCCGCCTGCTTGTAGGACGGATCGTGCTCCTCGTCCACCACCACGATGCCCAGGCGGGGAAGCGGCGCGAAGACGGCCGAGCGCGCGCCCACGACGATGTCCGCCTCGCCGCGGCGGATCCGCCGCCAGGCGTCGTAGCGCTCCCCGCCCCTGAGGCCGCTGTGCAGGACCGCCACCCGGCCCCCGAACCGCGCCAGGAAGCGCCGCACGGTGAGCGGCGTGAGCGCGATCTCCGGGACCAGGACCAGGGCCTGGCGGGCCTGCGCCAGGGCGATCTCGATGGCCTGGAGATAGACCTCGGTCTTGCCGGAGCCGGTCACCCCGTAAAGCAGCACGGGCAGAAACCGGCGCTCGGCGAGAGCGGCCTGAACCAGCGCGATGGCTTCGCCCTGGGCGGCCGTGGCCTCGCGCGGCGACTCCGACGGCGCCAGCCCCTCGGGGCGCGCGAAGGGATCGCGCGTGACCTCCACCTCGCGCACCTGCACCAGGCCCCGCCGGATCAACGCCGCCAGGGCGGCCGGATTGCCCGCCGCCGCCTCGGATCTCGGCAGGCCCTTCGGTGCCGCGGCCAGCGCCTGCAGGATTGCGCGCTGCTTCGTGGCCCGCGCCGGCAGAGGGGTCATCTGCGCATCCACCCCGGGGGCGAGGAGACAGTGCGGGACGGTCAGCGGTCGGATGCGCGGCGGCCGCACCTCTCCCGCAAGCTCCACCAGGCCGCGACGGGCCAGGCTGTGCGCCATGGCCCGCGCGCGCCGCCACCGTCGCGTAAGGGCCGGGAGCGGCGCTTCCCCTCGCACCCGCAGGAAGGCCAGGAGCTCCCGCTCGCCCGGACGCAGGAAGCCGTCCCCATCCATGGCGGCCGCGCCAGCGGTCGTGACCCGGACCACCTGGCGCGCGAGGCTGTCGATCCCGGGCGGCAGCGCGGTCCGGATCACCTCGCCCCACGGGCAGACGTAGTACTCCGCCGCCCAGCGTGTGAGTTCGAGGAGGTGGGCGTCCAGGAGGGGCTCGGCGTCCAGGATCTCGCGCAGGTCCTTGGTGCTCGAGACCGGCGGGCGCTCCCTGGCCCCCACGAGATACCCGGTCACCTGGCGCCCGCCGAGAGGGACGAGGACGCGCTTCCCCGGGGTGGCGAGACCGCGCCACTCCTCGGGCACGCGGTAAGTCAGGGGCGTCTCCACCGAGGTGGGAAAGACGACGTCAACGTAGGCGGCCGGGGTGCTAGTCATGTGTGTCCAAAATCCGCCGACTTTCGCCCCCAGCCCGCTCGCGGCGCCTGGGGCCTCGTCGAGAACCGGGCGGCCTTGCTCCGGGCGCCGCCGCCCCGTCTCGGGACGCGTCGCGCCGTGGGCGGGGTTACCGCTGAATTCGCCCGTGGGAAGGCCACGGCGACGACCCATTGCAGGGAGAAGCCGCAATGGGTGCCCCGCCGGCCGCCGGGGACCCACCCAAAGGGTGGGTGTGGCCCGGCGCCTTGGAGCGGACCGGGGGCTCGGCTTATGCGGGCGGATTTCGGACACGCTACACTAGTCATGGTGCGGCACGCTTGCTATGGGCAACTGGGCAATCCAGCAATCAGGCAACTTGGAGTTCCGAGCCGTCTCAGCGCCCGGTTGCCTGGTTGCCTGGTTGCCGGATTGCCATGTCCCGCGGGGTGGCGAGCCCCATCTCGCGCAGGAGGAGCTTCATGTCCTCCCAGACGGTCTTCTTCTCGTACGGGTTGCGCAGCAGGAACGCCGGGTGGTAGGTGGGCAGCAAGGGGATCCCCTGGAAGTCGTAGAACTTCCCACGGAGGCGCGAGATGGGCTCCTTGGTCTGAAGCAGCGTCTGGGTCGCGGGGCCGCCCAGGGCGCAGATGAACTGCGGCCGGATGGCCTGGAGCTGCTTCCGCAGGAACGGCGAGCAGGCCAGGATCTCTTCGCTCTCCGGCGTCCGGTTGCCCGGCGGCCGGCACTTGATGATGTTGCAGATGTAGACGTCCTCCCGCTGCATCCCCATGGCCAGAATGATCTTGGTGAGGAGCTGCCCGGCCCGGCCCACGAACGGCTCCCCCTGGGCGTCCTCGTCGGCGCCCGGCGCCTCGCCCACGAAGACCAGGCGGGCCTTCGGGTCGCCGACGCCGAAGACGATCTGGGTCCGGTGGGGGTGCAGCTTGCACCGCGTGCACTCCCCCAGCTCCTCGCGAACCTCGCGCAACGTCAGAGGCGGAGAGGCGACCGGCGATTCGGGCCACTGAACGTCGACCTGCTCCACGCCCAGCTCCCGTTGCGCCTCAAGATACGCCCGGACCTCCCCCACGATCTCGCGCAGCTCTCTCTGAGGATCGCTAGCCACGCTCCCTCCTGGGCTTTATTCCCTGGTTTCGTGTGTCCGAAATCTCACCCCATATGCCGAGCTCCGGGTCTGCTCCAAGGCACCGGACCACACCCAACCCGTCGGGTTGGGTACCCGGCCAGCCGGCGGGGCACCCATTGCGCGGTACCCCTGCAATGGGTCGTCGCCGTGGTTTGCCGGAGGCAAACCCGCGGCGCGAAGGAGCGCCTAGGGCGCGACGACCCGGAGCAAGGCTGGCCGGTTCTCGACGAGGCCCCAGGTGCCGCGGAGCGGACCCGGGGCGAAGGCCGGTGGATTTCGGACACACATGACTAGCCTCGCTGCTTCAGGAGTCCGACGACGCGATCCAGGACCCGGTCGGCCACCGACCGCTTGCTCTGCACGGGAAGCTCCTCCACCTTTCCCTGGGCGTCCAGGATCTTCACCGCATTGGTGTCGGCGTCAAAGCCCGCGTCGGGCTGGCTGACATCGTTGGCCACCATCAGGTCCAGGTTCTTCCGCTGGAGCTTCTTCCGGGCGTTCTCCACCAAGTCCTCCGTCTCGGCCGCAAAGCCAACCAGGATCCGCCGTCCCTTTCGCTTCCCCACCTCGGCCAGGATGTCCGGCGTGGACTCCAGCGTCACCTCGTGGACCGCCTCGTCCTTCTTCATCTTCCGTGCCGCCACCTGCTTCGGCCGGTAGTCCGCCACCGCGGCCGCCTTGATCACCACCGTGGCGGCCGTGAGCTTCGCCAGAACCGCGTCGTGCATCTGCTGGGCCGTCTCCACGTGGATCACATCCACGCCCTGCGGCGGGGTAAGCGCCGTGGGCCCGCTGACGAGGATCACCCGCGCGCCGCGCGCCGCGGCCGCCTCGGCCATGGCATAGCCCATCTTGCCCGAGGAGCGGTTCGAGAGGTACCGAACGGGGTCCAGGGGTTCCCGCGTGGGCCCGGCCGTGACCAGCACCACCTCGTCGGCGAGATCGCGAGCGGTCGCAAGGATCCGCTCGATGGCCTCGACGATCTCCGCCGGCTCGACGAGGCGGCCGGGTCCCACCGAGCCCGATGCCAGCTCGCCGCTGGCCGGGCCCACGATGTGGACGCCCCGGTCGCGCAACCGATTGAGATTCTCCTGAACCGCGACGTGCTGGTACATGTCGCTGTCCATGGCCGGCGCGACGAGGATGGGGCAGTGACTGGCTAGGTAGATGCAGCTCAGGAAGTCGTCGGCCAATCCCAGCGCCAGCCGCGCGATGGTGCGCGCTGTGGCCGGGGCAATGACGAACAGATCGGCGCGCGCCGTCGCCTCGATGTGCCCGATGTGCGAGCCATAGGCCAGGGTGAACATGTCCAAAAGGACCGGCTGCCTGGAAAGCGTCTCGAACGTGAGCGGCGCCACGAACTTCGTCGCCGCCTCGGTCATGACCACCTGGACCTCGGCTCCCCGCTTCGTCAGCTCGCGCAGGAGCTCCACCGCCTTGTACGCCGCGATGCTCCCGGTCACGCCCAACAAAATGCGTCTGCCGTTCAACACGCTGGCACCTCCCCGGCTTCCCCCCGGAGCCGTCACAGGAAAATCCCCACGGCCTGCCTGGGCTGGACGCCGAGGACGTCCGCCACCGGCTGGCACTTGATGGTGAAGAGGCAGAAAACCTCGCCGGGCAGTTTTGCGCGGCGCTCGGAGAGGACATAGTAGTTGGCCTGCCCCTTGGCGATGATCAGCCGAGCCGACTGCATGGCTTCCTTGAGATCGGCAGACGCCTCTTCCCACGAGATCCCCAGGGTGTCCGGTCCCGCGACGATCAGCCGATCCGCGGCGGAATCCAACCCGACCATGCGGCCGTCCTCCATCGTGGCGTCGGAGGTGATGGGCCCGCCGCGCAGCGCCGAGGTGACGTGACAGCCCAACCGGCGCAGCTCCTGGACCAAGAGCTTGTCCAGGGCGATCTCACCCACGTTGTCGTGGATGTACAGGATCGGCGTTTTGGCCAGCACGCGCTGATACAGACGGTCCAGATGGTCAAGGGTGAGCCCCCGATCCACGTAGGCCTGGAGGTGCTGGAGCGTCTTCTCCGGGTCGAAGGCGTAGCCGATGCCGACCGTGCGGGAGTCCAGGCTGTTCCCTGCCAGCGCCCAGCGCGCCAGGAACCGAAACCGGGCCTCTCCCTCCAGCCGTTCCGCCTCTCCCTGGAGGCGCGCCGCGATGGCGAGTCCCCCCTGGTTCAACTGCCGACGGCTCTTCTCGAAGGGGACGGGTACGCCCGTATCCCTCTTCAGGATGCGGTGGACCTCGGTGATGTAGTACGACGGCACCTGCTCGTGGCCGAAGGTGCGTGCCAAAAACTCCATGGCGTCCTTTGCCACCTTGAGCTGCGTCGAGACGTCCGGCGTGACTTGCTGGGCCGCCGCATAGACGTCCCCCAGGATGCAGGTGAGACAGGTGGGCGTGGTCCTCATCCTCGCTCCTTTGGCGGGACGAAGCCGTCGGGGAAGTGATTCAAAGGCCGCCGGCCGCGCCCGACGGCCGGCGCGCTCCGCAAGGCGAGGGCCACGTATGCCTGGGCCGTCGCCACCGCCTCCATTGCCGGGAGCCCCTTGGCCAACCCGGCGGCGATCGCCGAGGAGAGCGTGCAGCCGGTCCCGTGGAATTCTCCCGGGATGCGCTCGCTCTCACGCGCGATGAACTCACGCCCGTCGTAGAGGAGGTCGATCACCCGCTCTCCCGGAAGATGTCCACCCTTGATCAGGACGAACTTCGGGCCCATGGCCTGGATGGCCCGGGCCGCCTCCCGCATGTCCTCCACCGTTCGGATCTTTCGCTGGCACAGGATGGTCGCCTCATCCAGGTTGGGCGTCACCACGGTGGCCAGAGGGAACAAATGTTCCCGCATCACCGGGGCCGCCTCGTGCTGCATCAAGGCATCGCCACTGGCGGCGATCATCACTGGATCCACCACCAAGTTCCGAATGCCGAAGTCCCGGACCGCAGCCGCCACCGTGCGGATGATCTCGCCTGTGGCCAGCATCCCCGTCTTGGCCGCGTCAGCCCCGATGTCCTCCATTACGGCCCGAAGCTGCGCCGTGATGAAATCGGTGGTCGGCAGTTCCACCGCCTGGACGCCTCGCGTGTTCTGGGCCGTGAGCCCGGTGACGGCCGAAAGGCCGAACACCTTGAACGCCGTGAATGTCTTCAGGTCGGCCTGGATTCCCGCCCCACCGCCGGAATCCGAACCGGCAATCGTCAATGCCGTCCGCATCTACCTCTCCTCAAAGGCCAGGGGCGCTTTTTTCACCGCCGACCTACAGTTCCCGGCGCTCGGTGCCCGCTGCTCGATTCTCGTTACTCGGCTCACGGCTCGCGGCTCTTGGCTCTTGGTTCGCGACTCTCCACTCGCGGCTCTCGGCTCTCCGCTCTCCTCGTCCCATAGAGGCTGGCGTACCGCACATAGCTGCCCAGAACCCGCTTCACGTAGTTCCTGGTCTCGGCGTACGGGATATCCTCGGTGAACTCTTCCTCGTCGGTCACCCCGAAGCGGTCCCGCCACTGCCGCACCTGCTGCTGGCCCGCATTGTACCCCGCCACGGCCAGGCTGAGGCTGCCCCCGTTGTCCCGAATCAGGTCCGCCAGGTGGATCGTCCCCAGTTGGATGTTCACATCGGGCGACTCCAGCGGCGCGGGGCCGGGCGCCAGGTTGTGGTCGCGGGCCACCTGCTGGGCCGTCTGCGGCATGAGCTGCATCAGCCCGCGCGCGCCCGCCCGGGAGACGGCCCGGGGGGCGAAGGCGCTCTCCTCGCGGATCAGGGCCGTCACCAGGAAGGGGTCCAGGCTTTGTCGCATGGCCTGTTCACGGACGAGCGACCAGGGACCGCGCGGGTACAGGCACCGCCAGAAGTCGCGGACGGGTAGCTTTCCGTTCTCTTGGACGAAGAGGGGGCGAAGGATCTGCCCCGCCAGCCACACCGCCTTGTCGTAGCGCTCGAGATCGAGGAACGCGCGGCAGGTCTCGGCCAGCGCCCTGCGATCCTCCGGGTGTGTCCGGATCTCTTGGCTGTATTCCTCGACCGCGTCGTCGTCGAGCCCGAGAGCATGAAGCGCGCGCGCCTTCCTGGCGCGGAGCGTGTTGCTTCCAGTGACCGGCCGGCTGACGCCATCCACGGCGGGCAGGGGCGGCAACCTCTTCTTGCTCAGACGTCCGACATGCTCCCTGGCGCGGAACCAGTAGTAGTGCTGATCGGGCGCGGTCTGCAGGATCGTCCGGTACGCCTCGGCCGCCCGCTGAGGTTCTTTCATCGCCTCCAGCGCGCGACCGCGCCAGTAGAGCGCCTGTATCCGGAACGGCGACCCTTGCTCGTCGGCGAGCAGTCGATCCCACGCGGCGACGGCCCCCTGGAGGTCCCGCTCCTTGTACGCCAGCCAGCCTTGAAGCCACAGCGCGTCGTCTGCCCAGGTGCTCTTGGGGTACTCCTTCAACAGGCGGGCCAGGAAGCTTCGGGCCTGGGCTGGGTCGCCGTTGTCCGCGGCCGCCTGGGCCAAGAGGAACAGCGCCTCCCCCGCCCGGGGCGACAGCGGGGCGACATCCGCCACCAGGACCATCGTTTCCGTGAACCGCGGGGCATCTCCCGACCGGCCGTATGCGCGCGCCAGCCAGAAGATCGCTTCCGCTCGATCCGGACCCGTCACGTCGCGCAACGGCTCCAGCCAGGAAACAGCCTGGGCGTGCTGTCGCAGCCTGAACGCGCTCCTCCCCAGGAGCAAACGCGCCTGAGCCTCCCTGGGATTGCCGGGCGTGGCAAAGGGCGCAAGCTCTTGCACCGCCTGCCCGTAGCGCCCGAGTTGAGAGAGGGTCGCCGCACGCTGGAACTGTTCCTCCGGCGTGAGGGGTCGGGCGCCGGGAATCGTGGCCAGAAGGTCCTTGGCCCGCTGGCTCTCCGCGCTGCCCGGCAATTCGATCCAGACCCGGCGCAAGACCTCCTCGGCCTTGTCGGGACGGTCGGATTTCAGCAGAACCTCACCGAGTGTCGTCCACACCTCTGCGCGCCCTGGCCCTTGGGGGAAGGCCGCGAGGTACTGCCCCGCCGCCTCCTCGGCGCGCGGCAGATCGCCCGCCTCCAGGAAGTCCCGGGGGAGGTCCCGGCTCGCCCGCTCGACGAGCAGGCTGTCCGGGTGCTTGTCGATGAGGCGTCGCAGCGTCGCCGCCGCCTCCGCGCGTTGCCCCATGGTGCGGTAGGCCCCGGCCAGGTGCCACAGGGCGTAATCGGCGAGGAGCGGATACGTCGTGGCTGCCCGCTCGAGCGGCGGAATGGCATCCTGCTGACGCCCCTGGCGCAGCAGGAGGATTCCCAAGAGCAGGTCCGCCTGGCGTCGAGCAGGCAGGGGGACACTCCTACCGTCCAGCGCCTGCAGCGCCGCGATGGCGGCCGCCGGATTCCCTGCCGCGACCTCCCGAACCGCGTCGGCCAGAAGCGCCTCCGGCGACGCGCGCGGCGTCTCGGCGGCACCGGCCACGGCGGAAAGACACGCCAGCAACACGCCGGCGGCGAGCCATCTACACATCATCCGTCTCGTCCCGGACCATCCTGCGGTCACGCGGGCGGTCATATCCTTTCTTGCCCTTCGGGGTGGAATGCGGCCGCGCCACGGGACGGATGGCCCACGTGCGGCGTCGCTTGGGCCGAGCCACCTTGGGTCGCTGGCGAGAGATTGTCCCTTGCCCGCCGGTGCGCACGTCCGCCTCACGCCTCACCCGCCAAGGCGGGAAGGCTCACGTCGTAGGGCGGGCGGGCAATGCCGCGCTCGGTGATGATGGCGTCCACGAAGCTCGCCGGCGTGACGTCGAAGGCCGGGTTGGCCACGCGGATCCCGGCCGGCGCCAGTTGGCGTCCGCCAATGTGGGTCACCTCTTCAGGTGCCCGCTCTTCGATGGGGATCTGGGAGCCATCGGTCAGGCTGAGATCCAGCGTCGACATCGGCGCCGCCACGTAGAACGGGATCCCGTGGACCCGCGCCAGGACGGCTACCCCGTACGTGCCGATCTTGTTGGCCACGTCCCCGTTCCGGGCGATCCGGTCGGCCCCCACCACCACCAGGTCGACCTGGCCCCGACCCATGAAGTGGGCCGCCATGTTGTCGGTGATGAGGGTGGCGGGAATGCCTGCCCGCTGCAGTTCCCACGCCGTCAGCCGCGCCCCCTGGAGTAGCGGGCGCGTCTCATCCACCCACACCATGATCCGTTTGCCCGCCTCGGCCGCCGCGCGGATCACGCCCACGGCCGTCCCGTACCCGGCCGTGGCCAGGCCCCCGGCGTTGCAGTGCGTGAGCACGCGGGCCGAATTGGGAACCAGGCTTTGCCCGTGTCGCGCTAGGGCGCGGTTGATCCGGATATCCTCTTCCTGCATGGCCCGCGCCTCGGCCACCAGGGCGGCTTTGATCTCCGGCAGGGATAGATCTCGGGACTTTCGAGCCAGGTTCACGAGCCGCCGCACGGCCCAGGCCAGGTTGACAGCCGTCGGCCGCGTTCGGATGAGAAGCGACGCCATGCCCTCCAGCGCCTCGGAGAACTCCGCAAAGGTTCCCGCCCGGATGGTCTGGGCGCCCAGAGCCAGGCCCATGGCCGCCGTCACGCCAATGGCCGGGGCACCCCGAACGCGCATCGTCCGGATGGCGTCTGCCACCTCCTCGATCGTCCGGCACTCGATATGGATCTCCTCGGTCGGCAGGCGGGTCTGGTCAATCAGGCGAACCGTGCCCGAAGGGGTCCATGCAACCGTGACGAAATCGTCAGCCATTCCCCAACCCTCGAGAGCGCGAACTTGTTTGAGTTTAGCGTAACATGATCCCCCGGGGATGCAAATCGAAAACTGGCTCGCCCGGGCTTTGACCGAAGTTCCATCCGGCTCCAGATAGTAACGTGTTGATGCCAAAGGCGTTCTGAGGAAAACCCACTTCCCCGTACTGGCTACAACTGCAGGAGCTCCAGGACCCGGGCCTGGAGGGGGGTA
>Ga0187877_1001100_pt1 | contig 29833 bp, 23 predicted proteins | sample June2016WEW_17_1_3_FD_132430 | JGI IMG/M metagenome (GOLD analysis project Ga0187877, IMG submission 132430) | Peatland microbial communities from SPRUCE experiment site at the Marcell Experimental Forest, Minnesota, USA - June2016WEW_17_100 | ecosystem: Environmental > Terrestrial > Soil >...
GCAGAAGACCGTCCTGGAACGGCGCGCCCCGCCCACCTTCGATGTGCTGGTCGAGATTCAGCAGCGCGACCGACTGGCCGTGCACATGGACCTGGCCGCCTCGGTCGACTCGCTGCTGCGCGGCTACCCGCTCCCGCCGGAAGTGCGCAGCCATGACGCTGAGGGGCAGATCCACATCGAGCAGGCCGCGCCGGTTAACCGCTCGAGGCCCAATTCGGACTTCCTGATCGAGAACGGGGAGCACCCGCGGCGGACCCTGCCGCAGGCTCAGAGCAGCGTTTCCGCGCGGCAGGCGCCCGTACCCTTTCGGGACCTCCCGGACCATTTCCCAAGCTGAGGCTTTAAGCCTCGCCACCCTGCCGCGGACCGGGTCCGAGCCACGCTTCGAGTCACCCCGCACCCCGCTCCAGACGGTGCGCGTCTACCCGTACAGCGTGGCGCAGAACCGGCTGATGCAGGCCGCCAAACAGCTGGGCGTCTCGTATCCTATGATATAGAGATCACGAGGTATTAAGGCTATGCGCAGTTTTGGCGAGATGACCAATATATTGCCTCTAAATAAAACCACGAAATCGAGACCTTCTTCTCGGATGAGAAAAATCGAGGTTTCTGTTTATCTTCTCACACTAAATTCTATCTCACGCTCCCCCGTGCCAGCCGGACGCGGATTCCCCCATTAAACAGCTCAAGCGAAGTGTCCAACTCCAGTCGCATCTGGCCGAGCAGGGCAGGGTCGCTGCACAGCACCGACAGGTCCCAGCCGGGACAGTGCTGGCGCAATACGTTGCCGAACTGGGCGTACAGGTTACGCAGGTCCTTCCCTCCACTCACCCGTAGTCCGTAGGGCGGGTTGGTGACCACCCAGCCTTTGCCGGAGGGCGGATCGATCGCCGAGACGGCCTGGCATTTGAATTCGATGGTTTCGGCAACGCCGGCTCTTTCCGCATTGGCTCGGGACATTTCGATGGCTCCGGCGTCGCGGTCGGAAGCAAGGATGAAAAAAGGCTGGACGAAGGATGAAGGATGGATATCCTTTATGAAAAGCCAGAGTTTCTCGTCGTAATTGGGCCAGTCCATGAAGGCAAAGCGGCGGTTGATGCCCGGGGGTATCCCGCGTGCCATCAGGGCGGCTTCGATCGGAATGGTGCCAGAGCCGCAGAAGTGATCCAGCGCGAGGCTGTGTCCCAGCCGGAGGCCTGCAGGAGTGCGGCCGCCAGGGTCTCGCGCAGCGGAGCCTTGGCCACGGCCTGCCGTTAGCCGCGTTTGTGCAGCCCCACCCCGGACGAGTCCACGCTTACGGTGCACTTGTCTTCGGCCAGCCGGACGACGACCAGCTGCGGCGGGTCGCCAGACTCCTCGTCCGCGGCCTGGACCGGGGAGGGCTGTCCCATCCTCTCGGCGAGGGCGGCGGCCACCGCCCGGGCGACGTCGTCGGAGTGGTAAAGTTTCGACTTGTGGCAGGTGACTCTGAGCGAGACGGGCTGTCCGGGCTTTAGGAAACGTTCCCAGGGCAGGCGGGAGGCGCGTTTTTGGAGTTCGGGGAAGGTGGTGGCGGAAAAGAAATTGCCCAGGCGGGCCAGGAGGCGGCTAGCGGTGCGCAGGTGAAGGTTGGCGCGGTAGAGGACGGAGAGGTCGCCTTTGAAGGTCACGCCACCGGCGGATTGCGGACTAATGACGGAGGTTGAACCCTCAAGGGAGGAATCGGGATCGGTAACGGGTCCAGGAAGCAGACCGAGGGCGTGCAGTTCCTGACCGGCGAAGGGTTCCAATCCGGGGGCGGTGACGGCGAAATAAGAATCCAAAGTCCAACCTTTTCTCACCACCTTTGGACACTAAGGTGTACAAAGGTTTTAAACCCCTCTTTGCGATACTTTGTGTCCTTCGTGTTAATCACTTACGAAAACTCCGTGGCGGCCTTGCGGGTGATGATGTCCTTCTGGTGCTCTTTGCGGCGCGGGTCCTTCTCCACGAAGAGCGGGCGGCGGGTGAACGGGTCGAGCTCGGTGTAGTACATCAGGCTGGAGTAGGTAGACGGGGTGGGGGTGAAGATCTGGACCTGCTCTGGATTGACGTGCAGCTTCTCGCTGGCAAAGCTCTTCAGCCTGAGCATGTCCTGGGCGGTAGAGCCCGGGTGGGCGGCGATCAAGTAATAGGTCAGGAACTGGGGTTTACCGGCGGCCCGGGAGAAACGATCGAATTTATCTTTGAACTTAAGCAGCGACTCGCTCCCGGGCTTGCCCATCTTGTCGAGGACATGCTCTTCGGTGTGCTCGGGAGCCACCTTCAACTGCCCGGAGACGTGGTGGTCGACGATCTCACGCAGGTAATCTTCGCCGCAGATCTTATCGCCCAGGACCATGTCGTAGCGGATGCCGGAGGCGACGAAGACTTTCTTGACGCCTTTCAACCGACGGAGCTGGCGCAGCAGCTCGAGCTGCGGGCGATGGTCCACTTCCAGCAGCGGGCAGATCTCCGGGAAGAGACAGCGCTTGGCCGGGCAGATGCCATTCTTGAGCTTCTTGTCGCACTCGAAGCCGTACATGTTGGCGGTCGGCCCGCCGACGTCTTGAATGTAACCCTTGAAGTCGGGGTAGCTGATCAGCTTTTCGGCCTCCTCCAAAATCGACTCTTGGCTGCGCCAGCGCACGGTGCGGCCTTCGTGGACGGCGATGGCGCAGAAGTTGCACTCGCCATAGCAGCCGCGGTGGGTGGAGATGGAAAAGCGGATGGTTTCCAGTGCCCGGACCGGCCCGCGGGCTTCATAATAAGGATGCTGGGCGCGCTCGTAGTCCAGTGCATAGACCGCGTCCAGCTCGGCCTGGGTCTGGTACGGGGCGGGTGGGTTCTGGACCAGATAGCGGTCGCCGTGTTTCTGGGTAAGTCCTTTGGCCGTTATGGGTTCATTATTATTGTAAAAGGTGTGGAACATATCGATGAAGGCCAGCTTGTCTTGGGCGACGGTTTCGTAAGCTGGCAGCTCGAGGTATCCGGAACGTGGTTCTTTGGCGATGTAGCACAGGCCGCGGATCTCGCGCGGGTCCCGGCCTTCCCGCAGGGCCGCCGCCAGATCCAGGATGGCTTTCTCGGCCATGCCGTACAGAATGTAATCGGCTTTGGCGTCGAAGAGGACCGAGCGGCGGACCGAGTCAGTCCAAAAATCGTAATGGGCGACACGCCGCAGGCTGGCCTCAATCCCGCCTAGAACGATCGGACGGGCAGTCCCGCCGGGGCGGATGCGCTTCGAAAAGCGCCGGATCAGATTGGTATAGACGATGGTGGCGCGGTCGGGACGGCGGGTGTTCTCCCCGCCCGGGGTGTAATCGTCACTGCGGCGGGGTTTTTTCAGAGCGGTGTAGTTGGCGACTAGCGAGTCCACGCTGCCAGCGGTTACGCCCCAGAACAGGCGCGGCTCCCCCAGGCGGGAGATATCGTCGTCTGTCTTCGGGTCCGGTTGGGCGATCACGCCGACACGGTAGCCGGCCTTGACGAGCAGCTTCCCGATCACTGCGGTACCAATAAAGGGACTGTCGATGTAGGAATCGCCGGTCACCAGGATGACATCCAGTCCATCCCAGTCCAGGCGTTTTACCTCTTCCAAAGTTGTGGGGAGAAACATGGGGTGATTATAGTTCAAAGAAAAATGTCCGGGCAGGCAACCCGGCGGCACCCGGAGACACCTCCTTACCGCTGCTTCCTTTCGGACGTGACGGGGTTTGCAGGGCTTCGCCTTAAATCATGATAAAGTTTATTATCGTCAGGCATGAATTCCTTTTGCATGAAGGGAATGACGTGCAAGTCATTTCTTTTTAAAATGTCGACTGACCGATGCCCCAGCCGGTGCGCAATATCAATCAGCGGAACTCTTAGCAACCACCCTCGGTTTGCATAGGGTCGAAGGCCGGCGCGTTACCCCATTACTAGGGCTAGTTTCCGCCCAGCGCCCTCCGAATCGGACGGGCACGCTTTCACTGCATCCGGCTCGCACGCAAACCCTGACTACCTACACGATTGGTGTAGGCGTTCAATCATTCCGGAAAGGCTTCCCAGGTCTAACGCCTTTATCCTCTCCGAAGCGTTGAACGGGTCTGCCTCTAGCCCTTCGCCCCGGGCGTGGCTTTCCCACACGCCCTGGGTGAATGTTACTCCACCGATTACTACGGCCAGTCTGTCCCACCTGTGCCCGTTGCGTCCCAAGCACGTCTCCCTTAGCAGGGAAGGACAGGTGGCCCCTCGGTAGCTGTCTAGTCACTGGGGTAGGGTCGGGTTGGCTTCAAAACACGTTCTCTCTGACAGATTCTCGACGAAGAAGAAACAGCTGTAACTCACGCTGTATGCCGCTTTTATTATCCAACTTTGCAATGTCGGTTACATCCAATAAGATACGCGGTTGGCAGCGAAGGTTAGCATTTGCAGCGAGGTACTTTGCCGACGACTGTAATATACCCACATCTGAATTTAGATTCAAAATAGAATCCAGGATTGGCGCAAAGAACTTTCATTCATCCAACTGGGCGGCCCTACAGATCACTTCAACATAAACGGCTGTTACTTTTTCAATGTTTTTGTGAGTAGAAGTCAAAGTCTGAGGGTCGTTATTGCCAAACAAACCAACCATTGTTGGACGAGGCTTCCAACCAAAAGCATAGAATTGTTGTGTCAGGTCGTTTTTATATTCAAAATGTACAATTAATTCCTGAGCATACTTGACCGCCCTCCAATTTATGGGCCACTTAAAACGGGCAGCGCCTATCCCATATTTAATATATTCGATCACTCCCCGCAACCCATGGCTATTGTTAATTTCATGGAGGAAAGCCCTTTTTTTGCCGAATATACTTTCTTCGGTAAAGGGAATGTTATTGAGAAAGAAATCGTGCAACACAACGACACCAGGCATTTCTCTTAGAAGATCAGTCATAGGGCTGTGGAGCGGCGAATTACCTACTTGATACACCACTGTGGCGTAGCCATCACGACGCTCAAGAAGTGTATCCCAGGTATAGACACGGAAATTATCGCGTAAAAAAGGATCGGATATTTTTACATCGGGTTGAACGAATAGATCAATATCAAAGTAATTCATCAGATGAGGAAGCAATTCGGCGCTGTAATCTGCAATCCCTGATTTTTGAGGCGGAAATGGGGACACGTAGGCGATCCTCATGCGCGGCTGATTGGCGGGTATTGAAAATGTTCCCCTACTCTTGGCTCGTTCTTTCTCTTTTTGCATAGACTCGATGGCATCCCAGGCATGTTTGGCGGAGTTCTCCCAGCTAAATCGTGTTGCATGTTCAAGCCCGTACGCGGCGAGTTCTTTAGTAAATGAGGTATCAGTGAGGGCATGATGTAAGTATTGGGTCACTTCCTGAGGGCGGGAGGCGTCAAACAGGGCATCCGGACGACCAACCACTTCCGGCAGGGATGAATTATTCGATGCAATGACCGGCGCGCCGCAAGCCATCGCCTCCAGAACGGGCAAGCCAAATCCTTCATACAGGGATGGAAAGAAAAATAACTTACACAGATTGTAAAGCATTATGAGATCTTCATCGGTTATATACGATAAAACAACAACATCATTTTTCGCAAAGCCCCATGACCGCAACGTTTTTTTAAAGGAGGCTCGATCGTCGGAATAACTGAAAACAAGTTGGTGATCCTCAATGATATGATGGGGTAATTGGGCATACGCGAGCAATGCCCCTTCCCTATTTTTACGGAAATCACCCCCCGCAATATAAAGAACGAATGGGCGTGATATTCCAAACCGATTAAGAAAGGCCTGCTTCTCATCATCCGTCAAAACCAATTTGCGGAATTGCGAACTGGCCGCACCCGAAATATTGACAACCCTGTCAGGTTCAATCCCCAGGTTATTTATTGCATCCTGCCGTGTTGCCTCGGATATAGCAAGGAGCAAATCATATTTGGGGAGATTATTCAATTTTTCAAGGTACCATTTTTTATATCCCGGATTGGTTTTAAGATATTGCTCACGAAAAATATAAGGAATCAGATCGTATAGGATAGCTACTTGGTGATAGGTGGAATACCTGCTCTCCGGCGTGGGAACAACACCTCGCTCCCTCCACCCTTCAAAAGGACTCGGGGTAAATACTACGTCGGGAGATACTGCTTGATAAGCTTGTCGCACCAACGTGGCGGCTATCTCGGTATGTGATCGGATAGGTTGCATAGAATCATACTTAAGGGGTACATGATAATAAGGCAGAAATGCACCTGGCGGCAGTAATCGAAGGAAATCCTGTCGAAGCGTCTCTAAGCTTTTAGGGTAGAGTGCGTCGGCCAACACTATCATCTCCGATGAGCCACGCACCCTTGCCATCGCGCGAGTAAGCGAAAGCGTGTAGCGGCCAATCCCCCGAAATCGCGAGTCCGTCTGGCATGCAAACAAATCTGTTAATAGCTTCATTATTCTGTATTCTCTCCCTGTTTTTCCTTTCTGACGGCGGGAAAGTTCACGTTGAAATAGATCCGAATAATGTTTTTCATCTCCCAAAACAACGGGCTGTATGGGTACAAGAGGCTCAGCATCTACCTGAACCGCGCCATTTGCCCAATTCTTCATTCTATTCCATAACCGAAGAAAGCGGTGCTTAGTTTTATCAAGCAGGAGCGTACCCCGTAAACGGAGTCCTCACCCGCTTTGGCACCCTGACGACCACCTCTGCGCACGGCTCGCGCGCTCTCGGCCAGCCAGACGCGAAAAAAGAGGTCGGGGGCCTAACGAAGCTCAGAATTTTGTGTCTTACGCCCCAAGCCGGACACATCTGATTCTCAACTGGTTTTTTAAGATTGCAAGAGGATCCCCGGGCGAACAGCATCTTTCCAATTTTTCTCCCCATCTGTGGCGGGAGGGGAGACATGCCTCCGCGGCTGTGGCGGCAACCAGCCAATCACGGCTTACGCGCCCTTTCAAAAATGTCCAGAGGAATTTTTAAGATTGGAGTAACCTTAAAGATTGTGATTTTTTTAGATTTGCGTAGGTCTGGCGTGTTGGAGATCGCCCCATTCTCTGCTACAATCATATACACACTTTTTATACAATCTTGGGACAGCAGGCAGGATACATCCCTCAAATAGCTCTGTAAACATAGAGGAATATTCTTAGCGACCTCCCCACTGCAAGTGCAGTGGGTTAGTTTCCCTACACGGTCTCATCGGTACTATTGATCAGCACCCCCGGATGTTTCCCAAAAGCGCACCGCTGTAAGAAGACGATGCGCACATGCTCTTGATCTTTTCCACCACTCTTAGAACCTGGGCAGCGGAAACCACCTGCCTTGGCCTCAGGCCATATCCTTCCAATGGTTGGATGGCAGGTTCCTCATTCTCTTCTCAATTAGGAATCTTTGGCTGACGAGCGCACTCCGCCCTGTCATTCGTGATGACAGAACTTAAAAGCCAAACCTGGATTTAGCGGGGTTCAACGACAATCTTGATGGCCGTGCGGACTTTTTCTTCGATTTCTACATCCACAAATTCCGGTACCGCAACCACATTGATGCCATCGTCCTTCAGGTAGCCGGTAGCCAAAATCAGTGCCTTCACTGCCTGATTGACCGCCCCAGCTCCTATGGCTTGAACCTCTGCGCGCCCCTGCTCACGGACGACCCCCGCGATTGCCCCAGCTACAGCAGCTGTGCGGGAGGTTGCAGACACCTTAATGAGCGCCATGGCCATTCTCCCTTAAGTCAGTGATCACCCCCAGGGGTATTGATCTGTTTATTAAGATTGTACAAGGTTATATGCCGAGATTCAATACTTTTTACCTTAAATGTCTAAACATCTTTGGGACGGCCGGCGGTTGGAGGCAAGGACGAATATAATTACTGACCTAATTTTTGCCCAAATTTGGCTACAAATCATCGGACCTAAAAAGGTGTTGCGGTAAATCGCTAATCCTGAGAGCATAGAAGCAACACTCTTTGCTTTCAGGAGGTGCGAGATGGCCGAGGAAAACATTTCACCCAGAGCCAGTTTGGCAGTCATCGGGCGACGGTTCCAGCAGATGGGCATCTGGTCGGTGGTAGAGCAAAACGTACGGATCAAACAGAAGGTGCTGCAGAATACGCCCACCGACAAACTCAAGGATTGCCTGATCAATATTCTGGCAGGTGGCCGCGGTCTGGTTGAAACGAATATGCGCGTGCGTCCTGATCAGGCGCTCCAGGTTGCCTTTGGGAGGCGATCCTGTGCAGAACAATCCACGATCAGCGACACGCTGAATGCGTGCACGGCAGAGAATGTGAACCAGATGCGAGCAGCCATCCGAGTGATCTTGCGCCTCCATGGACACTGCTGCCAACATCCATATGCCAAACGCTGGCAAGTGCTGGACGTGGATGTGACCGGAATGCCTGCCGGGCGGTTGGGTGAAGGCGTGACCAAAGGCTACTTTGCCGGTGAAAAGAACTGTCGTGGCAGACAGCTGGGCCGGGTGTTGGCCTCCTGGTATGACGAGATTGTGGTCGACAAGCTCTACAACGGAAAGCGCCAGTTGGACAGCAGCCTGCCGGAACTGGTGCTGGAGGCAGAAAAAGCCTTGAATCTGGACGAATCCAGGCGTCGCCGGACCATTTTGCGGGTCGATGGAGGTGGGGCAGTGACGAAAACATCAAATGGATACTCGAAAGCCGCTACCACCTCATCATTAAAACCAAGAACTGGCATCGGGCTGTCAAATTGGCCAGCTCCGTCACCACCTGGTACCCCGACCCCAAAGTGCCCGATCGAGAGGTCGGGTGAGCCACCTGCCCTCATCCCTATCCTCGCCCTACCCGCCAACTTGTCGTGCGCAAACGCAAACAGGATGGCAGTTGGAGTTATCACGCCTTGATCTTCACCCTCACGGATCGGATGCTCTTTGAACTTCTTGAACAAAAGAAACCGGCTCATCTCACCGATGAACAGAGGCTCCTGACTGCCTTGCATTTCTACGATCTGCGCGGCGGCGGCCTTGAAACTCAAAACAAAAGCGATAAGCACGGCTTGGGTTTGTCTCGTCGCAACAAGCATTGCTTTGCGGCTCAAGAAATGATGGTCTTGCTGGCTCAGCTGGCCCATAATCTGGTGATCTGGACACGCAATGACCTGGCGGCCAACAACCTGCGTTTCCTCAAATATGGCATTCAGCGAACGGTCCGGGATGTGCTGAACATTCCTGGCTCGGTTCAAATTACAGCCCAGGGTACCATTGACCAGATCTATCTTAATCCGAGGCATCCCTTCGCCGCCATTTTTCAAAAATCCTTTTCACCTTACCTCGCCCGCGATGATTTGTCGCTTATTTTGGGCAAAAATTAGGTCAGTAGTTGGGCACCCGACAGTAAAACAATCTTAATGGATATAGCGACGGGAGAGGCCAGTGTCACTCCCTTAGAGCCTTATGCCAAAACAACCGGCCGTTATCTCGTGAATATTTTCAATAAGACGATGAACAAATTGAGTGCCCCATTATTTCAATCTTCGATGGAATTGATGCCCGGATTTATGACGGATCCATTCAGTTATTCTTTCTTCCCAAAATCGAACCGTGTGATCGGGATTGCCCGAAAGTATGAAGAAAACTATTATATAGTGGAACTTTATTCTGTCGATTTGGAAGGATCGAATCTTGTCGAAATTCCAATCGGCCATAATGAAGCGGTGTGGGGGGTAAATATCTCCCCAAATGAACAATACATTGCATACCCCTGCCTGCAAAACGTTTGCGTAACACAAATTCAAGACGACCTTTCAGAAGTGATCAGTCAGCCTATCTCTACAGAAGGAGGAGCAGATCAAGAACAAACCATCATAGGTTGGCTTGAGAAATAGATTATTCGAGAGCTAGATAAAAAACGATATCCAAGCAACGGTTACGCATTTAACTCTCCGAAATGGGATCCTTCAGAATCTTGCATATTGATTACAATCGCAATAAAAGAAATCAAGGCCAAAGTTTGAGTAATTTTATCCAAAAATAAAAACGACCTGATGATTACCATCAGATCGTTCGGGCTATCCAAAATATATCGTTGTCCTGGTCAGAAACGCAGCTTCCTCGCTAACTCAACGTGTAAATACGGACCTCTCGGGCTATACGGATTGCCTTTGTGAATCCATATCCTTCGTATTACCACCCGATGAAATCGGAACATTCACGTTGCGTTTGACGGCGATGGATTGTGAAATCCGTTTTTCCCCCATCTAATTCGAATCATCCTCTTTAATCGCCTTGGCGCAGGCCGCGAGGATCAATCGTTCCGCAGTGGCCAGGTCGGATTTAACCGAACATCCGGCGGCGCTCAGGTGGCCGCCACCACCGAATTGACCGGCGATCCTGCTCACATCGATGACCTTCCACGGGGTCGAACCCTTCGAATCTTGATAATAATCCGACCGGAGACTCACGCGGATCTCATCGTCGCGTTCCTTCAGCAAAACCGTGATGCGGGTCGTTTCGATCGCGGTCATGAAATTGACCAATCCATCTAAATTTAATTCGTACTCTGCAATGGAATACTTCTCGAACATGCCTTTGTCGATCGAGGCGAGGGCCAATTTGCCGGATTCTGCCACCTGGATCGACGAAATCACCTCGCCCCAGAAATGCAGGGCTTTCGTTGTTTTCGTCTTTGCCTGGCTCTGAGCCACGATGGCTGGTTCTGCGCCCAGGCCGGTCAATTCAGCGGCAATCTTGAAAGTATCCCCGTGGGTGTTTGTTTTCTGGAAAAAATAGGTATCGGAAATAATCCCATAGAGGATTGCGGTAGCCAGTTCGGCGCTGACTTTGATCGGCCAGGACTTGATGAGTTCATAGAGGAGCTCCGTTGTGCTGGCTGTGTCCTGGACGAGATTGATCGTCCCATACTGCTCGTTCATCCGGAAATGATGGTCAATATTAATCACGGGGAGCGAGGCGAAGTCATGTTCGACTGCGCCGAACAATTTACCCAACTGCTGCCTTTGGGCCGTATCGACGCAGATGATCAACTCGGGCGAAGGTATTTCTCGGGATCGGGAAATCCTCAAATTGAACCCGGCATACATGGCCGCGATCGGTGTATCACATCGCAAAACCGGTGTTTTCCCCAGATAGCTCAACAGGCCCTGGACTGCCGCAAGAGAAGCGATGGCATCTCCATCCGGGTTCGCGTGGGTGTAAACGTGAATCTGTTCACATGAATACACAAGGTCTTTGATTCGATTCAGGGCATCTTCGTCAATCATGAGGCCCATTATACATTTAATTGTAGACTGCCAAATGCAACGAGACGAGGGAACATCCCCGGGAGCTGAAAATCCCAAAGAGAATTAGCCCTCCCTCCTACCCCACCTCGGAAACTCAGGAGAAGGATTCTTCATCGTTTAGGCCCTTTTTTTGTCTTGACATGATCATGATGGATACCATGGCTTTATTGACAATTTATTGACATGGTTCTCTGTAAAATACCTTCTGTTGGGAAACTGTGAGACGGCAGATCGGGTGCGGAATGGAAAGGAAGATACTTCCCAAAAGGTTCCAGGGCTTGTCTCTGGAAGGAGTCGCCTAGACGGCTCTCCTGCCGCTTCCCGCCTGGGGCAGCAGTTCTTCATGCTGATGTGGATACAGGCCTTCTTCCTGAACGAAGTTGTCGTAGTAGAAGGATGAGAGATGTTTTATTTATGAATGAAAAGCCGGTGCGCATCCTCGTGGTAGACGACGAGCGTCCGATCCGTCGCTTTCTAAACGATTCGCTCAGCAGCCAGTACACCGTCTTTGAGGCCACCACGGGCGAGGAGGCCCTAGCCGCAACTGTCTCCAAACGCCCGGACGTCATCATCCTCGACCTGGGCCTGCCGGACATGGATGGCATCGATGTCACCCGTCGGCTGCGCGAGTGGACCCAGATCCCGATTATCGTCGTCTCGGTTCGCGAGGGGGAAGACGACAAGATTGCTGCCCTGGATGCCGGAGCCGATGATTACGTCACCAAGCCCTTCAGCATCGGCGAGCTGATTGCTCGATTGCGTGTGGCTCTACGGCGCACGGCGCCCCCGCCAACCGAGCCAGTCTTCCGTGTGGATGGCCTGGATGTGGACCTGGAACGACATGACGTGACCGTCAATGGACAGCTGGTTGCCCTGACCCCCACTGAGTACGATATCCTGCGTGTCCTGGTCCAGCACGCTGGTAAAGTGCTCACCCACAAGCAGTGCATCCGCTTTATCTGGGGCGAGGAGGAAAAGGACGGAGCGGAGCATCTCCTGCGAGTCAATATCAGCAACCTGCGCCGGAAACTGGAAGCCGATCCGTCCCGTCCACACTACATCGTGACCGAACCGGGTGTCGGTTATCGTCTCAGGATCAGCCAGTGAAGTGCTGAAATCCCGAACCATGGAAAAACAGCAATGAGTTTAATCTCAATTGGGATATTAATTGTTATTGTTGTTATCGCTTTTCGTATTGCTCCACGCGAAAAGAAGGAGCAGGTACAAATTCATGGTGCCGGGCAGATCGCCATGCTGGCCGCCCTGGCCCTTTTTGGCGCAGATTTTTTTACCTCCTATTTTTACGGCACGGGCGAGCTGATGAGTGTTCTGTGGCCCTACAATTTGCAGAAATGGGCCTATGTTGGGGCAGGTGTGATCGCTTTCGCCAATATCTGTTTTGGCCTGCTTTATATGTATTCGCTCGGTCCCTTCAATGAAGGAGGCGGTTCTTATACTGCTTCCATGCGCTACCTGAAACCCACCTTCAGTCTGATGGTTGCGGTTACGCTCATCGAAGATTATGTCTTGACGATCGTGGTTTCGGCCCTCTCCGGATCCGATCAGCTGCTCTCCATCACGAATTCTTATAACGCAACCTGGTACTGGCACTTCCTCATCGGAGCTGTTCTGGCTGCAGTAACCTGGTACCTCACCATCCGCGGCCGGGGTGAGTCGGCCTTCATAAGCTTTGGGTTGCTGGCAGCTTTCTTTATGCTTACAGTGGTGAACTGGGGCGGCCTGATTGCCGCCGTCCACAACGGCGTACCGGCCGCCCCTGCAATTGCTCAGACCCAGGCAGCCACTTTAGCGGATGGCATTTATCATATCTTGACAGGCTCCATGAAAGGTATGGTGGCGCTGACTGGGCTGGAAGCCATGTCCAATGGGATCCAGTTTGTTATCAACGAGGATGTCCCCTTGGTTAAATGGGGGAAGAAGCAGCTGCCCCGGCTGAATAAAATCTGGAGTTTCTACAGCGGGAAGACAGGCGTCGGCCGCTTTGTGCAAACGGCTTTTATATTCTATGGTGGGGTAACCACCATCATCCTGACCGCGTTTGCCATCCACTTCAATGTCTTTGACGGCACCAACGGGCGTACCCTGGTCGGTAACCTGGCCTGGATCGGCTTCGGGCAAATCCCGGGAGGAACATTGCTCTACTGGGTCTACCAGGGCTTGGCCGTTATCCTATTAGCTGTCGCCTCGATGACTGCTTTCCAGGACGCCCAAGCCACCGAATGGCGGGATGTGGCCATTGGGGAAATCCCCGAGGCCATCATCTACCGGGATAAACGCGGGACATTTACGCGCTCAGTGACGATCACTTTTGGATTGGCCGTTATCATCATGCTGCTGGTCAAGGGCAGGACGGATGTTGCGGCTCCCTTCTATGGGGTGGGAGTGTTCATACCCATCACGATCATGGGCCTGGCCATGCGACAGCATATTCTGCAGACCTTAAAAGGTTGGGTACGCCGCTGGGCTTCGCGCGCGGCTCTCTTTACGGCGATCCTGTCGGCCTCGGTCTGGGTGTTCCAGATTATTGGGAAGTGGGAGGAGGGTGGCTGGGTGCGGTTGATTTCCTTCAGCCTATTGTTCGTGTCGGCACACCTGATTATCCTGTCCCCTCTTGGGTACCGGAATCCGAAACAGATCCACCGCATTGTGCGCGACAAGGCGCGCATCCGGGGTGCGATGGCCTCGATCGTCGAATGGCAGTCTCTCAAAATGCAGGAATACCGTTATAGTCTGCTGGTGGTAATCTCCCGTTTCTGGCAGCTCCTCGGGATCAACCGGCCAGTGCGTTACGACCCGCCTGTCATCGCCGGGGATTACAATCAGGCCCTGCACGTCGACCACCCGGATGCCCCCTCCCTGCTTGAGCAGTATCTGGACAGTTCTCCGGTACAGCCCAGGCTGGGCGGCGCTCCAAAAGAGACTGCCCCCGGCGACGAGGAAGGCAAAGTTGATTAACTCCCTATTCACTTTCGCCAGTCAGGAAACCCAGCCCCTGATGCCCACTCCAACACCATCAACGGATAAAAAAAGCCCACCAATCAAATCGGTGGGCTTTGTAGGCTAGGTTCCCGCTGTCATGGCGTGGGTTCGGCCTGCAGGGCCTGCTCCAGTTCATTCAAGCTCTGGTCCGTCTGGCCGGTATCCACGGAATCCGCACTCGTGTCCTGGGCTTGGAGGGTGCTCTCGAGGTCGTTCAGGCTCTGGTCAATCTGGCCGGTGTCCAAGGAACTCGCTCCCGTATCCTGGGCCTGGAGCGTGCTTTCGAGGTCATTCAAGCCCTGATCAATCTGGTCGGCCGGCTGGCCCAGGGTCGCTTCGGCCGCAACGGATCCTCCCGGTTGCAAGGAACCAGCCGGAGAGGTCGGCTGGACCGGTTGCATGGTGCTTGCCGGCGAGGTTGGCTGCAATAGCTGTTGACCAAGGTTTCCTCCCGAGGTAAACCGGCAAGCCACCAGGAGCAGTATCGAAATGGATAAAACAGAAGTAAAAGTGAGTATCCGTTTCATGAGCCGCCTCCATTAAGAACCGCTCGTTGAGGGTGTGGGCGTGGGGAGGTGATTTTGATCACGCCATTGGTCGACAGCCTTCATCAAATCCGCGGTCGACTGCACCAGGATGTTATGGGCGTCCAGCAGGGACTGGTTGGCATCCTTCACCGTCTGGGCGGCCGCGGTCTGGTCAGTCACGTTTCCACTGCCATCGAAGCCGTTATGGGTCGAAAGGATGCCCTCCGCCGTAGCGTGGGAGGCCTGGGCGTTCGCAAGCTGCGCCTGGAAGGTCGCCAACGCTGAAGCAAGCGCTGAGGTGTCTAGCCCCTGGGCCTGGGCCTTGCTAATCAGATCCTGAACACTGGTCACTGCATTGTTGGCTTGGGTGAGGACGTCCTGTTGAATCGTCAGCCACTTTTGCTCGTTCTGGTAAGCCTTGGAGAGGTCCTGGTTTTGAAGCTTGTCCTTGTTGGCTTCTTCCCACGCCTTCACGGCCGTGTTCAGGTCTGCGGTCGCCTGCACCAAGGTGGTATGGGCGTCCAGCAGGGACTGGTTGGCATCCTTCACCGTCTGGGCAGCTGCGGTCTGGTCGGTCACGTTTCCGCTACCATCAAAGCCGTTGTGGGTGGAGAGGATGCCCTGAGCTGTAGCGGAGGAAGCCTGGGCGGTCGCGAGTTGTGTCTGGAAGGTCGCCAGAGCCGAGGTGAGTGCCGAAGTGTCCAGCCCCTTGGCCTGAGCCTTGCTGATCAGGTCCTGGACCTTGCTGACCAGGTCGCTGGCCTTGCCCAGATAGTCCTGCTGGGTCGCCAGCCACTTTTGCTCGTTCTGGTAAGCCTTGGAGAGGTTCTGGTTTTGAAGCTTGTTCTTGTTGGCCTCTTCCCATGCCTTCACGGCAGTACCCAGGTCTTGGCTCGCCTGCACCAGGGTATTGTGGGCGTCTTGGAGGGATTGGCTAGCGTCCTGAACCGTCTGGCGGGCAGCCGCCGGGCCGGTCACATTGCCGCTGCCATCAAGGCCGTTGTGGGCGGAGAGGATGCTTCCAGCGGTGCTGTCATCCCCCTGGGCGGTCGCGAGCTGTGTCTGGAAGGTCGCCAGCGCCGAGGCCAGTTCCGAGGTGTCCAGCCTTTTGGCCTGGGCCTTGCTGATCAGGTCCTGGACCTTGCTGGTTGCACCACCGGCTTTGCTGAGGTTGGCCTGCTGGGTCGTGAGCAAGCTTTGCTCTCGCTGATAAGCCTGGGTCAATGCGCTGTAATCCCGGGACCTGGGAGAGGGTGTGGGTGCGACGACCACGGCCGCCTTGCTAGGGAAGGTGAAGGCCAGGCTGAATACAACCAGCCCGCCGATCAAGCTCGATACCAGCCCCTTGAACGTAATGCTCTTGAAATACTTCATGGTCAATCTCCTTTCTCTGGGGCATCTCAGGTTTCACCCCAGATTTTACGGAGCGGGTGTGAAATCTTGCTTTCCGGCGTGTAAATTCCTTGTAAATTCTTGGGAGCTGCACCCCGTCCTGCCATGGACAAGGATCCTGCGAATCCTCCAAACTCGCTTGCCGGCTGCGTTGACACCGGAAATGACGCAATCGAGAAAGTACCTCTCGTCGTCCTTTCTCCCAGCCCTGAGCCACACGGCCAAATCGAGTCAATCATAATTGCATCCAAAATCCGGGAGCATTGTAAATGTGTGCGAATACCACACCTCCGGTTGTCAAGGTTGTGTAAGGCAAATCCCAGCCCCGAGAGAAGGCGGTCATTCCATCCATAAAATCCCCTCACGAATGGATGTATGCCGTTCAACGTTCGGAGAGTGCGAGCGGCGCTTGGATTTGATCCAAGTCCCTGATTGCCATCGGGATATAATTAAAAAATGAGCTGGCCAGGCAGCTGATCAGCTGTCTGAAAATTGATGGAGACTGGCCTCAATGACCTTCTACGCCAGGCTCCAAACCCCGCCCTCAGATCTTTTTTAGCCAGACTTTTGTAAATGAGCGTGTCGTGCTCAGGAGGCAGATGTGGTTGATTTCAACACCCGTTTTGGCAAGGCGGTCAATCGACGCCTGCGCCGCGAGGCGATCATCTGGCTCACGACCGTCGACCGACGGAACCGGCCGCAGCCCAGGCCGGTCTGGTTCGACTGGGATGGAAAGAGCATCCTCATTTTCAGCCAGCCAGGAGCCGCCAAGGTCCGCCACCTTGCCGATAATCGCAACGTCGCCCTCAACCTCAACAGTGACGCCCAGGGAGAGGCAGTGACGGTCTTGTTGGGAGAGGCGAAAACCCTGAAACGATCAGTGGGCGCCGCGCGGCTGGCAGCGTATTTAAAAAAGTACCGGGAGGGCATCGAAACGCTCGGGATGACCCCGGCGGAGTTCTGGGCCAGTTACAGCACCGCCATCCAAGTCAAACCGACTGCGCTACGGGGATTCTAGGCAGAGGAAATGGTGGGGATTTCGACCGGCTTGTGATTTTTTACTTAGTCGTCCTGCGCTGGCAATGATCCCCCCTGATTGAATCAGGATTTGAGCTTCGCCCTTGCTCTGCTGACCGCCTGGACAAATTCGACCGCCTTCTGGGTGATCTCCGCGAAGCGGCCCTCTTTTGCCAGGGCCGGAGGACACAGCTCGCTGCCCGCCCCGACCGCAAACACGCCTGCCGTAAACCAATCCCCGACGTTCGAGGCTGAAACTCCACCGGTCGGCATCATCGGGATGAGCGGGAACGGCCCTTTAAGCGCCTTCAGGTACGCCGGCCCTCCCAGAGAACCCGGGAAGATCTTGACCACATCGGAACCCAGGCGGAAAGCCTGGAAGACCTCACTGGGCGTCAGGGCTCCGATCATCACTGGCAGCTTCGAGCCAACCATCGCCTTGCCCAGGTTGGGATCGCAGATCGGGCTGACCAGGAAACGCGCTCCTGCCTCCCGGGCCTCGGCCACCTGAATGGGGTCGGTGAGCGTTCCCATCCCCAGCACAATCCGCTCTCCATATTGCCGGTCGAGGTTCCGCACGACCTCGGCTGCTTTCGGTGTGGAATAGGTGATTTCGATCCCCTGCACGCCTCCTTCCACAAGTGCGGCCACCATCTGGACTGTTAGTTCGGGAGACGGGCCGCGGATGACTGCCACCAGGCCGAGTTCCTCTATTCTTTCGAGTGTCCTGCTCTTGTCCATGGTCCAACCTCCTGGAAAGGGTTAGCGTAGCGGCTCTTACCTGGCCTCGACGGTTAAGGCAAGGTCGCCGGTGAACCGCTCTTCCGAACAGGCCCTGTTTTCTAACCCTCAGAATATCCGAAGATCATGAATTTTTCAAGGGCTGTCCCGCCGGAGGTCCAGATACACCTACGGAGTTAATTAAATCATACAACCAGGGCTGATTTTCCGGCGCCCTGGTTGTGTGATTGGAGGAGAATGCTGTTATTAGGGAGGCTGACGGTCCTTCTGGCTCAGCTCACCAGTGCTTTGAAGCGCGGATCCTCGTGGATCGGTTCGAGGTCGGGGTCGGCCAAAACCCATTCCAGAGGGGTTTGCTTGGTCTCCAGTGCGAATTCCAGAAGTTTGATCGCTTGATCCTTGTTCCCGCAGATAGCTTCGAAGCAGGCTCGATTGTACTCTCTCTCACCATCCATCAATGGCTGAGCGATCTGAATGTGCTTGGCGGCCTCTGCCTCCAGTCCTAACCGGCGGTAAGTCCCCGCCAGGGCAGCGTGGGCAAGCGCATCTTCCGGATTCAGCCGGAGAACTTTCTGGAACGCCTCGATGGCCTCATCATATCGCTGCTGGGCAGCATAAACCAGACCGACATGGTAATGATACTCGTCCTTTTCCGGGGCCAGGGTAATAGCCCGTTCGAAGGCGGAGAGGGCCTCATCGTAGCGCCCGACTGCCCGCAAGGAGTTCCCGAGGGCATCCCAGGCCCGGTCGTTCGCCGGTGAATTCTCCGTGACATTTTGATAGGCCGCAATGGCCTGCTCAAGCTCGCTGCGGTGGAGGTGCGTCTTGTCCGTCTCGTTCCCTTCCCTGGCCGGCGGTGGAGTCTGCGGAGCTGGGTCTTCATCCAGCCTGCCCAGACTGGAACGCACTTCCTCCCGGAGGTTCTCCTGGACCGGCTCGGGCTGTTCCAGGACGTCCGAAGTCCCGGTCAAGGCTTGTCCATTCTCTTTTTCTCCACTGCAAGGCGGGAGCATGCCTTTCACCAGGAGCTTGAAGCGGTCAGGCGGCTCCAGATCGATGAGATCCGTCTCAGGCGGGACGCCCTGGTCGCGCGGCGGTTGGGACGGCGGGAGGGTGCGGTCCAGGGATTGACCATGCCCCCCCTTTCCCCGTGGAAAATATGGGGGCTGTGGTTCGATCGGTAGGTTCGTATCGAGCACCCAATAATGCGATCCAGCCTCCCGGACGGCAGGGGTCTCGTCAATAGGAGTATTCTCTTCAGCGGATCCCGCCGCAGAGGTCTCCAGCCAGGCTTGCAGATCCTGGTCAACCTGGCCGGCTCCGTCCACGGAGGGGCACCGCTGATCTTCGAGCCCACGCAGCCAATCTGCCATATTCTCTGAGACCGGCGCATCCTTCAACGCATCTTCGCTCACCCCGGCTGCTTCCAAGTCCTCAATGGGATCGGCCGCGAGTCCCTCCGGCACATCACCCGGGACGGCGACTTCTCGGCCGCTGCTGGCTGCCTCTTCCAGCTGGCCGACATCCAGTTCGACCGCTTTTTGATAAGCCATCATGGCCTTGTTCCCGTCGTTCAGGCGACGGTAGGCATCTCCCAGGCGGTTCCACGAGATCGCCTTCTCCCGGTTGCTTTTGAGCAGCTCGACACTCTTCCGGTAAAGCGGGACCGCTTCCGCATATTTCCCCTGATGGGAGTAGGTCAGACCCAGATTGCTGTACGGCCAGCCGCACTCCGGAGCGAGCTCAATCGCCTTTTCGTAGGCGGCAATGGCCTCCTCATAGCAGCCGATCTTGAAATAAATCGTGCCCAGCTCATTCCAGACAAGTAAGTCGTTCATGCTCGCCTCGCTTCTGCCAGGAGCCTGGCACTACGCGCGCAGATTGCCCAACAGACTCAGCCGCACCCGCTTCAGCAGGGAATTAGCGCCCGTGTCAAGCTGGACTGCCTTCTGGTAGGATTTCACGGCTTTGTCATGATCGTTCAAGCGCCGGTAGGCGTCCCCGAGCCTGTTCCAGGTGATCGCCTTCTCCTTGTTGTTCCGCAGCAGCTCGATGCTCTTTTGGTAGAGCGGAATCGCTTCCTGATACTTGCCCTTGTGCGAGTACGCCAAACCCAGGTTGCTGTATGGCCAGCCGAATTCCGGCTCCAACTCAATGGCCCTTTCGTAGGCCTGGATTGCCCGGTCGCAAGCGCCGGCTTTGAGGTGGATATTGCCCAGTTCGTTCCATTCATAAGCATCTTGCGGCTCGTCCTCCGAGGGGTCAGCCTGCGCTTCAGAGGGCTCCTCAACCGGGGTTGTCATGGAGTCGGAGGTCTGCTCGGAGGGCACCTGCTCAGGGTCTTCAGGGGTGGAGGGCGTATCGCTCGGCGCCGTTTCCGTCCGACCAAAGCCATAAAGGTCTTCCCGGATGGTTTCGTTCAGGTAATGACCGGTGATGGATTCGGCACCCTCCGTCCCGGAGCCCTTCTCGGACTCGAGCTGGCGCAGCCAATCCCCCATCTCAGCCGCGTTGGTGTCCGGCTGGGATAAACTAGCCGTCTCGGAGCCGTCCTGGGAGGCCGTCGCCGGCTTGCCGCTCAAAGGCCTAGCAATGGGCTGGGTCGGATCGGTCGTGGATCCACCCCGCGCGGATGTCCCGGATACCGGTTTGCTCGGAGCAGGCTGCAGGGGTGCCCCTGTGCTCTTGGCGGGGTCATCCGCAGGCATAGCTCCTGCCGTCTTTCCTCTCTGCTCGCCCTTATGATAATGCGCCATCGCCAGGTTATGGATGTAAGGCCAGGAAAAGTCGGGGGAGACCTCGATCGCCTTAATGTAGGCAGCGATCGCCTCATCGTATGAACCGGCCTTGAGGTGGGAATGCCCCAGCTTGTTCCATTCAAATGCGCTTTTTGAGTCAGCATTCATAGTGGACACACTCCCTTCATTATTTTGCTGGACTGCTTCTGGCTCCGCAGGAGCGGAAGTTTCCGGCACCGGGTTTACGGCCGAAGCAGGACTTTCGCCCACAGGGTCTTCCGTGGTCTTTTCGGCTGGAAGGCCTCCATCTGCAGCATTGGCCTCGGCTGGGGGAACCTGATCGGCCACGCTTTCTCCTGTTCCAGCCTCCAGGGGCGCGGCCGGCTCCCCGGCCGCAAGCTGAGCGGTTTCCTGCGGGGCGGCTCCTTCAGGCTCTGCGACCGTGAGGGGACCTTCAGAGGACGGAGCCGCATCCGGATCGAGCTCGAAGGCTTTCTGGTGAGCCGCCTGGGCGTTTCTTTGGTCGTTCAAACCCTGGTAGGCATCCCCCAGTCCGTTCCAAGCTGGTGCGCTCTTGGGGTCGATGTCAATCGCCTTCTGATAAGCCTTGAGCGCCTCGGCATGGTTTCCCTGCTTGAGGGAAATGCTACCCAGGCCGATCCAAGGTTGGGTGCTGCGGCCGTTGAGCTGGGCCGCCTTTTGATAAGCTTCGCTCGCCTCGTCCATTCGCCCGAGGCGGCCATAGGCACTGCCGAGGCCGTACCATGGCTGGACAAAATCGGGAGCGAGCTCGATTGCCTTCTGGTAGGTGGCGCTGGCTTCCTCGACCCGCCCTATTTTGAAATATGCATTTCCCAGCCCGTTCCAGCTGACGGCGTCTGCGGGATTATGTTCGATCGCTTTGTGGAAGGCCGAAAGCGCATCCTCGTTCCGCTCCAGCTTGATGTATAGATTGCCCAGATTGTTCCAGGGGAAGATTTGATCGGGGGCGAGCAGGATGGCCTGCTGGTATGCCTCGATGGCATCGTCGACCCGGCCGAGGTCTGAATAGACCAGGGCGATGGCATTCAGGCATTCAGCCTCGAACCATTTGTCTTCCATGGTGATCGCGGCCTGAAGCGCAGTCTGCAGGAACTTCGTGGCTTTTTCGTAATCACCACGCCTCCAATGCAGCACACCGAGCGTCAGGTACAGGTTGGCATTCATGGCAGTCGATCCATCCCCTTCCGGCAAATCTGTCAGCAAGGACTCATGCAGGGAGATCTTGGCATCGATCTCTTCGAGGGTGTCCCGGGTCTCCCCGGATCCCTGCCAGGCCGATTCCAAGGCGTGGGTTAAGACTTCTTCCGATTCTGGTGATTCGACGAATTCGATCACGCGATGGCGGTAGGCCCAATAATCCGGAGCGTGATAGGCCAGGTCAATCGCCTCTTCCTCGGTCAGCCAGAACACGATCCGGATCTGGTTCTCAATGAAGTATTCCCGGCGCTGGTTCAGGGCGGCGTAAGCCGCCAGCCCCTGCGGGCCGCCCCCCCACCGCAACCCAGATATAAAGAAGACCATCTGTTGCTGGCCGGTAACCTCGGCCAGCCTGGGGGCGATGTCCGCACTTTCCTCATCTTTGATCTGAAATCGAAAGGCCTTCTGTCCCAGGTCGATCAGCTTCCCTTCCAATGCCAGCTGGGCGTCGGTCAGATTATGCTCGGAACCATAGATCGCGAACAGGATCGACGGACGCTGCCATTTGATCGCCAGCTCGAGCTCCCGAAAAAGGATATCGATCCGGTCCTCAAAGGGTTCCACGTCGGGGGTGGCGCTCCGGCAAGAGTCACTCATTGAGTAGTTTCCTCAAGACGGGGTGGATGTCGCACCAGTTTTCCCCGTTCCGATATTCCAAGATCGCCAGCAGCTGCAGGAGCGGCCGCAGGCGTTCGTTATATTCCAGGCGGTTGTGCTCATGGATCTTTTTCAAGAAGGCCAGGTCGTTCTTGTCCAGGATGCGCCGGTACTCGTTGCGGATCTCGGTCGTGGCCCAATCGATGTCCACGCATTCCACCTTGGCAGCCTTGCGGCGGCGGGCACGGCCGATGGCCGTGCGCATGATGCGTGCCATTTCGCGGAACACCCCGCCGCTGTAGGTGATCGCATCTTCGAGGGCCTGGCCCTCCACCAATTTGGGGTCCATCCTTAATTCAGAAAAGCGGCGCATGGTGTCATAGCCCTCTTTATTGTGCCGCTCGGGTTCCAGCAGCGGATGCAAAATGATGTTGGGCAGGAAGATCGCCTGGTCCCGGATGGCATCGAATTCCTTGCTGTAGAATAAGGCACTCGACACCGTATACACCACCGCACAGTTTGGCTGTGTCATGATCTCCCGGCGATCATGGAAGATAGCCCTAGCCTTTTCAAGGTCGGGTTTGTCCATGTCGTCGATCAGGATCAGAGGAATGCGCTTTTCCCGAATGTAGATGGCAGCCGCGATGTTGTTGATGACGGCGATCAAACCGGTAATATCATTCTCAAATACCTGGCGCAGCTCGATGCGCGTGGCCGGCTCCAGCTTCATCTTCATGCCCGCACTGACGAAGAAGGCCTCCAGAGAGGCTCCGATTTCATAACCGCCGGCGCGGCCGGAAAGGACGGACTTCACCTCCTTCTCCACTTTTCCACGCCAGCTATTCAACTCTTTCAACAGCTGGTCCGGCAGTTCCCCGCCTGCCTTCCGGTAGTCCCGGTACATCCGGCCACCGATGGCAAGCAGGACGTCTCGAAAATCCAGATCAACGATGTCCGCTTCTTCCCGAATGCTGAAGTTGATCGGCCAGTACTTGCGCATGATCTCGGGGTTCGCCAGGATGTGGAGGAGTTCGGTCGACTTGCCACAACCGCGGTGACCCGAGAAATAAAACTTGGGCGGTCGGTAGAAAGGAGCCAGCAGTGCATCGGTCAGCTCCGCGATGGGATTCCCGGGCCGGTCGATATAAAATGGGTTGGGTTCCCCATTTTTCCCGGGCCGCAGGGGCAGGTCGAGTTCGAAATTAAGCCAGGCACGGTCGAAATCGTTTGCCAACACGTATTCAAATTTGCTCATCGAATCCTCTTGTCAAGATGATGTCGTTCAGCGACCGGTGGGTGCGCTCACTCCAGGCGAAGGCCAAGCCGCCCAGGAGCTTCTGAATAGGCTCCCGCCGGGCCTGCCCTCAGGAAAACCGGAGGTAGCGCTCGCCACTCCAGCCGGCGGGATTTTCAAGGCGTGCCCAACCGTTCTGACGCTCTAAGATCCTCACACTCTGGCCGTTCGAAAGCCAGCCGATGACCGGGTAAGAAGCCCCCGGGCCGCTGCGAACATTCAAGGCCTGGGCGTTGCAGGTGGCGTACGAGGCAGGCGCGGACACACTCTGCGAGAATGGCTGCGTCACACCCAGCGCCGCCAGACGCTGCTCAAGCAACGCGATTTGCTGCTCGGCCAGGGCCAGCCTCTGCTCCAGCCCGACGGATTCGGCGGTTTCGGTGGTTTCCTTCTTGATCCCGGCAAAGGCCAACAGTTCTTCTGCCGTGCCTGTATAGCGGTTCGTATCCACTCCGTAGCTCTCCGTGCCGTAGGTCTCGCCGCTGCCTTTCGTCGAGTCCTGCCAGAAGGTCCATTGCGTCCAGGGGGCAGGTGCGGCCGGCGAAACGGTATTGTTGTAATCCGCCAGCCAGAGCGGGTACTGGGCCCATTCCGAGTTTTTGTCGCCGTATCCCTGCCAGTAGCTGGCCGAGGTGTAAATGGTCGGGGTATAGCCGTGCGATTTCAGTTGGGTGACGAAATCGCGCAACTGGGCAGTAGCTCTGGCGGCGGTCAGGTTCGGACTGATCTCTTCAAAATCCACAACCGGTGGAAGCTCGCCGCGATCAGAGGCGATCAGGTTGGCAAAATAATCAGCCTGATCCTTGCCGGGTTGGCCTGTATCCAGGTAATGAAAGGCCCCTCGCAACAGGCCAGCGTCCTTGGCCTTCTGCCAGTTGACGGTAAACAGGGGATCCGTCTTTGTGGCCTGGGAGGCCTTAATAAACACAAACACCGCCCCGGCTGCTTTTGATCGGGCCGCATCCCAGGTGCCGTCCCACTTCGAGATGTCAATGCCTAGAACAGTCATAAGGTCTCCTTTTGGCGGCAGGGGCCACCGCATTGGACATCAACTTTCCTTTCCAATCTGCATAGAAATCCGGGTGCCATCCGGAGTCCGTCAACCCGTGATCGCAAGCCCGGCGAAGCGGTCTGCATTGGCCTCGGCATCTTGCAGGGCGAGCTCTTGCTTTTGCCATGACGCTGGTGCCCAGATCTCGAAGTACTTGCCCTGACCGACCAGCACAGCTTTCCTCCCGAGGCCAGCAAAATCACGCAACTCCTGCGGAATGACCATGCGCCCCGACTCGTCGATCACCAATTCGACGGCATTGCCCAGGACCATTCGGAGCAGGAGGCGTGCCAGCGGGTCGGCTATATTCAATGCGGTAAAGCGTGCGTAGACCGCTTGGAATTCATCCGCGCTCAGCACCCAAAGGTTGCGGTCGAACCCCTGCGTGATGAAGGCGCCTCTGCCGAGCTCATCACGGAAAACGGGGGGGACCGTCAAGCGGTTGGAATCTTCAAACGAGAAATTGTGCTGACCGAGGAACATACCTGCCAACGTCCCTTTACAAAATGAATGTGGATCTCTCCAACGAGAAGCCAGATATCTTTGTTCTGAAAGTATTCTATCGGGTTCGTTTCGTGTATGAAACCTTAGAAAGTTGTTTTAATGCCGACAATAATGACCATCCGGAAGGCGGCCGGAAGAGACGAGAAGTGCGTGCAATAAAATGACCACCTGGATCCTTCCAGGTGGTCAAAAATGACCAGCCGCGCCCCCCACGGGCACCCTACGGCCCGGCTGCTACTCTTCCGGCAATCCGGTCAACCCCTCGCGCAAGGCATACAGGGCGGCCTGCGTGCGGTTGGCCAGGTGCAGTTTATCCAGAATGCTGCTCACGTATTTGGCGATGGTCCTTTCATGGACGAAAAGGGCTGCCGCGATTTCCTGATTGCTGAGGCCGCGGGCGATCAGGCGCAGCGTCTCCAGCTCGCGCGGGGTGAGCGGATCCGCCGTATAGGGTGCCTCCGTCGGGTGGTTCATCTCCTGGATCACCTTGAGCGCGATCGAAGGAGGCAGGGAGGCCTGCCCCTGGGCCACATCCCGGATGGCCTGCATCAATTGCTCGCGTTTGGCGTCCTTGAGAAGGTAACCCAGCGCTCCGGCCTTGATCGCCTGAAAGACGCGTTCCCCCTCGGCAAAGCTGGTCAGGACCAGGATGCGCGCCTCCGGGTCGAGCTCCTTGATCTTCGGGATGGTCGCCAGGCCATCCTGGCGGGGCATTACCATGTCCAGCAGGATGACATCCGGGTGGGTCTTCTTGACCAGCTCGAGAGCCTGAATGCCGTCCTCGGCCTCTCCGACCACCTCGATATCCGGCTGAAAGGAAAAGATAGCGACCAACCCTTCCCGGACAACTGCCTGATCTTCCACAACAAGTACGTGAATCTTTTTCATATGGAATGCCCTCTTGATTGGGTCTTGGAGAGTTTATTCTGCTTGACAACGACGGAGATCTTGGTTCCTTTGCCGGGGGTCGAGGCAACCTTTAACTTCCCACCGACCTGGGAGGCCCTTTCCTGCATGTTCCGCAGCCCCATGCCCCCCTTGTCGCTCTTCTGGGGATTAAAACCGCAGCCGTCATCCTCGACCTCGAGCAGGAAACCCGTGTTGCGTTTCCTCAGGCGCACCGTGACGGAGCTGGCACCGGCGTGCTTCAAGACGTTGTTGAGTGCCTCCTGGGCGATGTAATACAGGGCCACCTGGATGTCCAGCGGCAGGACGAGATCATCGTCCGCCAACAGCCTGGCCTTGACATCCGCACGACCTTCCACCGCCGCCAGGCGCTGATGCAGGACCGATACCAGCCCTTCCCGCTCCAGATCGACCGGCTGCAGCTCGTGGAGGAAGAGACGCATCTCCTTCAAGGCCTGGCGTGCATTCTCGCCGATGCGCCCCAGCACCTGAGCGGAGACCTCCGCCGATCCGGCCTCCAGCCCGGCCTGGGCTGCCTCGGTCAGGGTCACCAACCCATACAACTTCTGGGTGACCGAGTCATGCAGGTCTCGCACCAGGCGCTGCCGTTCGGTCAGGGCAATCGCCATTTGCCGCTGCCGGTTGCTGTGAATAAAGGTGGCTACTTCCTCCCCCACGGCGCTCACGCGAGCGATCTCGTCCGTGGTGTAGACAGGTCCTTCTCGCCGCCCCAGGCCGATCACCCCCAGCAGTTGTTCCTCGATCAGCATGGGGGCGATCAGCAAAGAGAGATGCCCCTGCTGCTGCATGGACCAGGGAACGCGCGGGTCTGTACTGATGTCGGGGATCAGGAGCGGTTCCCGGTGCTGCAGGACCCAACTGACCATCTCATAGGCTTCCGGGACGAAGCCCATCCCCTGCACACTTCCTGCCGGAAGGCCGTGATGCGCGGCCATCCGCAGCTTGCGGGGGGACGACCTATCCTCGCCCGCCTCCAGCAGGAAAATAACGCTGGCCTGGCTCTGGAAGGAGTAAACGATCTGATAGATCGATTCCTCCAGGAATTCCTCTAAATTCAAGGCCCGGCTGGCCGCACCAGAAATGGCATGCAGCAGGGTGAACATTTCATCCCGGGCGTGCTGGCGGGCTTCCTCCGCCTTGCGGCGCTCGGTGACATCGCGCCAGACGATCACCTGGCCGATCTGCTGGCCATTCCGCCCGGGCAGGGGGGAAAGGCGGATGTTCAAGTAGCGCCAGCCCGTGCGCGTGTTCACGCTCCCCTTGATCTCGCGTTCACGCACATCCCCTGTGCGTCTCAGGTTGGAGAAATCACTGAGGTAATTATCAGCGTACTGGCCGATGATCCGAGCGCGCGGCAGGCCGATGAATGCCTCCACCGCCGGATTGAGATCGATGATCCGATCCTGTCTGTCCAGGACCATCCAGCCGTCGCTCATCCGCTCAATGACCGTGTTGCGGGTGACCGGGACGATGTCCAACAGGTGACAGCGCAGGAGTGCGAAGGTAAATGCAGCGCCAGTCAGAACAAAAGCGAGCAGGTTCAGATCCGAACCAGGAAAACTCACCCGGAGGAACAGGCTCACCATGCCGGTCACGACCGGCACCAGCTCGCCCGCCAGGAGGGCGCCGGACTGCAGCCGGTATGGCAACGGACTGTGAGCGATCGACCCGCTCAACAAGGTGATCGCCACCAGCAACAGACCCAGGGAATAAGCCGCATGGACCCAGACCCACGCGCCGCTGAAGGCAGTCCCGGCGACCGTCTCCGCCCTGGAACCAGCCAGGAATAATCCATGCCAGCCAGTCCAAAAGAAGATCTGGGTCAAGGCCGGTTCGATCCCCAGCAGGGCAGCCTTCGGCCAATCCAGCCAGTGGATGCGATCGGTGTATTCGAGGGTGAAGGTCAGCAGCGCAGTGCAGCCAGCCGTCGCCCCCAGCTGGGTCAGCGCCAGCCAGAGAGGGCGGAGGGCAGGGCCGCCGATCCAAACCAAGGCCTCTGAGACTCCCCAGAGCGCCAGCGCCAAAGCAAACGCAATCAGGGAGGCAGCGCCAGGAGCGCTCCGTCGCCGCCAGGAAAGCGAGAATACCGTTGTAGAAAAACCGAGGGTGAGGATCAGGAGGGCAATGCGAAGGTAGATCGAATTCAAGAGATGCCGCCTGCAACCGATGACATGAAAGCTAAGGGACCTTTTGGAGAAAGGTCAGGTTCGTGGAGCAAAAAGTGCGCCGCTTGTCAGTCCCATTTCCGGTCCGCGCGGGGAGGATCGCATGCTATCGGTCATTATACCGCATCGAAATCCAAATATTACATTGCAAGATATATACGGATTTTGGGATGGCCAAAGGCGCTTGGTACAAGCGCTAGCCACAAAATCAAGTTTGACGAGTTAGCCCTTTAGCCCCCCTAACACGGGCCCGATGGCAAAGTCATCCCACCACCAGCTGTTTTATCTGTCTGCGAGCCCCTGGGACGTGTGCGGGCCAATGCAGACTGCAGATCCTGACCGCTCTCTAGCCCAAACTAAAGTTAATCATATATTCGCTGGCAACATTGCCAAGATGCCAAGTCAGAGCATCAATAATTTGGGAACGGACTTTCGCCCATTGATTCCTCCGCTGTCTATCCGGCAACCAATCAATGATAGTCACTGTCAATATAACAACAATGGCGCTGTTCAATAAATTTACTATGAGGCTTTTGCTATCGAGTTTCAAACCGACAACGGTTAAAGCCACACAAGCATTAATGATAATAACGACCCTACGCGCACGATTCCTGATGCTGTTTCTTTATTTGGAGCTAATGATGGCTGACCAACGCTTTGGCTCATCGGCAGCGGCGGTAAAGTTCGGACGTAGGCTTCTATGCAGACCAGGCAAAGCAGAACGTCACAAGTGCTGGATGGCAATGATGACCGAAATGATGATAAAGACGGCCACGATCCAGACAGCGGTGCGGATGCTTCTAAGTACCATCGTTTGCTCATCGAGCATTTTGTGAAGCCACCACTGATCGTTCGGGACAACCAAAACCCGTTTAATTGGTGATTTACCTCTTGGATATTCTGTGTATGTGATAGTGAGTTGCTCGGTTTCCTGCTGTACTTGGTTTAAATCGGACATCTTGAAACTCCTTGTTAATTCCAGGCTATCGGTTCATGCCTATCATCGCGCTGCTTCTAACACGGCGAGCATCCAAATTTGAATCGGGCACTACAGATCCGGACCCGCCTTTATTTCCGGCGGTTGGGAGGGATGAGTTCCGCCAGGGCGGCGCGCGCCGCGGCGTCCCCGGGAGAGAGCGCCACTGCCGTCTCGAATGCTTTGAGGGCGTCGCGGTTGCGGCCAAGCCCCTGATACACCCGGCCTAGCCGCGTCCAGGGTTCCGCATCCTGGGGAGCAGCCCGGGCCGCTTTGCGAAAGGCCCGGATGGCTTCGCGAGGGCGGCCCTGGTCAACGCAGACCTTGCCGAGATTGATCCAGGGCCGGGGGTCCCCAGGAGCCAGCCGGGTGGCGCTCCGGTAAGCGGTCTGGGCTTCCTCCAGACGGC
>Ga0187877_1001108_pt1 | contig 29660 bp, 29 predicted proteins | sample June2016WEW_17_1_3_FD_132430 | JGI IMG/M metagenome (GOLD analysis project Ga0187877, IMG submission 132430) | Peatland microbial communities from SPRUCE experiment site at the Marcell Experimental Forest, Minnesota, USA - June2016WEW_17_100 | ecosystem: Environmental > Terrestrial > Soil >...
GTTGTGCATAGTGCTCTCCGCCAGTAGCGAATCTGTTTCCTGAGGAGCTGGATGCGGGAAATCCGCACGTCCAGATCTGTAGAGGGGCCGGGGGAGGTAACTTCCCTGGTCTACTCGACCACGATATGTTTAGAACCATATCGGTAGAAACTGTTGATACTCTGTCAGAACTGCCGGTCAACCCAAACGGGTATTTCGCCTACAGATCCCTACCCACACTATGCCTCTCTAGTGGGTATGGTCTGGGGACAAGAAGGCCGGCCCTGTTTCAGGCACATTTTGTCCTTTCAATTTCTACAGGATTTCGGTAAATACACTGCTTTCTTATGATAGCCGGGTTCCGCCCGGAGCGCCGGCTTAAGTTCGGGCCTAAAGACCCGTGAAAGGGATAACGCTGATGGAACAGGCCATTCAAAGGGCAAAGGTCCTGGTGGAAGCCCTGCCTTACATCAGGGATTTCAGGGGTAAGAGGATCGTGGTCAAATACGGCGGCCACGCCATGGTGGACCCTGAGCTGAAAAAGCTTTTTGCCCAGCAGATCATCCTGTTCCAGTACATCGGAATCCAGGTGGTGGTGGTCCATGGCGGGGGCCCGCAGATCAGCTCGGTGCTTGAGCAGATGGGCATCAAGTCAACCTTCATAGAGGGAAAACGGGTCACCGACGCCAAGACCATGGACGTGGTGGAGATGGTCCTTGCAGGGGGCATCAACAAGGAGATCGTGCACCTCATCAACTCGGAGGGCGGGAAGGCCGTGGGCCTGTCAGGCAAGGACGGCGGACTCATAAAGGCAAAAAAGCTCTTTTCCAAACGCAGGCACCCGGACGGGACCGTGACCAATGACCTGGACATGGGACATGTGGGCGAGGTGAAAGAGATCAACACCGATATCATCGATGTCGTAGAAAAGTCAGGCTTTGTGGCCGTCATCGCCCCTTCAGGGGTGGGCGACGACGGGCTCACGTATAATATCAATGCCGACACGGTTGCTGCCGGGGTGGCGGGACAGCTGGGCGTAGAGAAGCTCATCATCTTAACCGACGAGCAGGGCGTGCTCGACAAGAAGGGGAAGCTTATCACCAGCATCAAGTATGCAGAGATCCCCGGTCTCATAAAAAAAGGCGTGGTCACGGGCGGTATGATCCCCAAACTCGAGTGCTGCATGACGGCCTTGGACGGCGGGGTCATGAAGGCCCACATCGTGGACGGTCGTGTACCCTATTCCATCCTGCTGGAGCTCTTCACCGATTCAGGCATCGGCACCCAGATCGTCAAGGAGTAGTTAACGTGGAACATGTCATGAACACCTATGCAAGGCAGCCCGTGAAGGTAGTCAGGGGGAAGGGGTGCCTGCTGTGGGATGATGCCGGAAAAGAATACCTCGACATGGTCTCGGGCATTGCCGTATGCAACCTGGGCCATGCCCACCCCGAGGTCGCCAAGGCCCTGAAGGAGCAGGCAGAGAGGCTTTTCCACTGCTCCAACCTCTATCAGATCCCCCAGCAGGAACTCGTGGCGAACTTGATCTCCGAGCACGCATTCCCTGCCAAGGTCTTTTTCTGCAACTCAGGGGCCGAGGCTAATGAAGGGGCAATCAAGCTTGTTCGGAGATACTGCAGCACCAATAAAAAGAGGGGTCCTTTTATCATTACCGCTGAGAACTCTTTCCACGGCAGGACCTTGGCGACCCTGGCCGCCACCGGACAGGCCAAGTATCGCGCCGGGTTCGAGCCGATGATGCCCGGATTCATCTCCGTACCGTTCGGGGATATCGAGGCACTGAAGGGCGCTCTCAGCGATGAGATAGGGGCCGTTATGCTGGAGCCCATCCAGGGCGAGGGCGGAATCAATATCCCTCCTGAAGGATATTTCAAAAAGGTCAGGGAGCTCTGCGATCAGGAAGGCATCCTGCTGGTGCTGGACGAGGTGCAGACAGGCATGGCAAGGACCGGCAAGCTCTTCGCATATATGCATGAAGGTATCACACCCGATATTATGACCCTGGCCAAGGCCCTTGGCAACGGCTTCCCTGTCGGGGCCGTGGTGGCCGGGCCGGAGATTGCCAAGGTCCTCGTCCCGGGTACCCATGCCTCTACCTTCGGCGGCAACCCGCTGGCCATGGCCGCCGCACTGGCAACGCTTTCGATCATGCTCAGGGATGACATTGCAGGCCGGGCGCATGAGAAGGGCCGATACCTGATGCAGAGACTTCATGATCTCAAAAAGGACCACCCGAAGCTGGGGCAGATCCGCGGCAGGGGGCTCCTGGTGGGTGCAGAGTTCGATGCCGACATCTCATTTATACCGCCAGAAGGGCTCAGGCACGGCATCATGCTGAACGTCATACAGAACCGCATCTTAAGGTTTGCACCGCCGCTCATCATCAGCACCGCTGAAATCGACCGGGCCCTTGAGATCGTCAAGGGAATCCTGAAGGAGAAAGGACTATGACGGAGCACAGAGATTTCTTATCGATCCGTACCCTTAGGGTTGACGAGATCATGGATCTCTTTGAAAAGGCCGCCCATTTCAGGCAGACACACCCGCATCGATCACTGGAGGGGAAATCAGTGGTGCTCCTCTTTGAGAAGGCATCAACACGTACACGGGTCTCCTTTGAAGTGGGTATTGCCCGACTGGGCGCCCACCCGGTCGTGCTCTCGGTTGAGGGCTCCCAGATAGCACGTGGAGAACCCCTGAAAGATACCGCACGGGTGCTTGCCGGATACTGCGACGCCATCGTCATGAGGACCTTCGGCCATGACCGCATCGAGGAAATGGCTTCTTATGCAGAGGTACCTGTCATCAATGCGCTCACCGACCTGCTGCATCCATGCCAGGTTCTAGCCGATTGCTTTACCTTGACGCAGAGGCTCGGTGAGCTTAAGGGAAAAAAGGTCGCCTGGATCGGTGACGGCAACAATATGGCCAATTCCTGGATCCATGCCGCAGCCATGCTGGATTTCGAGCTGATGCTCGCATGCCCGGAAGGATTCGAGCCCGACAGGAACATACTTGATGCCGCAGTGAAGGACGGCGCAAAGGTGGTAGTGGTCCGTGACCCGAATGAGGCGGCCCATGGGGCCGTTGCCGTGAACACCGACGTCTGGGCCAGCATGGGCCAAGAGGACGAGGCAGAGAGACGAAAAAAGGCTTTTGCGCGGTATAAGGTGGATGACGCCCTCATGGACGCGGCCGGTCCGGATGCGGTTTTCATGCACTGTCTGCCTGCCCACAGGGGCGAGGAGGTCACCGAAGAGGTCTTGGAGGGATGGCGCTCCATCGTCTGGGAGCAGGCGCAAAACAGACAATACATCCAGGAGGCTATCCTGGATTTCCTACTACGAGGATAAAAGGAGTTGGCATGGGCGCAAAGAATAAGGTGGTGCTGGCATACTCTGGCGGTCTTGACACATCGGTTATTCTCAAGTGGCTCATCGATGAGTTCGGCTATGAGGTGATCTGTTTCGCTGCGGACGTCGGCCAGGCCGAAGAGCTGGAAGGCCTGGAAGAAAAGGCCATGAAGACCGGAGCCAAGAAGATCTATATCGAAGACTTAAGAGAGGAGTTCGTGCGCGACTATGTGTTCCCGGCCTACCGGGCGGATGTGGCCTACGAAGGCCTCTATCTCCTGGGGACCTCGCTTGCCAGGCCGCTCATCGCCAAATACATGGTCGAGATCGCGAAGAAAGAGAAGGCATTTGCCGTTGCCCATGGTGCCACGGGCAAGGGGAACGATCAGGTCCGCTTCGAGCTTGGTTGCTGGGCGCTCTACCCCGGCATCAAGATCATCGCGCCGTGGAAGATGGATGAGTGGAAGCTTCGGTCCCGGGAGAAGATGATCGACTATGCCAAGAAGCACGGCATCGATGTGCCGGTGACCAAAAAAAAGCCCTACAGCATGGACAGGAACCTGCTGCACATCAGCTTCGAGGGCGGGATCCTGGAGGACCTCTGGAACGCGCCCGATGAAGGCATGTTCGTGCTTTCCTGCTCGCCGGAAAAGGCGCCGAACAAGCCGACGGGAATCGTGATCTCCTTTGTTAACGGCGATCCGGTGGCCATCGACGGCAAGAAGATGAGCCCTGCCAAGCTCCTGGCCAAGCTCAACGAGCTCGGCGGCAAAAACGGCATCGGCCGCATCGACATCGTGGAGAACCGCTATGTGGGCATGAAGTCCCACGGCGTGTATGAGACCCCGGGAGGGACGATCCTGAAGGCAGCGCACCGCGGCATGGAGCAGATCACCATGGACCGGGAGGTCATGCACCTGCGGGATGAGCTCATGCCGCGGTATGCTGCGCTTATCTACAACGGCTACTGGTTCTCACCCGAGCGGGAGGTGCTCCAGAGGCTCGTCGACGAGGCACAGAAGGGGGTAACCGGGGACGTGAGGATACGGCTCTACAAGGGCAATTGCACCGTCACGGGAAGGAGGTCGAAGAACTCGCTGTACAACCCCGAGATCGCAACCTTTGAAGAAGACGCGGTATATGACCAGAAGGACGCCGCAGGCTTCATCAAGCTCAATGCCTTACGGCTCAAGGTAAGGGCACAGGTTAAGAAATGACCGACAAACCGTGGTCAGGAAGGTTCACGCAGGACACTGACAAGCTGGTAGAGGCATTCACCCAATCCGTGGATGTCGATGCCAGGCTCTACAGGCAGGACATCGAGGGCAGCATCGCCCATGCGCGCATGCTTGCATCCGTAGGCCTGATCTCCCAAGAAGAGGGCAAGGCCATTGTCGACGGGCTGCTTTCCATCAGAAATGATATCGAGAACGGATCATTCAAATTCGATCCCGCCCTGGAAGACGTCCATATGAACATCGAGACCGAGCTTACAAAAAGGATCGGAGAGGCCGGCAAGAAGCTCCACACTGCACGGAGCAGAAACGACCAGGTGGCCACCGATTTCAGGTTGTATACGCGCAATGCCCTCATCGAGATGGCAAGGGAGCTCAAAGGCTTTATGCGCGTGCTGCTCTCCAAGGCGTCTGATCATGTGGATACCATCATCCCCGGCATGACCCACCTCCAGCACGCCCAGCCGGTGTCCTTTGCACACCACCTGCTTGCCTATTTTGAGATGGCGCTGAGGGATCATCAGCGCATAAAAGAGGTCTTGGCCAGGGTCAATGTCTCACCGCTCGGCAGCGCCGCCCTTGCAGGAACACCCCACCCCATCGACCGGGTCGCTACAGCTAAAGATCTCGGGTTCTCAAGCCCGGCCAGGAACTCCATCGATGCCGTGAGTGACCGCGACTTTGCCTGCGAGGCGGCATTTGTCTGCTCGCTCATCATGATGCACCTCTCCAGGCTGGCCGAAGAGATCATCATCTGGAACTCGCAGCCCTTCTCCTTTATCGACCTTCCGGATGCATTCTGCACGGGCAGCTCCATCATGCCCCAGAAGAAGAACCCGGACGCGGCCGAGCTCGTGCGGGGCAAGACGGGCGGTGTTTATGGGAACCTGACGGCCCTGCTCGTGATGATGAAAGGCCTGCCTCTGGCCTATAACAGGGACATGCAGGAGGACAAGAAGCCTGTCTTTGAGAGCCTGGATACGGCTGTCTCGTCATTGAAGCTCATGGCAGGTCTGGTAGCCGGCATGAGCCCCAAGGTCGAATCGTTGAAGAAGTCTCTGCTCGACGGATTCATCACGGCAACCGATATGGCCGACTACCTCGCGGCCAAGGGCATGCCCTTCAGGGAAGCACACCGAGTTACAGGCGAGATCATATCCATGCTGATAGATAAGGGCAGGAGTTTCTCCGACCTCAGCCTCGATGAGCTCAAATCGTTTTCCGATCTGTTCGGGACGGATGTGTTCGAGAGCCTTGACCCGGCATCCTCGATGGACAGACGGACAAGTTATGGAGGCACGGCAAGAGTCAATGTGCGTAATGCCCTCACGGATGCACAGGCCATCCTGGAGTCGCTCTCCCATGAGGAGTAGGGCCCTCTTCATCACGTTCTCAATCATCATTGCCTTTATGGGCTGCGGCAGGAAACTGCCGCCGCTGCCCCCGGCCAAGCCGGACCCTGTAGAAGTGATCTCCATCAGGTTCGTAGGCCCCGAGGTTGTGGCAAAGGTCAGGTGTAATATGCCCCGTGCCGATGTAGTGCTGCTGGGCAAGCCCAAGGGGATATGCCCCAACTGCACCGATGATCTTGTGGTGAAGCAGAAGATCTCCCTTGAGAAATCCGGTGAGGTGGTTTTGAAGGATCCGTCACCCATATCAGGCTACATGGTCTACCGCATAGCCGTGGAGCATGACACCACTAAATGGATCACCCCGGCCCAGATCGTGGTGAAATGACACTGACACATAAGAGAAATCCGCACTGGAAGGGATAGAGAGCCATGCATGATTTTGCCTATGACGAAACAGGGAAACTGTGCTGCGGGGCTGTGCCGCTCGAAAAGATCGCACGCGAGATCGGCACGCCATACTACTGCTACAGCCTTCCCACCCTCAGGCGGCATATACAGGCCTTTGAGGAGCCGTTAGCCGGGATAGACCATCAGACGTGCTTTGCCATGAAGTCCAACTCGAACCTTGCCATCCTCACCCTCATGGCGAATCACGGCCTTGGCGCCGATGTAGTCTCGGGAGGAGAGCTCTATAGGGCGATGAAGGCTGGGATTCCGGCTTCCAAAATCGTCTACTCGGGTGTCGGCAAGACAAACGAAGAGATCGATATGGCCATTCATTCCGGCATCATGATGTTCAATATCGAGAGCGAGCAGGAGTGCGAGGTCATCAACGAACGCGCAGGGGCGCTGCATAGGAAGGCGCCCATATCCATAAGGGTCAACCCGGATGTGGACCCCCAGACGCACCCCTACATCTCCACCGGCCTGAAGCAGAACAAGTTCGGTATCGACATCGAGGGGACCATTAGGCAGTATCTGAAGGCCAAAGAGATGGAGCACCTCGATATCGTGGGCATCGACTGCCATATCGGCAGCCAGCTTACCGACATCAGCCCGTTCATCGATGCGGTGGAGCGGCTCAAGGTGCTCATAGCAGACCTCAAGGATCTGGGCATCGGGTTCAAATACCTGGACCTGGGCGGAGGACTGGGTATCACCTATTCGATCGAGCATCCTCCTCACCCGAGGGAATACGGTGCAGCCATCATCGATGCTGTTAACGAATTGAATCTTAAGCTGATCTTCGAACCCGGCAGGGTCATTGTGGGTAATGCCGGGGTGCTGGTGACCCGGGTGCTCTACCGCAAAGAGACGGACGAGAAGACCTTTATCGTCGTGGATGCGGGCATGAATGACCTCATCCGCCCGGCACTCTACGGCGCCTGGCATGATATCATGCCCCTTGCCGAGAAACAGGGACCAAAGGAAAAGGCCGATGTGGTGGGGCCCATCTGCGAGTCCAGTGATTTCCTTGCAAAAGACAGGGACTTGCCGTATCTGTCCAGGGGAGACCTCATCGCAGTGATGAGCGCCGGGGCCTATGGGTTCACCATGGCCTCCAACTACAACTCCCGGCCCAAGCCACCGGAGGTTTTGGTGGATGGCAGCGAGTATTCTGTGGTAATACACAGGCAATCATACGAAGACCTCATCTCGGGTGAGCATGTCCCCAAGGGTCTGATCTAACTATGGAGGAGAGCGATGTTTTCAGGAGCAATCGTCGCCATTGTAACCCCCTTCAGGGAAGGCAAGGTAGACGAGAAGGCGTATAGGAATCTCATCAATTTCGTGATCAAAGGCGGAGTCAGCGGTATCGTGCCCTGCGGCACCACGGGCGAATCAGCCACGCTGTCCCATAAAGAGCACGAGCATGTCATCGACATTACGGTAGATGAAGTGGGCAAACGGGTTCCTGTCATTGCAGGTACCGGTTCCAACTCAACAACCGAGGCCATCCGCCTTACGAAGCATGCCAAGGATGCAGGTGCGGATGCGGCCCTGCTCATCACGCCCTACTACAACAAGCCCACCCAGAAGGGGCTCTACGAGCACTATAAGGCCGTGGCAAAGGCATGCGACATACCCCAGATCCTTTACAACGTACCCGGCAGGACGGGGGTGAACATGAGCTCAGAAACCGTTGTTGAGCTATCCAAGATAGACAACATCGTGGGCATCAAGGAGGCGAGCGGAGACCTAGTGAAGTGCTCCCAGATCGTCAGAGACACGGCCGATGATTTCTGCGTGCTCTCGGGCGAGGATGCCCTGAATTATCCTATCCTGTGTGTCGGCGGTGTCGGCGCCATATCGGTCACTGCAAACATCCTGCCTGATAAGCTTTCAGCCATGTGCAAGGCATGGGATGCAAGGGACATAAAAAAAGCGCAGAAGCTCCATCTTGAGCTCTTGGATATCAACCAGGCCTTGTTCATAGAGACCAACCCCATCCCAGTAAAAACCGCTCTTGCCATGATGGGCAAGGTGAAAGAGGAGTTCAAGCTTCCCTTATGCCCCATGAGTGAAGCCAATAAGAAGAAGCTTGCCGAGGTGCTGAAGCGCTACGGCTGCGTCAGTTGACCCCTGGAGGTTCCCCATGATCAATACCGGCGTTGTCGGGTTTGGCGGGAGGATGGGTTCACTCATAGCGCGGACCATCCTGGATAGCCCTGATTTTGCCCTTGCAGGCGCCATGGAAGACAAGGCCCACCCTTTTATCGGCAGGGATGCGGGTGAGGCCTTGGGATGCCCCAAGATAGGGTTCAAGGTGACCTCATCCATGGAAAAGGCATTCGCTCCTTGTGATTGTATCATTGATTTCACTTTCCCTGAAGTGACGCTTTCTACCGCAAAATACGCATCAAAGAACGGCAAGGCCATGGTAATCGGGTCCACAGGGTTTACTGAGGAACAGAAAAAGAAGATTCAGTCGTTCGCATCAAAGATAGCAATCGTTCTTTCGCCGAACATGAGCATCGGGGTCAATGTGCTCATGAAGGTAGTGAACATGGTGGCTGGTATTCTTGATGAAAGCTATGATGCGGAGATTGTGGAGGCACACCACAGGCTCAAGAAAGATGCGCCATCGGGTACTGCCCTGGCGCTGGCCCAGGCAGTGGCTAAAGGCAGGGCCATTGAACTGGCCAAGCATGCCCGGTATGAGCGCTACGGCATCATCGGGGTCAGACCAAAAGGTGAGATCGGCATACAGACCGTCCGCGCAGGCGACATCGTGGGCGAGCATGTGGTGATGTTTGCAGGCCCCGGAGAGCGAATCGAGATCACCCACAAGGCCCATAGCCGGGAAAACTTCGCGCGCGGTGCCATCAGGGCCGCCCGGTGGATAATGAGCAAAGGGCCCGGCCTATACACCATGATGGATGTCTTGGGTCTCAACTATGAAAATCGGTAGGGCCCTTTCAGCAACCGGCCAGCTCATCTGGTATTCCACAAAGGATGGCAGTGCGTTTAGAGAGTGGAATCCGGATACCCCCAGTCTGGGACGTGTGGTGGAGATTGAGAAACTCCTGGCTCCCGTATTACCGAGCAAGATCGTAGCCGTCGGCCTGAACTACCGGGACCATGCCCGGGAGATGGGACTGACGCTGCCTGAAGAGCCCATACTCTTCATGAAACCCTCGACATCAGTCATTGGTCCCGGGGACGACATCATCTATCCTGCCCGGTCGGAGCGGGTAGACTATGAAGCAGAGCTGGCAGTGGTTATCTCAAAGGAATGCAGAAATGTTCCTGCACGGGATGCAAGAGATGTTATCCTTGGGTATACATGCTTCAACGATGTGACCGCAAGGGACCTCCAGGCAAAAGACGTGCAATGGACCCGGGCAAAGTCCTTCGATACCTTTGCGCCACTGGGTCCGTGGATTGAAACCGATATCAAAGATCCGCATACCCTGGCTGTACAATCACGCCTGAATGGAGAGATCAAACAGTCATCAAATACGAATAACCTCATCTTCAATGTGTTTGCGCTCATCGAATTCATCTCTTCAATCATGACACTAAGAAAATGGGATGTCATCGCTACAGGGACACCCTCTGGCGTCGGTCCTATGGTACGTGGTGATGAAATTGCCATAGAGATAGAGGGTATCGGGACCTTGACCAACAGACTTGCATGATACGAGGATTTCTCTCTCTTGGATCAAATCTTGGGAATAGGGTGGCTTTTCTTAAAGAAGCATTGGAACGCCTTGTAAAAAGTGGTGTAAAGATCGTCAAGAGCTCATGTGTCTATGAGACCTTACCGGTGGAGGTTCATGATGAGCAGGGCAACTTTCTCAACATGGTCGTTGAATTCTCTTTTGAGGGTGATCCGATGAAACTCCTCGACCTCTGCCAAGAGGTAGAGGATTCTCTGGGAAGGGCCAGGCCCTATATCCACTCACCCAGAACAATCGATATAGATATTCTTCTTATCCATGGTGTGTCGGTTATGAACGAGCGTCTGATTGTCCCGCATCCCCGTATGGAAAACCGGGCATTTGTGATCTACCCCCTTGCAGAAATCGCGCCCGAGCTTATACTTCCTTCTGGAAAGATGGTGACACAAGTTAAGAAAAACTTTAAGAATGACGAGATGCTGAAGATTCAGGACGGGTAAAGTGGAAGAGCCTACACCAAAGAAATGGAAGATCATGATCGCCGACGATAACCGTGACCTCAACGAGGCCATGCGGGAGATGCTCTTTGAGCACGGATTCGATGTGGTGCAGGCCTTTGACGGAGAAGAGGCCTTCGATCTTTATTCCCAGGAGAAACCCGATCTCACTTTCCTTGATTACCTCATGCCGAAGATGGACGGGGTGGATGTCCTTGAAGAGATCGTTACCATAGATCCTGATGCCCTGGTGGTATTTATCACCGGCGAGGGTTCCGAGGACACGGCGGTCCAAGCCATGAAGGCAGGTGCAAAGGATTACGTCACCAAGCCGTTCTCCATGCAATATCTCGTACATATAGCGAAAAAGCTCATCAATGATCATGAGCTGCAGCTTGAGAACATCCGTCTTAGGGCCAGGGGTGATGCCTACAAGGATTATATGGGCACCATCACCGAGACCATGGGCGAGGCAGTGATTACGATCGACGCCAGGGGGACCATCCAGTTCATGAACCATATGGCCCATAAGCTCTGGGGAACGCTGGAAGATATGAAGAATAAACCTGTAGATGTGCTCATTCCCGATCCGAGTGTGGATATCTTTGAAGACATCAAGCAGGCATCCTTTCAAGGCGATGAGTATTTTCAGAATGAATATACCTTCCGTAAGGCCGACGGGAGCATATTCTCAGGGCTGTTGAGCGCCTCTTTTCTCAAGAGTGAGCAGTATGCGAACAGCATCGTGCTTGTTATTCGAGACCTCACCGACATAGAGATGATGCGCAGACAGGTTATCAATGCCGAGAAGCTGGCTTCCCTGGGCAAGGTAGTGGAAGGGGTGGCCCATGAGATACGCAACTCACTTACATCGCTGGGTGGATTCTCCAGGCGCCTGAGTAAGTCGGTGGACGCTAATTCCGCTGAAAAGGTGTATGTCGATTACATCATCGAGGACGTCAAGAGGCTGGAAGCCATGATCTTGGATATAGAGGAATACGTAAACTACACCAAGATTCACCGGCCCAACTTCTCCATGACCCATATTGAAGACATCATTAATGATGCCCTCATAAAAACCTTCGGCTCAGGCAAATTCAGCGGGGTCGCCTACGAGGTGAATGTACCGTCCGGCCTGGAAGAGATCCATGCGGACCACGTATTTCTCGTGGAGGCCTTCTGGCACCTCTTCATGAATGCCTGCGAATCCATGGACGGCAAGGGCTCGCTCGTGGTGAACGTCAGCCTCCACCCGCATTATTTGATCGTAGATGTCATTGATTCCGGCAAAGGTATTCCGAGTGATGAAATCAAGGACATCTTCAACCCATTTTATACCAGCAAGCCGAGAGGTGCCGGCCTTGGGCTCTCCAAGGTCTATATGATTATTGAGGAGCACGGCGGCTTCATATCCGTGAACAGTTCGGTGAACCAGGGAACGAGGATGAGGGTATTTCTCTCCAGGAAACGAGGGGTTAAGCCCCTTCAGCCGCAAGATACTTGAAACGAAAGGCTTGCATTGCGTATAATAACATGAGTACAATAATGAAATATTTGAATAAATCATTTCATGTGACGATATAGACTAATATGAAGAGAAGAATAGTAGGTTTTCTTTGTTTATTTGTCGTTGCTCTCTTATGGACAAGCCCAGTGCATGCCGATATCTTCATGAGGCGTGGGCCTGACGGCACGATGCATTTCAGCAACTGTCCCATGGGTGCCGACTGGAAGCTCTACGCCAAAGAGAAACAGAGGAAATACCAATATTCACAATATCAATACCCACAATACTCTTCCAGGAAGATCTCGAGATCGCAGTACGACAACCTGATCAGCATTATTGCGCGAGGCAATGGGATGAGCCCGACTATTATTAAGAGCGTCATCGAGGTTGAGTCCGGCTATGACCCGATGGCCAGGTCGTCCAAAGGGGCAATGGGCCTGATGCAGCTCATGCCGGAAACGGCCCAGGTGTTAGGTGTTAACGATCCGTGGAATCCTACTGAGAACATTACTGCCGGTACGAAATATCTTTCATGGCTTCTGAGAAAATACAACGGCAACCTCATGTTGGCCCTTGCTGCATACAATGCCGGCCCGAATGCGGTCGATTCATACCGCGGAATTCCACCCTACCAAGAGACCACTGATTATGTTAGGAATGTACTTGCGAGAATACATGGGGGAGGATATGCAGGGGAATGAACATATCAAATGCTCTGACCGTCTCGCGGATTTTCATGGTCCCGGTCATTGCACTTCTCATCATTCATGACAGCCTGATCCAATCTGTCATAGCCGCGAGTATCTTTGGGGTCGCAATGATCACCGATTTCCTCGATGGATACTTTGCAAGGAAGTTTCATATAGAATCCGACCTTGGAAAACTGCTGGATCCCTTAGCTGACAAGTTTCTGATCGCCACTGTCATGATCATGCTCATTCCGTTGAGCAGAGTACCCGCTTGGATGGTGGCGGTTATCGTCGCCCGGGAGATTGCCGTAACGGGTTTACGGAGTATTGCTGCGGAGAAGAACATTATCATCGCAGCGGACTGGATCGGCAAATACAAGACTGCGTTCCAGTGCGCTGCTCTTATTCCCCTGCTTGTGCACTATCCGATCTTTGGGTTGCAGTTTCAGCTTGCAGGTGAATTCTTCATGTGGATTGCCCTGTTCTTCACCACGTGGTCGGGTGTGGATTACTTCATCAGTTATATCAAAGTCGCCGCATAAGCCTTTGCTTTAAGACGGTCTTATTGCGAATGCCAACCCGGCAGTTATTCTCCTAGTCGTTCTTTTTCGAACAAATACCCAGCTGGGTATAAAGCGGGCATACACCTGATGTTGCGCTCGAAAGCAGCATGCCGCCGGCAACCAGCGAGATGGCCGTCAGCAGCGAAATCTTGCCGCTCTTGACCAGAACAAGGATGATGATGACCGCCATGCCGGCGCGTACAAGCCTGTCAATGGTCCCGACATTTTGCTCCATGGATTCCATGAACAACCTCCGCATTTATGTGAAGCTCATTCTCTGATGAAAACGTATTCCTGTCAAGAACACCGGTATTGAATCCGTGATATAAAACCATTATGTAAATAAGAATAGGGGGAAATTGATAATGGATAAGACAATCAAGATCTATACGCTGAGCACCTGCAGCCACTGTAAGGCAGCGAAAAAATTCCTGAATGATCTGAATGTACGCTATGAATTCATCGATGTGGATTTGCTCGACACCGAGGAAAAGGCAGCCATCCTTAATGAGGTAAGGAAGTACAATCCACGCTTGACGTTTCCCACTATCCTATGCGGAGACAAGGTTATCATCGGGTTCCAGGACCGTGAGATCAAGGAGGCCCTCGGCCTATGAGTGAAGTGGAAAAACTCTTCGAAATGTTAAAAAAAATCCAGGAGCCAAAGGGATATTTTTTCAACAAGGATAGGGAACGGGTATTTGACCTGCTGGAAGCATTGCTCATTAATAAGAAACGCTATGGTTATATGTGCTGCCCGTGCAGATTAGCCTTGGGTGATAAGGAAAAAGACCGGGACATCATCTGTCCATGTGTTTATAGGGTCCCCGATGTAGAGGAGTATGGGAGCTGCTACTGTAATCTCTATGTCTCTCGAGACTGGAACGAGGGAATAATCCCTGTAGTGTACATCCCGGAGCGGCGACCCCCGGAGAAGTATCTCTGAGCCTTAAGGGTACAGTCCTCATCAGAAGTTTAGGAGCGTAGTGATATCATCATCGTTGGCGTATGTGAACTTGATGGCCATCCCACTGGCGTCGGTGCGTACGACAAGACCCTGGAGGTAGACGGTTTTTCCGATGAGGTTTTCGCTGTTGAGTCGCATGGTCACATAGGCATCCTTATCAAGGACTGCTTCTGTCAACATGAACATTCCATTGGTACTAATGTTTCCTATGGGGCCTCCCGCAACCTTTTTCAGTGCATCACTATAAGTAATGGTTGCATCCATTTTGGCCGGGAGATGAATTCTTTTATCTCTTCTGCGGTTTATCATTGCCCGTCCCCCCACTCTTGGGATGAGTTTTTTTGTAACCATGAGAAGGAAATTGGTCCTCTCATGGTTCACCGGGAATACATGACAAACGTGAGTACAGGTGGCGCATCCCGACAGAGAGAAATGATATATTTTGCAATAGACAATGATAATCCTGATTCCAGGAATGTCAATACGGAACAGAACAAATACGCAAAAGAACAAAGGAGGATCGTTTTCATTTAGCGGGATGAATACCAAAGATTTTGTCCATAACCCTCTTTGATATTCCGTGTGATCTTCGGGCCATACATGATGTTTAGGGTTCCCATAGTTCCATGTGATCCGGCCCAGTTTTCATACCCTACTTGCAGACAGGTTTTGAGCCGGGCTTAAGGCCGGAGAGGAAGCCCACCACCTGGGGTATACCCTCCTTGTCGAGTGATGCCCCCTTTCCAACCATCCTCGTTACGGTCATACTCCAGGTATCCTTGTCCTTTTTTCCCAGTGCGTCGCAGATCCGCTGGGTATCATGGCAAACCGTGCATGCCGTCATGACCGTATTTCCGGTATCGCCCATAGGCTCTAATCGTGACTTTGCACATGAAGAAAAGCCGGAAAGGGAAAGATACAAAAAAACAGCCAAGGAGATACCAAACACCACTGCGATACCCTTTTTCATGAAATCACCTCACAATTTTTTGATGATCGTTTACCATATAAAATATAAGATATTGTCAAACCCTCATTGTCTTACCGGGGCCCTCCATCATCAATGAGCGGTTTGCCGGTTATCGGCATGAAGGATTCTTTAGTCTTTGAGTTTCACTATAAAGCAGGTGATGAACCGTTGATCGAGTTGATCCAGGTCTTTCAGACCTCCGATCTCCTCCTCCATTCGATACGTGAGAGATGATGCGATGTCTGCTCTATAGGCTTGATCCAGATTGCTGTTGAGCTGAGATAGGTATATCTCAAGGTCTTTCATGAATGTAGATGCTGCGATACGACGAACGCCCTTTCGACGTGTTGCATGGGAGAGAAAGGTTGTAAGTTCTGTTCGGAGCAAAGGTCGGAATTTTGAGTGATGGTCAAGGGTATTAACAGCAAGTGAGGTTAGGATGACGGCTTCCATGTCGAGGTTTGCCCCCGTATTGGTTCCGAACAGGTTAGGTATCTGGTCCTCCCACTCCAAAACGGACATGATTCCAGCCATGGTCTCGATCGTATCAATGGCATGCGTCACCTCCTCGAGTTCTTCGAGGAGTGAGAATTCTTTGTCTTTAAAGAGCGGCCTCTTCTTCAGAAGTCCTTCGGTGTACCCTTTGAGTCTTTCCGGTATCATGGTTGCTTCGATGGAATTGAGGAGAAGCTTCAACCTGCGCTGTTGCACATAGACCATGTTATATCCGAGAGAAAACAGGGTCTCGGCATTCATCGAGCTTAAGACCGCATCTCCCGTAACGGCTTTTTCTTTCATGGCAACACTCAATCCCAGTGTGACCAGCGAGCTTGCCTTTTCCATACTGTGCTTGAGCTCCTGCATCTCATTGAGGGGCTTGTAGTCGGCCATGATGATCTTGTTGGCCAGGTAGATCATCTCATAGAGGAAGCGTTCTTTTGTCTCGGGCGAGGTCTTTTGCAGCGACCTCACGAGGAACCCCCTGCCTTGGGAGAACTGCTCCAGGTAGACCGTGGGAAGCATGTGGAGGTGCTTCGTGATAATGGGGGTCTTTTCTTTGATGATGCCCTGATCCAGGAGCTTTTCGGGCCGCACATGCTGATAGACGCTTATGGCTTCGTCCGGCAGGGGGAATCCCATCTCCATAAGACGCAACGACCTCCGCTCGTAGGTGGTCTCCTCCATACCGGATCTAAGCTCACACATGACACCTTCAAGGATGGAGTAGTAGAGATCACGATAATTGGTAAAGAGGATACTCAGCATCTCTTTGATGAAATGGGAGCGATCGTCTTCTTGAATGATGCGGTAGAAATACATACTGTCAAGGCTCTCGAAGCCCTCATCGATGAGATCGGCAATATGCTCGTCGGTCGGCCGTACGTGCACCACCTCGATGTAGGTCTGGAAAAGGAGCACGAGTATCTCTATGTCGAGGGTTTCAAGGGCCTGTGCAAGAGATTCAAACGAAGCATTGTAGATCTCCCACAGCCACTCCATGAAGGAATCCACTGAAAAAGTATCCCTCTCCCAGCAGTCCAGATCGATAAAGTGGCTCACCGCCTCCGGCGGTACATACTGGAGCAGGATCTGGCTGTCGGTGCCCCAGGATTCCTTGATGATGAGGTAAGACTCCTGAGGAGGGAGTTGCTCGATGATCTGTTTGGTGTATGGGGAGTCGATGATACTGCGTGCGCGATCTGCGAGCGTGCACGCAAGTACTTTCGAGATCTCGGTCTTCAGTGCGGGCTTCTTCGTCATGCGGGAGTGGTTAGCATACTTCAAAGCGCACTATCAAGGCCGGCCTCTCCCCATACACTATAAATGCGGTGCTCCGGGCAGAGAACTATGATTAGAGGGTGCCCATGGAGGCGCGCAGCGCCGCCATGGCCCTGGCGTGATCCGCACGTGCATTTATATAGTTGTTCTGCGCCTGCACTAACAGGGTCTGGGCCGTCAGCACGTCGGTAGTTGTCGCCACCTGGACGTTATACCGGTCTTTTTCTATTCTTACATATTCTTCTGCCTGAGCAATGGCCTTCTCGGCCACCTGCAAACGGGCCTGCGCCTCCTCTATATTGAGGTAAGAGTTCTTGACCTCGAGGGTAACCTGGTCTTTCAGGCTTTCCAGCAGGTACACGGCCTTGCTGTTCATATAGTGCGACTTGTTGTAATTCCAGTAGTCGGAGCCCCCCGAGAAGAGGTTCCAGGTAAGCCCCAGCCCAGCCTGCCAGGTATCGTATCGCATGGAGGGATTCTCACCCTTCTGCTTTTCATAATCATAGGTTGCAGCCACACTCGGCATGAAGGGTGACCTCGCGAGGTCGATCCCTTTGGTGGAGTTGTCAACCTGCAGTTTTGCAGTCTTGATCTCCTGCCTGTTGTCCATGGCCGTGGCAAGGGATTGATCAAAGGTAATTTCCAGCTTGTTCACGGGTATCTCCGAGTCTATGTTCACATCCTCTATAAGGTTCCTTTGCACAAGGATATTCAGGTTCGACTGGGCTATCTTCACTGCATTATCGGCAGTGATAAGTTGCTGCTCACTCTGTGCGTATTGCACCTGAGATTCAAGCAGATCATTTTTCGGGATCATTCCCTGGTTGAAAAAGGCATTGCTGACATCGAGGTGAGACTTTACGGAAGCGACATTGCTCTTTGCCACCTCCCGCTGCTGTCTTGTCCTTATCACCCCATAGTAGGCGTCGATGACCATAAGCTTCAAGTCTCTGATATAGCTCTGCTGTGCGATCTGGGCTGAGATCAGATCGTTCTTTGCAATGAGGTAGCTGTTGTACAAGGCCCCCCCGGCAAAGAGCACCTGCTTGGCCTTAATATCCGTGCTGTACAGAGTTTGCGAGCTCAGGGGGACTTCACCAATAGGTGGGGGGAACGCAATCGTTTGGGCATCCTGAAGCCGTGTATACCCGTAGGAGAGATCCACAGAAGGGAGCATCTTGGAGAACTGGGACCTTTTGTCCATATCCTTCCCGAGAACGTCCTGGTCCTGGGCCTTCACGCCGGGGTTACGCTCAACGGCCATCTTGATCGAATCTTCAAGCGTCATGTAATCGGATGCATGTGCGCTTGTTGCCCCCATGAAGAATAAACCAATCGCGATTAAATACCTTGTCTTCATCACTGTGATAACCTCCCTAGAGCTGAATTCTTGAGAAAAAATAACTACCGACAAAGAGTAAGATAGCTGTAAGAATGCTCAGGACGATAAAGTCCGTCCCTAATCCGAAAAGGAATCCTTGACTCATGGCTCCACGCAGTCCATCGACTCCGTAAGAGAGCGGGTTGATATCAACAGCAATCTTTAATGCCTTCGGCACGTCCTGAACCGGGAAAAGTGCTCCTGAAAAGAAAAAGAGCGGCATCACGAGAAAATTCATGATGAGGGGAAAGGCATGCAGGTCCTCAAGAATCGAACCGACTACCGTGCCCATAGCCGTAAAAAGGATGGAAATGAGAAACATAAAGATAAATGCTATCGGCAGGAGTGTCATATCCTGAATTCGGAAACCTGCAACGATACAAACCAGAAAAACAATGAACCCCTGGATTAGTGCAACCGTTGCTCCGCCGAGAGTTCGGCCCAAAACGATCTGAAGGCGTGACACGGGTGCAACGAGGGTCTCCTTCAAGAATCCGAACTGTCTATCCCAGATGATTTCGATTCCGGAGAAGACAGCGGTAAACAAAATCCCCATTGCAATGATACCGGGTGCCAGAAATTGGATATAATTTCCTCCTCTGGCTTTTTCATACGTTCGACCAAAACCAAAACCCAAGGCAATAAGAAACAAAATGGGTTGTCCGAGCGAACCGATGATCCGGGCACGGGCACGCAGGTAGCGTTTTAATTGTCTCAAAGCCAGTATGAATATTACATCCATTAACGCCCCCAAACCTTTCCAATGGTTCTCATTCGATCCACGGGAGAGACCTCTTCATCGCGGATCGCATATCCTGTTAAGGCGATGAATGCATCTTCAAGAGATCGGGTATGGGTTTTCTCCTTCAGTGTGACAGGCGTACCTTGCGCTATGATCTTTCCACGATCGATCACGGCGATTTCATCCGCTACACGCTCTGCTTCCTCCATATAATGTGTAGTAAAAAAGACCGTGATATTCTGTTCCTTGTTTAAGAGCCGGATGTAATTCCAGATATGGTTGCGTGTTTGAGGATCAAGGCCGAGCGTCGGTTCATCAAGAAAAAGGACCTTCGGCACATGAATAAGCGCACGGGCGATCTCAAGCCTTCGTTTCATGCCGCCTGAGAAATTCTTTACAAAATCTTTTCTTCGATCCCACAGCTCGACGAACTTGAGCAACTTTTCAATCCTTTGTTTCCTTTCATTCGATGAAACGCCATAGAGTACACCATGGAGATCAAGGTTTTCTAATGCCGTTAATTCACTATCAAGACTTGGGTCTTGAAACACAATCCCAAACGAGCTCCGTACTTGGTGTTTCTCATGCACGGGATCATGTCCATCAACCCTTATGACACCACTGGTCGGCTTTAATATGGTTGTAAGCATTTTGATTGTAGTCGTCTTACCTGCACCATTCGGCCCGAGAAAACCGAAGATCTTTCCTGCAGAAACCTCAAAGGAAACATGGTTGACGGCGCAGAATTCTCCGAAGTTTTTAACAAGATCAAGTACTTCGATCATGATAAGCACAGCTCATTTCTCATGTTTGACCTCTCCTTTGTTGGAATTATACATGAGCGCTTTAGGTAAATATATCCTGCAATGAGTCCTAATCCAATTACATATTTTTCAGAATAGCGGATTCGAAAAGGCCTTACTACGAAAATAAAATGAAACTCGGCTAAGGTTTCTTGGGGAGAGCTAATGAGCCGATACGGTAAATGCCCTCGGTTCCTTCAGGGATCTGAAAAGTCACGGTCCCCATCCTTGAAGATTCATCCGGTCGTATCTCGTAGTTCCCCGGTTTCAGGCCGAGAAGCTGGAATTGTCCCTTTCGGTTGGTGAACGTCTGGAGAGGCGCTGCCTTTGGATCGTTAAGGGACACAATTTCAATTGACTGATGTCCGAAAGGTTCTCCGCTTGTTCCAACAACGAGGCTGCCGATGACGACGACCATGGAATCCGAACCCACATAGAGTGCATACCCACATTTATATGTAGGGAACAGGGTGAAGAAAGGTTTTTCCACAAGGTAGCCCGGTGGTGGGTCCAAAGGCTGTACCTCTACCTTTTTCACATTATATGGTGTGAGTGATGGGAGCACCGCAGGGTCGTATCGACCCGAAACAGCCTGATATCCATCAGAGCTCGGATTTATGGCAATCTCTGAATCTTGAAGGTTCTTTACGCCTTTCACCAGGACGAACCCCTGGCTCACTGGGCGTGATAATGCCCAGTTTCCGTCTACATACACCAGGGCGCTCTGGAGGGTGATGTCTGTCTGATTTGTATGATAACGATTTTCCTGATAATGGAGATCTTCATGCGTTTGGGAAAGCTCGACTATGCCGCGATTCCCCACATACCCCAATTTTGCCTCGTATTGATCCTGGGAGGAATCATGGTTCTCAGAAGCAGTGGCGTATACTTTCTCGGGCACAGAGGAAGACTGATTGTAATCCCATTGCATGTTGTGTCTTCCCCCTGAAGCCATGCTGACCGCTAAGCTTTGGTTTGAGAACATCCAGACTAAACCGAAGAAGACATCCGTGTTTATTTTCCCATCCCTGTCACGTTTATATTGAACGGTTAGGTTGCTGTTCAGGTTTTTACACCAGGTCTTATTTAAACTCCCGGAGAGCGTATATTGGTTGGATGCATCATCCCCCCGGGCAAAGGTATACCCTGCCCCTATGCCCGAAGAGAAACCGGACCCCAAGGGAATGATCATATAGCTCGACAGGTTCAAGGAGGCAGTGTCATTCGGGCATGTGTCGGTAATACGGGTGAAGCCGTGCCCAAGATATTCTATACCGAGCTGCCAGCTGACATCCGAGCCTGTATGGTTGGGGTTGGGCTTATGGGTAAAGGTGAATTTACTTGCCAAGCCTTGGTCTTCATCTTTCACCGCGCTCAGAGCAGTATCGAAAGTGAATTCCCCCAATGGTACCGCATAGACCCCTTCGAACCCGGCCAGCCCCTGATCTGGAATACCCTGCAGGTATCCACCCATGGTAAAAACATCACTATACCCTTTCCGATAAAATAAGGAGAGGGCCGGCTCATCTGTTGCATAGCGATAGGAGTTGTCTTTGATCGTACTGCGGAACCCGGCATTATACGAGAATTGTGACAAACCGGATGCCAGGAGCGATGTATCTTGTATGAAGGAAAACCTTAAGACCTGGATCCTGTTGTAGATATCCGTGATGACGATCCTTACGTCGTTTTGCCCATTGGAGAAAGGGAAATCCCTGATATCGTGCGTACCGGAAGCCAGGTGCAAGGAGCCGGTCAAAGTCTCATTCACCCATACGTCCACTGTTGCCGGGGTATCAAGGTAGAATTCGAACTGACTCACCGGATAGGCATTGATATAGGGCTGCAAGGAAAAATCCCTTGATACGCCTATGCCTCCCATATTGAAGGTAGTCTGATACCCCTCGACAGGATATTTCAGATCCCCGGCACTATACCTCAATAAATCTTTCGGGTTATCATACACGAGCCTTACGTCGCCGCGCTGGAGGGGATGTTCATATGATTCCAGGTATGAAGCCGAACCCTCCAGTACAAGGCCGTGCCAGTTCCATGCACTGTCGAAATCCACCACCATAGGTGCCCGATGCTCATCATTGATGTCTGATTGTTGCGGGTAGCACCAACCTTCCTTGGCATTCATGTTCACATAACCCGAGAACGGATTCGGGTGGAGTGCATCAACCGCTGCAGGGTCGATCATGATCCCGGTTATATGATGAATCTGCATGCCCTGCAAATCATCGGGCACCAGGATCGACAGTGAGAATCTCCTCTTATCGAACGCTGCTGAGATGCCTGTTTCTTCCAGAACTCGTTTTGAAAGTCTCCCTTGGGGATCGATCTTTTTCCCAAGTTCCTTGAAAATGTCGGGTTTGAGGATTTCGGATAGAGCAACCATCACGGGAGAGCTCGGGAAAAAGAAATCGGTACGGTCATCAGAAAAGCTCATACTTATCTTGCCGAAGCTCTTTCCCTGTACGACCAGAGAAACTGCCATTTCAATGGGGACTTTTGGGGGAGGTTTTTTGAAAACCTCCATGAAAAGCTCGTCCCGGTTCTTGGGGCTGGAGATATCTGCAGGTGTGAGGGTCTGAGAAGGTGTGTCAGCAATATTGGGCGATTTGGTACTCAGTGTGGGATCGTCCGGATCAAAGCCCCAAACATAAGAAAGATTCAAAAGACAGAAAAATATCATGCAGGGAAGGCATCGAGCAATCCCGGCATGTCTGAAAATGCCGCCAACATAACTCTGTGCGTGTTTGATGTTTTCTCGTCTCTTTCACGGCCCTCTACTCAAAGGTAACGGTTACCTTCACAGGCCCCACCGGCACCGATTCCGGCCAAGGCAAGACGCATTGGCGCTTATATCCGGCATACAGGCTGTGGGTTGTCTGTTCTTTCGGCAATGGCGGCTTATAGGTAATGGCCTTATCGACTTCAGCGTGATCCCCTTCAACAGGGGTAACGGTAAGGTTCATTCCCGTGATTTTTTGGCGAGCAGAACCTCGATTGAATAATACCACACTAAGCCTGGGCTTCCCCGCCTCATCCATCTCGACATTTGCCGATTCCACAACAACATCAGGTGTTACCTTAGGGGGACGTACAAAGATCAACCCTTCATATCTCACCAACGTCCGTATTTCTAACCGTGCTTTATCTTTTATTTCTTTATCGCTTTTTGCCGATTTCAGCTCGATGGGTATATTTTCAGCGATTAAGCTGTAGACTTGCTCCTTGTCAGGTCTCGTGTTTCCTGCCCATTGAATATAGACCATCTGCATCTCTCCAGGGTAAAGGATTATCTGGGCAGGATAGATCACGAAATTCTCATCCGTCTCATCAGAGCTATGGAATACCCGGCCCGAAATATCCAACTCCCTCTTGATGACCCGCATCTCAATGGCTATGGGCAGATCACTGTCTCCGGAGTGCATGATTGACACCCACTCCTGTGACTTCCTGCCGGTGGGCTCAAGGGTGATGATCTGAGGGGAAACGGAAAAACTCGCATATGCCCATGAAAAGGGCACAGCTGTTGAAAAAATCCCCATACATATGATCAAATATAATATCAATCTGCAGCGCATTCAGCTAACCTATGAAAGAGGGGACAATTTCCCTCCTCACCCTTTTAAGATTTCCATTCATTACCTAGCTTCCATCACCTACGGTAAGTGTTGCTGTGATTGATTCCCGGTAAGTCCCCTGGAGAAGGGCAGAGCTGGTATGCCAACTGCATTGGATGCCCATTTCATAGCCCACTGTGGCCGTAGATTGTGTGCCACCGGCATTCCATGTAAAGGAAGCTGGTCCGGAACCTGACAAAGTGATAGTACCTGGAGCGGAAAGGCCTGACCCAAGCGTACCTGTACCAGTTGGATGAAATCTGATGGCAGTCATTGGTATTTCAGCACCACTTCCTGACACCACGGCAATGCCATCTCCATTAGAGACACTGTACCTCTTAAAAACGCCGTCGTTCGCAAAGTCTAACTTTAGATCCCATGCGTTCTCCCAATTATTGGAGACAACAATGGTAGCTATCGTAGTGAAAGTTCCGTCGTTATCAAAATCAAGACTTGTAACAGCGGTAAAACTATCAATATTACTATTCGGTGTAACAGTGCCGGACGGGTATACAGGATTTGCCAGGCAGATCCCTGTGAGTGCAAGGCAAATGGCCGATGCCACGCTAATAACTTTTAATACCTTCATTATTCTTGCCCCCTTATGCATGTATTGGTCTCGTGATGTTCACCGACACCTTTTTCCTTAACGACTATTGAGACTTATCGGTTATAATTGTATTTGAATTAACTAAAAAATTACGAGATGAGGGGTGTCGGGTTGTTGAGCCAATTATTTGGGATGCGAGAACATGTGCCTCCTCGCCCTTGATCTTTTTAACTCCCGGAATATCTTATTAAAAAGCACCACATTTTGTTGTTGCATGAAGAGAGAAACTGCATGGGGACTTTTCTTAGAATATGACCAACATGACAAATATTGGGTAGCTATAGGTAGCATGACACATAAAAATAAAAGCCGGAGAGCTTGTAACTCCCCGACTTTCATTGGTGGGCCATCCTGGGCTCGAACCAGGGACCTACTGATTAAGAGTTATTGTAATAGCATCTATGGGATATATACGGTCATGGTTATTGTTTGATATTACTCGAAAATAACAGATTCAGGGGTAGGCCATTTATACGGTTCTACCCCTTGTTGTCTCTTGTCTGGTGCACAAAAAGTGCACAGAGTGACCAGGGGGGGAGAGAGCAGATTCATGGGGACCCCATCCACTGGCTATGAATGACCTCGCAACACACGGAGGGGGTAAAACGGGTTATAATATGGCTTGCTCTATTGCTCTGCATTTCATGCATTACAATTTCTGCCGAGTGCATCAAACATTGAGAGTAACACCGGCAATGGAAGCAGGGATTACAAATTATGTATGGAAAATTGAGGACATACTCGCTTTAATCAAATAAATACTTGACAAATGCCCAATAATAGTGCCATCCCTTGTGCGTGGCCAATGGAGTAAAGTTCAAAACTCTTCAATTGCTCACATATATAATTCAAAATAGGCCAAGTACATCTATAACAAGCTTGATGAAGATTTCGTATATAATTGATCTAGTAGCAATCAAGAAAAATCAAAATAAGCTAACCGACTTTGAATATATTAGATATAATTATGGACCATTTGATAAAAAAATATATGAATACCTTAAAAATCTAATTAAACAGGAAATTGTCTCAGAAGATTCCGAATTAGCCGAAACTGGAGATGAATTCATAATCTACAATTTGAAAAAGAAAAAAGGTGATATATCCCTCAACAAGCTCAGTGATGAAGAAGTGGAAACAATTAATGAAGTATTGAGAAGTGTTAAGGCTTACGGAGCAAAAGCATTAACAGAACTAACCTACCAAACAAAACCAATGAAAAAACTTGGGGCGAAAATCGGGAACAAAAAAGGCTTAAATGAACGACTAGATCTTAACGCTTAAAGTTGAAACAATCAAATTACGATCTACTTTCCAACATCAAACAGCAAAATCTTTATCTTGATAAACTATCAGTTGACCCGGCCACTGATCAACCAAACCCTAAATATAAATTGGCTGGTAATTCTATTCTTGATCATTATTTCTTTCATATTCTTACAACCAGAAAAGATGCTTGTAAGTTGGTATGCACCCTTGAAATATGTTTGAGCGAATGGGAAAATAAAATACCTAATCATGGTTTAGCTCCGATTGGTTATTGTGATCTCCGTGGTATTGATCTGATAAGGCAAAAGGTATTATTGAGTAAAATAAAGAACCCCTATAATGGATTCCCATACATTGCAAGATTGAGCAATAATAAATATCAAGAATTTCAAAAATTAATTGAAAAAGCATATAAGCTTCCGTGGATCACATCTGAAACAAAAGAAATGTTGAAAGACGGCTTTAAATCTATAGTTAAAAAGATGGCATCTGAATTAAATCTTAAATAAATCAAACTGACCCACCACCCAAAATTGAGTATACTGGATTATTTCATGCTCATATGATAAATAAAGCTCAGTGTCATGACATCTCATCTGTGATTCCCGGCAAGACACCGAAGAAAAACGAGAGTGATTAATGCATTCATTATTTATTAGCCATTACCCAACAGAACAAGAGGGTTGCCATGAGTGAAAATCATCCTATAAATGCAACAACTTCAGCAATAGTCTTTCACGGGTATACATCTTCTTCAAAATCAATACCAACACTGGCAAATATCAACCCTTCAATGCTGTATGACGAAAAGCTAATATGGTTTAAAAGTTGTTTCCGTCCACATTTCGACGAAATGATCTTTGAACCAATAGATCGCTTAGTACATTCTCAAGATGCTTTAATTGGATTCATTATGATGGCATGTGTTATTGATTATCTAGCTGGCTTCTGGTGTGGTGAAAGTAGAGAAAAAATGGGAGTAAAGTCTTCTTATATTGGATTTATCAGAGAATATTTCAACGACAAGTATAATGCAGAAGATTTATACTACAGCCTACGAAATGGACTGATTCACATGTTTACAATTCAGAATGGTAAATATGCACTAACACACAAAAACCCCGAGCTACATTTGACGACGCTAAATGGCCAGACACTTCTAAATGCAGGTGACTTTTTAGAGGACCTTAAAGGTGCAAAGAATGGTTATTTTGATGAGGTGCAGAACCAAAGTGATTTATTAGATAAATTAGTGGAACGCTTCTCTAATAAAGGGTTTCTCTATGTCGAACCATTGTAATAAATAGAACTTGATAACAAATGCTCCGCTTATTCCGAAGGGTTGAGTGAATAATCCTCTGTTTCATTTCAGTTCCAAACTGGATATCAGGAAACTGAAGATTTTGAGTTGAAATATAGAAAGCCTATCACTTCATATCAGAGCGTGAGGTATGGCACGAGATCTATACTTTTAATGTTAATAGAGCGTGTCACAGCAGTTATTAGCCGTCTGCTGTATCCTCTGGTTAGACGAATCGGTCAGGTCCTCTTTTATGCATTTGCCTGGCTTACTGCTAAATCGAAGTAATCTACGGTTAGCGAGGGTGATAGCCGGAAGGTGATTAGTCAAAGTCTGAACGCAAATCTCTCGTTTTTTAAGATATCTATGATTAGACTGAAGGACAATTTGTTACTCGTGGTGAGTATCTTTTCACTTGGGCTAAAAAAGTATGGTGTTATCTTGAAAGTAAGGTAGAATGAAATTCAGGAAAAAATGAATTTAGCATATTTTATCATATTTAAAAGGATGATTTCCTGATGAGGTCTTTGAATGAAAAATAGCAAATCTTTATCTCAAAAGACGTTAAAGCCTTATTCTGATTCCTTTGAAGATATTTTATATTCATATTATGAGCAGATAGTAGATGCGATTAAATACAATAAACACCATGATCAACGCAGAAACTTACTTATAGATTTTTTCCGTAGAGGGTTAAGCCTTGATCCTGTCGAATTCGAATTGGAACATAAAATAAAAGTCCATGAAATCAGAGGCCGTATAGATGCTTTTTTTAGGCATCTAATTATTGAAGTTAAGACAGATCTTGAACATGAGAGAAATAAAGCAAAAGATGAATTGATAAAATATTTTGAATCACAGTCAGAGCCCAACAATTATGTTGGAATAGTTACTGATGGAATTAATTTTGAAATTTACATTTATGAAGATAACTCAGTTTATTTAATTCGCCAATTTAGGATTGATCCGGATAACCCCCTTTCAACTTTTCTTCAATTGGATGAATTGTTCTATACTTCAAGAAGCCTAACTCCTTCATCATCTGATATAATTGGTCGGTTTGGCTTAACTAGTACAACTTATAATGCATTGCGAAGATCGTTAACAGAAGCGTTTAATGTTGTTAAGAATAATAGCGCTGTTAAAGTGAAGTACAGTGAGTGGAATTCATTGTTATCTAAGGTTTATGGAAGTGAAATTGGGGATCAGCACTTATTTATCACACATACATATCTTGCGATGCTTTCAAGAGCTATTGTAGCTTTAACTCTTTTCCCTAAAAAAATTCGTGATCATGCTATGTGTAAAGGTATAATCGATGGCGCTTTTTTTAAACAAAATCGTTTTAGTAATTTGGCGGAACCTGATTTCTTTTCTTGGCCACTAGATACTACAATAGAAGATAAAATTGTTAATGATGTTGAAAATCTATTTAGGTGTCTTGCTATCTACAACTTTAAAACACTAAATGAGGATATACTAAAAGAGCTTTATCAGAAACTAGTTGATCCTGCATCAAGACACGAATTAGGTGAGTATTATACTCCAGACTGGCTAGCAGAATTAATCCTAGATAAAATTAATTACACAGAAGGTCGTTTACTTGACCCATCTTGTGGATCAGGGACATTTTTATATGCTGCAGCAAAACGCCTCAAACTAAACTCAAGATTAAAAAAAGAAGATCATGTTCAGGCAGTTGTTGATTCTATAATCGGTATTGATGTTCATCCAGTAGCTGTTCTCATGGCAAAAGCCAATTTACTTCTAAGTCTAAGAGATGAGATACTATCTTACAAGGGGGATATACACTTACAGGTATATATGGCTGATACACTAATGACAGGAGAAGATAGTCGCAAGAATTGCCTTGCAATACATGTGACGAAAAAGAAGGAAGCTTTTCTAATTCCCTACACAACTCTTAACCGAGGCGCAAAAGCTACAGACGCTATTATTGACATGCTTAGTGATTTTGCAAAACGAGGGTCAAAAGAAAAAGAAAAAGAAATTATTGCAAGAAAAGGTTTTAAAACATCTCTTAAGAAAGAACTCTCTAATGATGAAATCACTTTCTGGTCACATAATTTTACTTTATTTTTAAATCTAGAAAAGGAAGGAAAAAATACTATCTGGGCTTATATTTTAAAAAACGCTTATAGACCTTCCTATCTGCGTTTAGACAAGGTTGATTTTATTGTTGGGAATCCGCCATGGCTTGCTTATGCATTTGTCAACAATGATGCTTACAAAGCACGTATAAAAGAATTGGTTTTTGCACATGGACTTCTGTTACCTTCTGACAGGAAATTATTCACAAGAATGGATACCTCAACATTATTTTATGATCATTGCCAAAGAGATTTTCTTAAGACTGATGGTACAATTGCTTTTGTAATGCCCAAGACAACAATACTCCCTGCAAAGCAACATCTGCGCTTTCAATCACAAGGATTCACCGAGTTGCTCGATTTCGAAAGTGTTAAGCCTCTTTTTAATGTTCCATGCTGTGTTGTAGTTCGACGTAATGCAAATTTACAAATATCTGAAATACCCATCACGCGCTATTTTGCAGATTTCAAAGGCAAACGAAACATTTGTCTTTCTGAAGCAGAACAATCTTTAACAAAGGATCTATTGACTCACAATATGATACAAGAAAATGTTGATTTTTCTCCATATCATCCAAAATTTTACCAAGGTGCAACTCTAACCCCACGATCATTTTGGTTTGTTGAGCCAGTCGATCCCCAAAATACTAATATAACTAGTGCCCATCCGGAAAGTATAGTTAGTTGAAATAATTGAGTAAAAGAGCATTTTCTCATTGGAGATTTAGAGAATATCTGCTATGGTTATCATGCAACACACTGATATTCCAAATCAA
>Ga0187877_1001138_pt1 | contig 29092 bp, 24 predicted proteins | sample June2016WEW_17_1_3_FD_132430 | JGI IMG/M metagenome (GOLD analysis project Ga0187877, IMG submission 132430) | Peatland microbial communities from SPRUCE experiment site at the Marcell Experimental Forest, Minnesota, USA - June2016WEW_17_100 | ecosystem: Environmental > Terrestrial > Soil >...
GCAGCTCGGGATATTTCAAACGCAGCAGACGCGAGGTGTACCCCTTAAACTGGTTCGCCAGGCGTTGGGGAGATACGGTCGGATCAGCCGAAACAAACAGGTGGACGTGATCTTGCACAACTTCCAGTGCCTCGATGGTGACTGGCAGTTCAGCGGCTTTCTGGAAAAGCAGTGTTTTCAAATCCTCGATCACCGACCCAAGCAGCACTTTGCGCCGATACTTCGGACACCCAACCAGGTGATATTTGAGCGAAAAGACACAACCACGACTACGACGATAACGCACACCAGACATAGAACAAGTGTACTAATTTTCCCGGTGTCTGTCAAGCACCTTCCAACAAAAGAAAAAGAAGAGGATGCGGCTTCCGCTGTCGCCTGAAGGCGACAGTCCCCGCCGCAATTTTCTTATGGCTTTCTGGCTGAAGGTGATGGCGTGATGGAAAAGGCCTGGGCGATCGTCCGGCGCGAGTGGCTGAACATCCTCTGCCTGGCGGCGGCTTCGACCGCCATCAATCTGTTGAGGAGTGTGGTACAGGGCCGCGGCCGCTCTACCGGGCACAACGTGTTGGCCGGCCTGATCTCCACTGTCTGGACGGAGGCGGCCTTCCTCATCCTGCCTGCCATGGTCATTGAAGATATCAATCTCAAGAACGCCCTGCAGCGCGCCGGCCAGATCATCAAGGACAATTTGCTGCTAGTCGGGCTGAGCGCCGTTGGGGTGCGGGTGGTAAACGGGATGATCGGCTTCTTGCTGGGTGCGGTCGGCATTGCCCTTGGCTTCGGCGCGGGTCTCGGCATCGTCTCGCTGGCGGGCACCTCGACCCTGCCTCTCATGGGTGGCATCGGGCTGGGGGTGGTGATCGCCGGGATCTTCATCATGGTCGCCACGGTGATCACCTCCTACACCGCCACGGCCTACCACACCTGCCTCTACCTGTGGGCGCGGGATGTGGAAAAAGCCAGGGCGGCGGGTGGGCAGATACAGGTCCAGGCCCCAGCGCCTCTGGCGGCGGTTCTGAATCGGTAAACTCGTCATTGTTATGTTAATGGATAGGAGCTGCCGTACCATCGCTCCTGCTTTTTCTCTAGAGTCCGGGATGGATGGAGACAGCCGCTCCATCACCCCTTTTCAGTATTCTTCACGGTTCGTTCATCGTGGCCCGCGAATACCAATCCTGTTGCTCAACCGACCAACCGCTGACCTGGAAAAAATCACTCCCGGAACGAAAACACATTTCACATTGAATTTTCCACCAGGTCTGGCCATTCACCACTGGTCCATCGATAATATCAATCGCATCTCCAGATTTCAATTGCGCCAGGATCTTACTGCTGGTGGAGGGTTGCTCGTATACGTTCAAAAGATTACCGGCCGAGGTGATAAAGTAAACATCCCCGCTGCGGAAAAAAAGCCAGCTGGAAGGTGACCCACCGCTTAAGACAAAATGGGTCGCCCAGCTGGGCAGTTCGGGTTTGTCCGGGCCGGCCAATATTTGACGCCAGGCGTCATCGGTCAGGCGCTGGTCGCGGGGCTGGAGAAACTCGTAATAGGAAAAACTCCACCCTGAGCGATTTCCCATTGGCCTTCCAGCGGGACGACCACATAGATGCGGTCGACACCGCCTGTGCCGGCTTCCAGGACGCTGTCCACGCCGCCTGATACCGCCGCCACGACCGGCACTTTCGGCATCTCGGTCGTTGGGCGGTTGCCAAGGGTTTTTTCATTCTGGCACTCGATCAACCCTAAACAATTGGCGATGGACCGGATCTCATCATCGGAGATCGGCTTGCCGGCCAGTTCATCCGCTGCATCCTGGCCCAGCTGCTGAAGGCGCGCGGATAGATCGGTCATTCCTGATAGAAATTGGTCGATGGATATGTCGGGTAAAGTCAAATCACTTGGTACCCGATATAACTGCAAACGAGTCGCCAGACCATCCGCCAGCGCCCTGGTCATGTAAGCCATCCGGTAAAAGGCTTCCGGGTTCGGCTCCACGTAACTGGGCGCCGGAGCAGAGGAAGGCGGCCCGCCGCCACCCGCGCCTTCCGCCATCTTCGTGTACAAAACCGTATCGTGTTTGAGCTCCGTCCAACTCCCCAAAGCGGCATTCAAGTCTTTATACCCCCAGGCAGCGGTGCGCATATAGGCCGGATAGGCGTTATCCTTGCCTGCCAGAATGGGAAAGAAGGAATACAGCCAGGCGCTGTAAAAACGACCCAGCCATTCGGGCTCAGTCTGCGCCTGCGCGGCCTGGATCATTTTTGCCTGCTGCTCGGGATAATTGGGGAATTGGGTAGCACCCAATATGTTCAGGGATTGCTGAGCGGAATTTGAACCAAGCACTGCCATAACATCCAAGCCGGTAGGAAAGTTCCTTCTCGTTCCATCCGCAAGGGGCTGGACTTTGTCATAGATCAAGTTCTGGAAGATATACTCGTCAAAGGTGAAGCGCTGTCCCATGAAACGCCAGCCCTTCTCGTTGGGCAGCTGGGCGATAAAATTCACAAAGGTCGAATTGATCTGCGGCGCAGGGAGCTGGTCGCCTCGGCTGAGGAAATCCTGCCAGCGGCTTTCATCTTTCAGATCCAAGATTGTCGGACTATCTCCATAGACCTGATCCATCAATGCCGCGTACTCCAGCGGGCCGGCATCGTCGGTAGGCCCCACCATAAAGTTCAAGGTTTCGTGAATATCGGCCCACTCGTCCGAAGCGGGTATCCCATCGATCAGGGCACGGCGCAACGCCAGGGTGATGATGACCGGGACGCGTGAACCGTCGGCGAACCTGAAATTTACCCTGCCGAACCAGGTCATGGCCCGGAAGTATTGTTCCAGCTCCGGAATGCCGGCATAATGACCCACCGGCCGGTAAGCCCCATAATCATCTTCGAATTTTGAACCGAAATGATCGAACAGGACCGAGTCGCCTTTGCCTCCATAGGCCATGATCTGGTCGATCTGTCGGTTGACCACATCTGCGACCGATGGGTCGATCGAGGCGTTCGGATCCAACAGCTTGAGCGCAACCGAAAGATAAGCGGCAGCTTCCAGGGTATCCGCTTCCAGTCCGGTACCCTGAACCTCTGGCAGATAAGACAGCACTTCCGCCAGCGTCGCACGGGTTATGGCGAGGCTCATCGGAGAGAGCTGCTGGCTTTCGAGGGCTTTGAGCAATTCGTCAAAAAGCAAATGCACGGCATGGTACGCGGCATCCGTGGTCAGGTAATAGGGCTGCCCTTGCAGGTCTGCAACCCCGACCCGAATATCGCCGAACTGGGCTTCCTGGCTGTGGATGACCACGAACCCGTTCTGAGCCAGAAAAGCTTGTTCGGCGGTCGTCAACCCATCCAGAACGTGAAAATTAACAACCTTGTTCAGGTTAACCGGTAAGGTGATATCCTGCGCGCCCAGCGCGGTCGGAGACCAATGGGTGAGGCTCATATCTTGGGCAAAGGGCAGGCTGAGATCGACCGCAAAGGGCGGCAAGGCTGGATTACTGGGCGGCGGGGTGACAGTCGGAGAAGTATTAATAATCGGCGCGGTAGAGGTAGGCGCTTCTGGGCTAGGAGACGGGAGAAGAGACGGAGTTGAAGGGATCAATTGACATGCTGACGCCAACAGCAAAATACCGCTTAAAAATATCTTTTTCATTTGTAGCCCCTCTCATGATTCGAATATGAATCGGATAGGTCTATTGGCGTTGTTTTTATGGCGTCGCGGTCGGGGGGGGATTCTGGCTTTCGTACACGCCGGTGGTCAGAAGGGACGGATCTCCGGCGGCCTGGGCAGCCTTCATCTGCGCCTGGCGGGCCAGGTCGGTGGCGTTGCGCAGGATGCGCAGGGCCTCGTCCGGATTGTGGAAGCCGGTGCTGTTGGCGGCCGAGACAAAATCCCACATGAACTGCGCATTCCGGTCTAGCTGGCGTGCCTGGTTGAGCTGGTCAGCATCCACGCCCGACCTGGCCGTCGCCCCCTTGAGCGCCGTGATCGTGTCGATTAGGGCGTCCTCGGCGGAAATCTTGGCGTTCGTGACCTCATCCTGGATGATCCCGACCCGCCCGAGCACGTAATCCACATTGGTGTGGCACTGCCCGCAGGACTGATAGGGATCAAGCAGCGGGCTCATTACATCATGGCTGGAGTATTTCATCGCTCCGTCGCGCACGTACGGCATGTGGCAGTCCGCGCAGGCCACGCCCGCCTTGTAATGGGTGCTGTCGGCCGTGTACAACTCATAATCCGGATGGCGGGCCTTGATCATCTGCGTTCCGGTGCCCGGGTAGGTCCAGTCTGAGACGTCAAGACTGTTTTCATACTGGAGGATGTCCTCCACCCGTGTCCCGTCCGCCCAGGGGACCGTCAGGAGCTTTCCGGTGCCGGCGAAGAAATAGGTGACATGACAGTTGGCACACACCAGGGAGCGCATCTCCTGTCGGGAGGCGGTTCGCCAGTCGATGCCCTCCGCTTTGAGCGCAGCGTCCACTGCCGGGTTGGTGATCACCAGGCGCATCGTCCCGGCTTCATGGCAGTTGGCACAGCCGATCGGGTTGTTGATTTTCTGGGACATGGCGGAAAAGGACATGGCGTCGAAAGCCTGCATGCCCATTTGCGCCCAGAGGCTTGGGTTGTCGGACGATTTACAAGAATAACAGGTGGCATGCGTGGTGGCATCGACGCGCGCGGTTGCCCGAATGTCGACCAGGCTGTTGGCATGGCCGCGGGCTTGGTTGAATTCTTTGGCGTAGGCGGATCCGGCGTACAGGATGGCCAGGCGCGGGTCCTCGAGCAGGTACGAACGCTGGGAGGAGCCACCATAAGTCGTTGCCGTATGGTTCGTGGCAGTCTGGAGGAAGCTTGAGTACTCGTTCGGGTAGTTCAAGCCCCATAGTGCTGAATCCGGCTCCATGGGTTGTACCGTCACGACCGGCTGGATCGTGCGTGCCTGTGGGGGCTGGTTTTTCAAGTAGAGCAGCACCCCGGAAAGTAATGCCGCCAGCACAAAGATGATCCCGACCAGTATGAAAGGGATATATCTTTTCATCTCGGGTACACCTCCGTATCTTGATAGAGGGTCAAGCTCAATCCTCGATCCCCGTGGGCGACAGTTCGATGACAGTCCCAGCAGTGCCGATCGAAAGGCTGCGGGCCGGCGAGGATGCTCTCCACCGTGCTGGTGTGGCAGCGAATGCAGTTGGCCTGAATGATGGCATCGGTCTGTGCCGTGGCGCGGATGGCAACGGGGTAGGTCTTGGTCGTAAAAGAGACCACGTCCCGCACCCCGGAATACCCCTTGTATAGATAATAGCTCACGATGGTCTGGTGCGGCAGGTGGCAATCGGAGCAGGTGGCAAAGCGGGAATGGGCTGCATGGTACCAGTTCTCGTACGCCGCATCCATGACATGACAGTTGTTGCAGGTGGCCGGATCGTGGCCCAGGTAGGCGGGTGCATCCGTCGTCCAGACGAAGACACCCACGGCGGCGATCAACAAGACGATGCCTGAGAGTAAGAACAGGTTCTTCATCAGCAATTGCAAAGTTATGGTGAAGCAGCTACCGATAAACCCGACCCAGACCTACCCTATTATTTAGCAAATCTTATAAAAATGCAAGCGGATCGATCTTTGAGCACACTCGAACGGTTTAAAACTCCCCCTCAAGCGCGTGAGGCGTACTTGCGCCCCTTCCAGGTGACGCCCTGGCCCGAGAGCACCTTCCAGGCCGAGGCGGCCATCATCCCCGCGAAGACAGCTGCCCCGAGCGGCACGGTCAGGGCGTACCATGCGGATATGTTGATCTGGCGGCAGACCCGGGCGCGCCGGAAGACCAGATAGCCCGCCAGAACCGCAGCCTCCAAGGCGATCAGCAGGCCGCCGCCCCATCCCGCCGCGGCCCACCAGGCCAAACCCGCGGCAAACCCGAGCGGGAGCAGCAGCGCCGCCCAGAGGGACACGAACGCGCCGAATGCCCCCAAGAGCAGCAGGCCGGCGCTGCCTTTGAGGCCCAGGAAGATATTCTTGGTCCAGCCCTCCCACATCTCCGGGAGGGTTGTGTACATACGGGTGCGCGCCACTGCCCGTCCGTCGGCCACGACCAGGCGATAGCCGGCATGCTTGACCAAAACGGCCAAGTCCTTGTCTTCGACGATCGAATCCCGGATCGCAGCGTGCCCACCGACAGCTTCGTAAACGCTGCGCTTGATGAGGATGAATTGCCCATTGGCGATGGCGTCCGGTTTGGTCGGGTCGTTGACCTTGCGCGGCACAAACCCTACCGTCAGCCCGGTGAAGACCAGCGGCAGGATGACCTTTTCCCAGAACGATCCCAATTCCTGCTCCGTCATCATGGTGAACAGGTCAGCCTGGTGGGACTGAGCTGCCACGTAAGCCGAGGCCAAGCCCTGTGGAGCGATGAAGGTGTCTGCATCCACGAAGCAAAGCCATTCCCCGCGCGCCTGTCCGGAGGCTTGGAACAGGGCGTGGGGCTTTCCGGCCCAACCGGCCGGAAGCTCCTCGCCCTGCACGGCGCGCAGGCGGGCATCGCCAGTAGCCAGGGCGGTCAGGATCTGCAGGGTGCCATCCGTCGAGCGATCATCGATCACCAGGAGTTCAAAGTTGGGATAGGTCTGCGCCAGCAGGGCCTCGCAGCAGCGCTGGATGTTCCGCGCTTCATTGCGGGCCGGGACACAGACCGAGATCAGCGGCGCGGTTGCAGGCAGCGGAACCGGGCGCACGACCACATCCAGAGGGCGCCGGGCATGCAGCCAGGTAACGATGACAATCCCGAGGAGACAGGCCAGGGTCGAGAGGAAAACAATCTGCACAGGGTCCTACCGGATCAAATCCCAAGCGCGCTTTGCGCGGCTCGAGATTTCTGAGCTTAAATCACCCGGATGGTCGAGCCGCCCTCCGTCTTTTCCACCTCGATGCGGGTCGGGAAAGCGTCTTTGAGTTCATCCAGATGGGTGATGACCAGGATCTTGGCGAAATCACCGCGCACGGCATTAATGGCCTGGATGAGCCTCTGGCGGCCGAGAGCGTCCTGCGAGCCAAAGCCCTCGTCGATGACCAGCATCTGCAAGCGGGCTCCCTTGCGCTGGGCCAGCACCTCGGAGAGCGCCAGGCGGATCGCGAAGTCGACCCGGAAGGCCTCGCCTCCAGAGAACATTTCATAATCGCGCTCCCCGGCCCCGTCGCTAACCCGGATGTCCAGCGTTTCGCGCAGTTCCTTGCGCTTCTCATCCTTATACTTCGTCTGGGTTTCAAAGCGCAGGTGCAGGCTGTCCTCGCTCAGGCGGCCCAGAATCTCATTAGCCTTGATCTCGATCTCCGGCAGGGCCTGTTCGATCAAAAGTGCAGGTACTCCATCCTTCCCAAAGGCGCGCTCGAGAGCTTTGTAGCGGCCGATCTGGAGGCCCAGATCGCTGCGTTCGACCTCCAGGCGCGCGGCACGCTTGCGCAGGTCATCCAGCACGGTCACCTTCTGCAGTGCTCCGCCCACCTCCTGGTTCAGGCGGTTCTCGCGTTCCTGCAGGTCGAAGAGGCTCTGCTCAAAGGCATCCAGGTCCGGGGCCTGCGCTTCGACCGCAGCAAGGGCCTCGGCGGCAGCCTGATGCTCGGCCTGCGTGCGGGAGATCGTTATATCGAGGTCCTCGCTCTGCACTTTGAGGTTGGCGATCTCATCCTCAAGAGGTCTGAGCGCGGCCCGGGCGGACTCGAGCCCCCGGAAATCTGCCTCCGCCGAACGTGCCTGGACCTCCCTGCGGCGGGCCGCATCATGGGCCGCAGCATCATAGCCGAGGGCGGCCAGTTCCTTGTCGAGCCTGGCCAGTTTCTTGCGCACTTCCCGGGCATATTTTCCATCCTCCAGGATGGCCGTCAAGTTCTTCAGGCGCCTGGCCCCACCGGTCTTCCACTCGGCCTGAGCGCGCTTCAGGGTCTCCAGGCGTTCCCTCAGCTGAGAGATGGACTCCGCCCGCGCCACGCGCTCGGCTTCTACGGAAGCCAGGCTGGCAAGCTGCACCTCGAGCGCTTTGGTCTGGGAGTCCAGTTCCTCGAGGGCAGCCTTGTTCGCCCGCCAGCGATCCCCCATCTGTTTCCCCTCCGCCCGGAGTTGGTCCAGGGTGGCGGCGCGATGCTCCGGGCTGAGAGCCTGCCCGCACAGCGGACATACCGCGCCGGCAGCCTTTCGGAGCTGGTCGATGCGCGCCTTGAGCTCGTCCATCCCGGTTTTCAGGCTTTCATTCTCTGAGCGCAGTCCGGCCTGTTTTTCCCGTCCTGCCTGCCTTTGAAGTTCAAATGCCGCGCGTCCAGCCCAGCGAGATTCAGCTTCTGCGAAGAGGCGCTCTGCAGCTTTCAGGTCCTCCCGCAGGGGCTTGATGGAATTCTGCTGGTCCTCGAGGGACAGCCGATCCTGCTCCAACCTGCGCTGTTCCTCTTCCAGGCGGGCCCGTTCGGCCTCAATTTCGCGCAGGAATGGTTGGCGGCGCTCGTCCTGTTCCCGGAACTCCTGTGCCACCTGTTCCCATTTTTCCACTTCCTGGCGGGCGGACTGCCAGGCCTGGTAAGCTGATTCCACCTCTGCAGAATGGGCGATCAGCCCGGTGAATGCAAGGCGCTCCGCTTCACGCCCGGCGAGGCGCGCCTGGAGCGCAGAGAGGGATGTGCGCTCCGCGTCCAGGATCTCAGCCAGCTTCCGGACCAGGTCGCGCTGGCTGTCAAGCGAGGCACGCACCTGCCGCACATTGGCCAGCGCAGCTTCCTGAGCCTTGCGGCTGTTGGTCAGAAGTTCCAGCTGGTTCTCAAGCTCCAGCAGACGCGCCCGGCGTTCAGCCTCCTCAGCCAGTTCGACCTCGATTTCCCGCAGGCGCACATCCACCGCCTCCTGCTCCCGCTCCACGGCCTTGCGCTGCTCCGCGGCGCGATCGCGATACACCTCCCAGGCCTCCAGACCGAGGATGTTGCCGAGGATTTCCTTCCGCCGGGTCGGCGGCTGCTGAGCGAACTGGTCGGCCTTCCCTTGCAGGAAGAAGGAGACATTTACGAAGGTATCATAGTCAAGGCGCAGGATCTGTTCGATGCGCGTCTGCGTATCCTTAAGGGTGTGTTCGGTCAGCGGCTTCCATTCCTGGGATTTTTTACCAGCCTGCTGCAAGATGGAGAATTCCAGGCTCATCGGCTTGCCGCGCGGCAGGCGGCGCTGGACGCGGTAGGTTTCATTCTCATACTGGAAGGTGAAGACGACCTCTGCTGCCGCTCCTTTTCCCAGGACCTGCGCATTGACCAGAGAATCATCCCGTTTGCGGGCCTGGCCGAAGAGCACCCAGGTGAGGGCATCCAACAGGGAGGATTTCCCCGCTCCGTTCAATCCGGAGATGCAGGCCAGGTCGAAGGAGGAGAAATCCAGCTCGACGGGATCGCGGTAGGAAAGAAAACCCGAGAGTTTTAGGCGGAGAGGGATCACAAATCTATTTTAACGCCAGTTTCGGTCTGCGCCCAAGGAACCTGGGCTGTCTCGTCGCGAACGCACTCGTCTGATCCCGTGATCGGGAAAACGCTCTGCTTTGAAAGCGGAGCGTATTGATTTTGCCATTTTAGTCCGACAGGATAAGGTCTATAAACTTGGTGTTTCTATGTTCAAGTCCCATTGATTCATATTTATCATTTAGCTTTACTTTTCCGGTGTTACTCACCTGCTGGGCGGTGAGGTCAGGTCCCTATCGCCAACAAAAACCACTTCTGGGAAAATCGCATGGCGTGCCCTCCGGGCGAAGCGAGGTCAGGTTCAGCCAGGGTTAACCACTATTTCTTTCGGTAAATCTAATTCGCCCTTCGTCTGTAATGTAAAAGAACCGTGGCAGCATTTCGGATTCGCTCGACATTCGGCAGTATCTGATCTTCCCTACCCCGGGCGTATGGGATTGTCGTCCGAGTGCAGACTCGGGCATATTTGACCGGGATACCCGCCTCCAACACAACTGCCGCCACTTCGCCCGAGAGACCAAAGTTCTCATAATCTTCATCTACAACAAGCAAGCGACCTGTCCGAGCGGTAGCCTCACATAATGCCTCTTTGTCGAGTGGGGAGACAGTTCTCAAATCCAATACGGACGCTGTGACCCCATCTTTTTCCAGGAATTCTGCCGCTTCAAGGGCACGATGTACTCCAATGCCTACACTGACCAGAGTCACATCATTGCCTTCACGTCGAAGCACGGCTTTGCCAATGGGGAGTGGTTCCCATTTATGGGGTACAGGGCCGCGCGCCCCTTCGGCAGGAACTTCGTAATGGACCGTATGACGCCCTCCGGAACCCAGAAATTCCAACCAGGATTCAGACAGCAACTTGTGTTCAAGAAAAATGACCGGCCCGTTGTGCTGCAGGGCTGCGAACATCAAGCCTCCTGCATCGGCTGGTGTGGAAGGAACGATAACTGCCAGGCCGGGGATATGCGCCAGCCAGCCCCAAAGGGACTGCTCATGCTGCCCACCATCACCATAACCACCACCACAAGGTGCACGCACCACAACAGGCGCTGTCCATTTGCCGCCCGAAAAGGCCTCGAGTTTTGCCGCGTGATTCAGCAAGGCATCCATCGCAACGCCGAGAAAATCAACCATGTAGAGTTCGACAACCGGGCGCAGACCGGCCATCGCGGCTGCTACACCTGCCCCCAGAAAAGCGCTCTCGCTGATGGGTGTGCCCCTGACCCGTTTCGGCCCAAAACGAACAAGCAGATTGCGTCGCAACATTGGGACATCCTCACCGAAGAGAATGATACGAGTGTCAACATTCATGGCTTGGGCGAGCGCGTCGTCGACGGCTTCGGTGAAATACATGGTCTTCATGCAATCACCTCCTGCAGGGCAGCTGCAAGGGCAAAGGAGATTTCAGCCTCGATGCGGTAATCCAATTCCTTCAATCGCCCCGGATCCGACATCAGGGCGGTTTGTACCCGTACAACCGGATCGTTGGTAGAATACCGGCGCGGGTCGCGCAAGGTTGCCAAGATGGCGGAGAGGATAAGTCGTACTCCTGCCAAGCGTTCACGCAGTGACCCGCCGCCGGGACGCAGAAAGGATCGGATAAGAGCTCCAGCGATACCCGGTAGTTCCCGCAGTGGATTTCTAGCCATGCGGAGAAGGACCAAACCCAAGAAGTGGCCCTCAAGGTGCACACAACGGGCGCGGAGCAAGGTTGGTCCAGTTCCGGCGCGTGCTCGTTCGATCGCATGCTGGGCTGCCCGCCAGACCTGTTCGACATCGAGGCCATCCACATCAATGTAATCGGCTCCCAGCCCGCGTACTCTTTCTCCCATATCGCCGCGGGTCGATGCTCCGGGTTTGGTCGTGATGGCCCAGCCGTCGTCTTTGCAAACAAAAAGAACTGGTAGATTCCAAAGAGCCGCAAGGTTAATGGATTCCATTAACATCCCCTGGTTCATCGCCCCCTCGCCAAAAAAGGCGACCGCGATTGCTCCGGGGCGCAGGTATTGGGCGGCTAGGGCGAATCCGATTGCGGTCGGTCCTCCTGCACCCACAATTCCTGAACTTGCTGCTAAATGCTCTTTTGAGAACAGGTGCATGTGACCACCCCGGCCGCCACAGAGCCCCTCATCCTGGCCAAGCATCTCGCGCAGCAACAAGACGGGATCAACACCGCGCATGAGAAAGGCTGCGCTGCCGCGATGATCCACCGCCATGGCATCGTCAGGGCGCAATTGAGAAACCACGGCTGCAATGATCGCCTCTTCTCCTGTTCCTAGGTGCATCTCGCCAGAAATCAAGCCATCTTCCCACAGTCGAGTGACGGCTTCTTCAAATTGGCGGCTTTTTTTCATGAGTGAATAGAGCGACCACAAATCCATAGGCATTCTCCAAACAGACAGGTTTTCATTGGCGGAAAACGGCTGGCGTTACCAGCAAGGGTGGGATTTGGTGAAAAAAATAATTCAACGCGGATATCGCCGTCGGGGTACGCTGCACAGTCCCTAAAAGTATGGGCTTTGTCCATAATTGTCCTGTGCATGCGAGATGAGTCCGTCCTTTGTTTTTCTCTCATTCAGTTTGCACGTAATCAAGATATTTGTTTACGATCTTAAAGCCAGCTGAAGGGCCGTTCCATGCATGCCAATATTAGCCTGCTCACATTATTCAGAGCGTTCGCTATCATCAGGGTGTGACCCTGCGCGTGCCGTATAGCCATGGTCATGCTGACCGTTAAGAATAAGCAGCGAGTAAATTTTTTATTCACCTAGCGAATAGCAAATACTCCTCCGCCATTTGTTCCTGCATAGAGGGCGGCCGGCGTCATCGGGTCAATCGCCAGGGCGCGAACATCGGTATTGGTCAGGCCAGTGTTGAAGGTACTCCAGTTCGCGCCGCCGTTTTTGCTTTCGAATACGCCGCCACCATATGTCCCTGCATAGAGAGTGGTTGGCGTTGCCGGGTTAATCGCTAGAGCGAGAATATTAGTATCGGTCAGGCCGGTATCGACTGCGCTCCAGTTCCCGCCACCGTTCGTACTTTTGAACACACCACCGCCAAACGTCCCCACATAAAGAATGGTTGGCGTCATCGGGTCAATCGCCAGGGCACGAACATCGCTAATAGTCAAACCAGTATTGACCGCGCTCCAGTTCCCACCGCCATCTGTACTTTTGAATATACCACCACCCTCTGTCCCCGCATAACCAAATGTTCCCGCATATAGAGTGGTGGGCGTCATTGGGTCAATCACGAGGACGTCAACATAGGTATTGGTCAAATCAGTGTTGACCGCGTTCCAGTTGCCGCCTCCGTTTGTGCTTTTGAACACACCACCATCCCTCCCCGCGTTGCCATATGAACCGAATGTTCCCGCATAAAGGGTGGTCGAGGTCGCTGGGTCAATTGCAAGGGCAGGAAAATCGGATTTGGTTAGGCCTGTTTCAGCCGCACTCCAGTTCTCCCCACCGTTTATGCTTTTGAATACACCGTTACTTGTCCCGGCATAGATGGTGGTTGGTGTCACCGGGTCGATCGCCAAGGATTCAATAGAGATATCGGTCAGACCAGCGTTGACTGCCGTCCAGTTTCTATTGCCATTCGTGCTTTGAAATATTCCGTGATCGAAAGTCCCTGCATAAATGGTGGTAGGCGTCAGCGGGTTAATCGCTAGCGCCCAAATAGAGGTAGTCGCCAGACCGGTATTGACTGCGCTCCAGTTCGCGCCGCGGTTGGTGCTTTTAAACACACCATCACCTGTTCCTGCATAGAGAGCAGTTGATGTCTTTGGATCAATCGCCAGGGCACCAATATTGACATTGGTCAGGCCAGAGTTGACCGCGCTCCAATTTTCGCCGCTGTTTATACTTATGAATATGCCGTCACCGGTCACTGCGTAGAGAATGTTCGGCAGCACTGGATCTATCGCCAGCGCGGCAATTTTGGGATTAGTTAGGCCAGAGTTGACCGTGCTCCAATTCTCACCACCATTGATGCTTTTAAATACGCCCTCAAGTGTTCCTGCATAGAGAGTAGTCGGCATCTTTGGATCTATCGCCAAGGCATTAACATACCAACTTGAAAGATATGGGATGACATTAGGTAAGCCAGCGTTGACCGCACTCCAATTTGCACCGCCGTTCATACTTTTGAACACGCCATTGCCATTTGTTCCTGTGTAAAGGGTGGTTGGCGTTATCGGGTCAATTGCCAGGGCATTTACATAGGTGGTGGGTAAGCCGTTATTCACTGCACTCCAGTCCCCACCACCGTTTGAGCTTTTGTCCACGCCGCTGCCGTATGTCACTGCATAAAGAGTGGTCGGCGTCGCTGGGTCAATAGCCAGAGCGCGAACAGATTTAGCGGTTCTGCCGTTGTTGACCGCATTCCAGTTCTCACCGCCGTCCATACTTTTGAATATGCCCTTGCCATCTGTACCAACATAGAGGGTGGTTGGCGTCCCCGGATCAATGGCCAAGGCGAGAACGGAGTTAGATGTGATAGCGGGGTTGACCGCAGAGTTTTCGGTCAGTCCGGTGTTGACAGCACGCCAGTTCTCGCCGCCATTTGTGCTTTTGAACACCCCACCGCTACCTATCCCCGCATAGATGGTGGTGGGCCTCGTCGGGTCAATCGCCAGAGACAAAATGCTTGAGGTCCAAGGCCCATTGCTTTTCCAAATATTAGTGGCAGTAGCGGCAATTCCGATTTCAGAAGCAGTGACTCTGGGAGTAGTAGTAACGGTAACTGCTGTTTCAAAAGCAGTTGGAATGACTTCTGGCAAAGGACCGCAGGCCGTAAATAAAATTACAAGCAACAAGAGAAGAATGGAGATGTATGTTTTCACAGCAGGTACACTCATCAGGGTGTTGATAATGGCTACAAAATGTGAATGAACTTCCGGGGCGATGCATTTGCGTCAAGCAGGCTAATTATGATTCGGTAAGAATAACTAAATACTGTTCATTTCTGCAACTTTATAGGATCAGCATACATCGAATCCCCACTGGAATCAACGCCAGAGTCCCTCATGGGACGGTGTCGTTGATTAATTCAACCCGTCCCTCCCCTCATCCAGCAGGGACCGCGATCCATCCACGCCTTCCTCTCCCAGCCCCAAATCCGTGCCGCCCTGCCAGCCTTCATTCTCACCCACATACCCTCGCCAAGCGCGGCTCCCATGCGAGAGTAAACTTGCCCATCCTGTCGACTGATGTTATCATATTCGCGTGTTCTCTCTGACCGCGAAGCGATCCCAGATCCGCTTGATTCTCGCCATCGTGATCCTGGCGACTGTCCCGTGTTACTGCACGGGCATTATTGCTCTGCAGCTCGCCCCGAAACCAGCCGAGGTCACGGACACTCCGACCGCCACCCAGACCGCCAGCGAGACGCCGCTCACCCTGACGGTCACCGTTACCCTCACCTGGACCTCCACCTCGACCTTCACCCCCACCGCCTCAACGACCAGTACACCGACCAGTACACCGACCAGCACGCCTTCGGTAACGCTGACGCCTTCCTTTACTCCGACCTGGACACCCTCCTTCACAGCGACGTGGACCCCCACATTCACACCGACCTCGACGCCCACGCTGACCCCCACCTGGACCTCGACCGCCACGCCTGCGCCCAGCGACACCTCCTTTCCTCCGGCGACCAGCACCTAAGCCGGCCAATCGCAAATCCAATATCACAACGCGACCATGTCCGATCTTCTCCCATTCCTGAAAGACTTGATCTCCTGCCCGGGCCTCTCCGGAAGTGAGTCGCAAGCCGCGCAGATCATCACCGCGAGATGGCAACCGCTCGTCCACGAGCTGAGCCTCAGCCGGCTCGGCTCCCTGCACGGATTGTGCCGCGGCACGGGGCGTGAGCCGCGGCCAACCCTGATGGTAGCTGCCCACATGGACGCCGTCGGCCTGATGGTCACCGGCCTGACAGATGGATTTCTGCACATCACCCAAATCGGCGGCCTGGACGCCCGCATCCTGCCCGGCACGCTGGTTCAGGTGCACGCGACCGGGCGGGCTGGACAGCCTGCCCTGCCCGGCGTAGTCGTCCAGAGGCCGGCGCGGCTGCTTCCACCCGAGATCGGCAAGGAGGTAGTTCCGCTCGAATACTTACTGGTGGACACCGGCCTGCCTCCCCACAGGACAGCCGACCTGGTCCGGATCGGCGACCGGATCTCCTTTGCCAATCCGCCGCTCGAGCTGGGGAGCGAGCTGCTCTCCGGTCACAGCCTGGATAATCGGGCTTCGGTCGGGGCATTGACCGTCTGCCTGGAGGAACTGCGGTCACGCCCGCATGCCTGGGACCTCTGGGCGGTGGCCACCGTCCAGGAGGAGATCAACCTGATCGGCGCAGCCACCTCCGCCTTCCAGCTGCGCCCTTCCATGGCCGTGGTTGTGGATGCCACCTTTGCCAAGGGGCCTGGCACCCGCGACTGGAACACATTTTCCCTCGGGAAGGGTCCGACCCTGTGCATGGGGCCGAACATTCACCCTGCCCTGTTCCGCTCCTTCCAGGAACTGGCTGACCGCTTGGAAATCCCCTACAGCGTGGAAATCACCGCAGCCAACTCCGGTACGGACGCGGTGACCATCCAGCTCACTGCAGAGGGCATCCCTACCATGTTGCTGGGCATTCCCATTCGCTACATGCATACTCCGGTGGAGGTCACCGCGCTCAAGGATATCCAGCGCACCGGGCGGCTGCTGGCGGAGTTCCTCGCCAGCTTGGACCCTGACTTCCTGGACCATATCCGCTGGGAGGACTGAGGCGCCATGCCAAAACTGCCTAACGCCCAGATCAAACTCTTAGAAAAACTCTGCAACGCCATGGCTGTCTCCGGCGATGAAGGCGAGGTGCGCCGGATCGTGCTGGAGGAATTGAAAGGGAAGGCCGACCCCATCCAGGTGGATGCCCTGGGCAATCTCCTGGTGACAAGATCCGGATCCGGAAAGAAGCGGCCACGAGTGATGCTGTCGGCCCACATGGACGAGGTTGGCTTCATGCTGGTGGCCGAGGATGGGCCGGGGCTTTTCCGTTTCGAGACTGTGGGTGGGATCGATATCCGGGCGCTCCCTGGCAAGCCGGTCGTGGTCGGGCATGAGCACGTGGCCGGGGTGATAGGAGCCCAGCCCATCCACCTGGCCGACCCTGAGGAGCTTAAGCACAGGATCCAGCTCGAGAGCCTGCGGATCGATATCGGACCGGATAACAGTAAAGTTAAACCGGGTGACCGCGCCTGTTTTGCCACGCGCACCCAACGCAGTGGCCCCTCCATCCTAGCCAAGGCTCTCGACAACCGCCTGGGGGTCGCCACGCTGATCGAGCTGGTAAAACATGCCCCGGCGGGCATTGACTTGCTGGCTGCCTTTACCGTCCAGGAGGAGATCGGTGCGCGCGGGGCCAGGGTCGCAGCTTATGCGTTCAACCCCGACCTGGCAATCGCGGTGGATGCGACTCCTGCCAACGATCTGCCCAGCTGGGATGGCGAAGAGAACATCACCTATAATGCGAAACTGGGTCTTGGCCCAGCCATTTACATCGGCGACGCGGATACCCTGGCCGACCCGCGCCTCGTGCGCTGGCTGGCTGCTGTCGGGGAGGCGCAGGGTATCCCCTATCAGTTCCGCCAGCCAGGCAGCGGCGGGACCGATGCGGGTGCCATCCACAAGACGCGGCAAGGCGTCCCCTCTATCTCGGTCTCGGTGCCGCACCGCTATCCCCACAGCGCGGTGGAGATCTCCCGCCTGGAGGACTGGAAGAACACCCAGACGCTGCTTCTGGCCTCGCTGGATCAAATCCCGTCTGACCTCCTGGCATCCGAGCGTGCGTGATCCGGCTATGCAACCCGCATCGAGGCGATTGGGTACCTGCCCAGCCTGCGGGGTGTGCTGCAGGCCCATGCAAGCATTGGATACGGAAGAGATTCAGGTCCGGCGTTAACCCCGGCAACCCGGGCTGCCATCGGAGATGAATGATTATGGGTATGAATGGACTAATCGCCCTCGTCGGTTCAGGCGAATACCTGCCAGTCATGGAGGATGTCGACCGCTACCTGCTCGATCACTGCGGGGCGGACAGCCGCAAGGCGCGCGTAGTCTGCCTGCCGACCGCGGCTGGCCAGGAGGGGGAGGCATCCGTCGGACGGTGGATGCGCATGGGCGAGGAGCATTTTCGGGGTCTGGGAGCTGAAGCGACCGCCCTGCACATCACCGACCGCCTCGAGGCTGACGACCCAGCTAACGCCGAAGTCCTGGCTAAGGCCGATCTGATCTATTTCTCAGGTGGACACCCGTTATACCTTTACCAAACCCTGCAGGGCAGCCGGGCATGGAAAGCCGCCGAAAATGCCTGGGAGCGCGGCGCGGTCTATGCCGGGTGTTCGGCCGGCGCGATGATCCTGGGGCGGGAACTGCCCGACCTGCGCGGCGGCACGGACCGCGGTAAGGCCTTTGGCGTCGTGGGCGCGCGCTACATCTTTCCGCACTTTGACCGCATCCAGCTCATGCGTCCTGTTCTGACACCGTTCTTGAAAGCGCGCGCCCGCCCAGGCGAGTTCTCGCTCGGCATTGACGAGGAGACGGCACTGGTTGGCAGGCTCGATGGGGAATGGCAGGTGATGGGGCGCAGCAAGGTTTACGTCTTCAGCCACCAAAAAGTAAGAGGATATTCCGATGGCCAGAAAGTCCCCCTGACGGTTCAGCCGTTTTCGAAGGAGAAATTATGAAACCGCTCATCCAAAAATTGACCGAGACATTCAGCCCTTCCGGATCGGAAGCTGCCATCCGTCAGGTCATCCTCGAGGAAATCCGACCTCTCGCCGACGAGACTCAGGTGGATGCCCTCGGGAACCTCATTGCCCGCAAAGTCTCGAGCAGAAAAAACGGAAAGCGCCTGATGTTGGCCGCGCACATGGACGAGATCGGCCTCATGGCCACCCATATCGATGAGAACGGATTTATCCGCTTCACCAGCCTGGGAGGCGTCCGACCGGTCGCCCTGGCCGGCGGCCGGGTCCGATTCATGGACGGCAGGCGCGGGATCATCGGAACAGACCGCCTGGCCGATTTGACCCGCGCCCCCTCCCTCGAGCAGTGCTTCATCGACGTCGGTGCCACAAATTCCAAGGACTGCCCTGTAAAGGTCGGGGAGGTATGCGCCTTCGAACGGCCCTTCCTGGACCTGGGCAGGCGCCTGGTGGCAAAGTCCATGGACAACCGCATCGGTTGTGCGGTATTAATCGAAGCGATGCGCAGCCTGGCCTCCTCACCGTACGAGCTCTGTTTTGTCTTCACAACCCAGGAAGAGGTCGGCACGCGCGGGGCAACCACCTCCACCTTTGGCCTGGACCCCGATCTGGGGCTGTCGGTGGATGTCACCGACACCGGCGACACCCCGCGGGGATCCAAGATGGAGGTCGCCCTTGGGGGCGGGCCGGCGGTCAAGGTCAAGGACGCTGGCATGCTCTCTGACCCTCGCATCGTCGCCTGGATGATCCATACCGCCGAAAAGGAGCGCCTCCCTTATCAGCGTGAGGTCCTCCTGGGCGGATCCACCGACGCCCGCGCCATCCAGTTGGCGCGCTCGGGTGTCCCGGCTGGCTGTCTATCGATCCCCTGCCGTTACATCCACTCCCCGTCTGAAATGGTGGACTACGAGGACGTGCAAAACTCGGTGAAACTGCTCGTTGCCCTGCTGCGCACCCCGATCACTCTCTAACGCTTCGCCCCTTTTCCAGCGCTTTGCATCTCAAAGTTCTTTGACCGGCGGGTGGGACTGCCACACTGGTCGGCTCAACTTTCTGAATAAAAAATCGTCCGGCGAGTGGCGCCGGACGATTTGGCCTGTCTCATTTCTTCTCTTCTTCGGTCTTTTCCTTCTTCGGCAAGCCCCACAGGAAGATGGCCACGCCGAGGCCGATACCGAAGCCGCCTAGAGCTGCTGGGGTCAAGAAGATCGCCATCCCGATCCCCAGACCGACGAAGCCCAGGAACAGCGCAATTTGTAACTGCCAGGCCTGCTCCGCCTTTCGCAGGAACTCCAGGACCACCCAGCCAACAGCCAGACCGAATAGGACCATACCAGCCAGGCGGATGAGGGCACCGATTAGATCAAGAGCGATTTGAAGCCACACTGGATACATTGTTCCTCCTTTGAGCTGAGAAAAAAGATTAAACCCATGCCCAGATCAGCCACAGGCCGATCATCACCAGGCCCATTATAAACCGAATCACAAACCCCCAGCCCCAGCCGATCAGCAGCCCCCGCATCGAGTGGAGGGCTTTCCTCCAATCCCGGCACCGCATCCATTCAATCAGGAAAAGCGCAGCCAGGGCTGCCAGGATTCCGCCTGCCACCGGCAGGGCAAAATTGCCGGCGATCGCAGCCAGAAGCGTCACGAACACAACCCACCAGGGAACACCTGCCTGGTGAGACCGGCGCGCCGCCAGCACCTCACCGATCACGAGACCCACCAGCATCAGAAGGGTGATGAAGGCGAACATGACCCACCCCAGCTTTCCGAAGCCGGCAGCGAGCCCATATCCCAGCGCGGCGGCCCAGATGATCACCAGACCGGGCAGGAAGACCAGCGCGAGCAGTCCCACGCACATCGCCAGCAGGGTGATCGCTTTGAGGAGAAGAGCAGTTGTCACAGCGGCCGTTTTATTTGGCGGCCCCCTGCGCCGAGGGCGCCTCGTCCGGCTGGATGAGTTCGATCCCGCCCATCCAGGGGCGCAAAGCCTTCGGCACGACCACGGAGCCATCCGCCTTTTGATTGTTTTCCAGGACCGCGATCAGCGTGCGCGGCATTCCCAGGCCCGAACCGTTCAGGGTGTGGACCAGGCGGATCTTCGACCCATCCGCAGGCCGGTATTTGATATTGGCGCGGCGCGCCTGGAAATCGGTGTCATTCGAGACCGAAGAGACCTCCAGCCATTCACCGCAGCCTGCCGCCCAGACCTCCACATCATAGGTCATGGTTGCCCCGAAGCCGAGGTCACCGGTGCACAACTGCTTGATGCGGTAAGGCAGGCCAAGTTCTGCACAGGTCTGCTCAGCATCCGAGCGCATCTTCTCAAGCATGGTCTCCGATTCCTCCGGCTTGCAGAAAATGTACATCTCGACTTTGTCGAACTGGTGGCCACGCTTGATGCCGCGCACGTCCCGTCCAGCGCTCATCTTCTCGCGCCGGAAACACGGGGTATAAGCCGTATAGCAGCGCGGCAACGCAGTCTCGTCGAGGATCTCGTCCATGTGCAGACCGGTCAGCGGAACCTCGGCGGTCGGCACCAACCACAGGTCGTCTTCCACGTCATGGTAGAGGTTATCGGCGAATTTGGGCAACTGGCCTGCCGCGAACAGGGTGGCGCCTTTGACCAAGAAGGGGGGATATTTCTCGAGGTAGCCCTGACGGGCGTGCAGGTCGAGCATAAAGGCGATCAGCGCCCGCTGCAGGCGCGCCCCGGCCCCGCTCAACACGTAGAAGCGCGAACCGGTGATTTTCACGCCGCGCTCGAAGTCGAGGATGCCCAGCAAAGGTCCGAGCTCCCAGTGCGGCTTCGCCTGGAAATCGAACTCGGGCAGGTCCCCGCTCGTGCGCAACACCACGTTCCCTGCCTCGTCTTTCCCATAGGGGGTGCGGCTGTCCGGCAGGTTCGGGATGGCAGCCAGGACCGCTTTCAGCTCCTCTTCGATCCGGACGACGTCCTTATCCAGAGCAGCAATCTGGTCGCCGACCGCCCGCATGGCCTCGATCTTGGCCTGGCGGGAAGCCGGGTCCTTCATTTGAGAAATTTCCTTGGATCCCGTATTCCGCTCGGCCTTCAGCGCCTCGACCTGGCTCAGGGCCGCCCGGCGGTTCGCGTCCAGCTCCAGCAGCCGATCAACCGGAGACGCATCCATCTGGCGATCCCGCAGGGACTTGCGGACCAGGTCGGGCTGCTCGCGGATCAGGTTGATGTCCAACATGACGCACCTCCATCAGAATAGAATACGCCCCCTCTCCCTTGCAGGACGAGGGGGCGACTCGTGGTGCCACCTGCTTTTGCCGCCCGGAGGCGGCCTCGGCTGCGCGCTAACGGGCGCTCCCCGGCCCTCTTACGACTCGCGGTCCCTGCGAGGGCAACGGCCCGCTCTAGCGGACCACCGGAGGGGATTTCCCCGCCTCGCCGGCTGCCTCTCACCTTCCGGCAGCTCTCTGAGCGGTTTCCGCAGGTACTGATCTCCGGGTGCGTTGTTGATTGCCTGATTATACCCGGTGGTGAACGAAAGTCAAGCAGTTTCGCAATGCTATAGTTCCAGGACCGGATCTGGTAGGGGAGACATCCCCGATCGGGTCGGGAAGCCCTCCGGAATAGGCTCCCGGGCTTAGGGGCGGACAGAGGCGCCTTCCGGATTTGATACGAAATTAAAATTGCAGGACATGGCAACTTAGGTCAGAATTAACCGAGGCCTGAAATGAAAATTGAACGGATCGATCTGCACCATCTGAGTATGCCACTGGTCGCACCTTTCGAGACCTCCTTCGGAAGGACGACCGACCGCGAGTGCCTCCTGATCACCGTCTTCTCCGAGGGCTTGCAGGGGTATGGGGAGTGCGTCGCCGATCGCGATCCCGGTTACTCCTATGAGACGACCGGCACAGCCTGGCACGTGCTCAAGGATTTCATCTGCCCCGCAATCCTGGGCCAGGAGCTGGTCGATGCGGAAGATTTCCAGCGACGCGTGGAGAAGGTGCGCGGCCACTATCTCGCCAAAGCCGGATTGGAAATGGCACTCTGGGATCTGCGCGGCAAGCGCGAGGAGCGATCTCTGAAGCAGCTGCTCGGAGGGGTAAAAACGCGGGTCGAAGTCGGCGTTTCTGTGGGCCTGCAGGCCACTCCGTCTGCCCTGGTGCGGACGGTCCAGGAATACCTCCAAAAGGGTTACGGCCGGATCAAGATCAAGATCAAGCCGGGCCGGGACGTAGGTGAGGCGCGCGCCGTCCGGGAGGCTTTTCCGAAGATCAAGCTCCAGGTGGATGCCAATTCAGCCTATACCCTAGAAAGCGCCCGCGGCCTGCTGCCTCTCGACGAGCTGGAGCTTTTACTCATCGAACAGCCGCTCAGCGAAGACGACCTGTGGGATCACCACAAGCTCCAGAAGGAGTTTCACACACCGCTCTGTCTGGACGAGAGCATCCTCAGCCCCCGTCACGCCCGGGCCGCCATTGAGATGGACGCCTGCCGGGTCATCAATATCAAGGCCGGGCGAGTAGCAGGCCTGAGTCAGGCACTCGCCATTCACGACCTGTGCCTGGTAGAAGGGGTTCCGGTTTGGTGCGGTGGCATGCTGGAGACCGGCGTCGGGCGGGCCTCCAACCTGGCCCTGGCATCCTTACCCGGTTTCACCCTTCCGAGCGATATTTCCGCCTCCGACCGTTATTATGCCCTGGACATCACCAAGGAGCGTTTCACGCTCAATCCGGACAGCACGATCGACGTCCCCAACTTGCCCGGACTGGGGGTGAACGTGGACCTCAAAGCCCTGGAGAAATTCTCCCTGGCGAACACCAGGTTGGCCGCCTGATCATACTGCGATCTTGACCATGCCTGTCCCAACTTCTTATTCACGTGATGAGAAAATCTTCCGGGTGTTGCTGCGACATCCCTGGGGCACCTTTGGGTTGGTGTGCGCCGTGGTCCTAGCGATATGCCTTTCGGCGTGGGGGCCCGCCACAGGCTTCGCCCAGGCGATCGCGGCCGATCCAGCCCCCCGGGAAAAAATGGAGAAGCTGGCAGTTGCCTCTATGTCGGCCGCGGCCCTCGACCCACCGCCCTCCCAAAGCGTCATGCAGGTCGCTTCAGCCAGTAATCCCGCGTCGATCCCCGCGTGGCAAGGTACCCTGCATACGGCCTCCCTGGATTACCTTGCAAATTCACCCGATGCGGCCCTAACCATTGCCCATTCCCTGGGATATGCCCAGGGGAACGGGGATCCGAACAACATGTGCGGGCCGTTAGCCATCGCCATCTTACGGGATGCGGGCCTCATCAACAAATACGTCGACCCGCAGGCTTTTTGGCTGTGGCGGCCGGATAAGAATCCGGAGTTGGCCGAAACCACCTTTCCGGCAGATCGTTTCACCCATTACCAGTTCTCAGATGCCTTGAACCGATTTGACTTTAAGAGCTTTCCACTCCAGCCGGGGGATTTTCTTTATTTGTATGCGGGGAACACTCTCTCTTATGAACACATGCTGGTCGTCACCCGCGTCGACGAAGCCGGGCGAGCCTACTCGGTCACGAACATAAAGACCAATTCGGGTTTTAATGTTCAGGAGGTGATGCTCTACAATCCAAACCAGCCTGGGGCAGGCCAATTCTATCAATGGACCGACCCGCGGAACATCAAGGTCGGCCTGACCGGCACCGGCGGTTTTGACGTCTGGCGGATGACCTCGGCCCCTCCAAATCCCACCCCACAGGAAACAGCATTGGCAGGTGGGATCGACCAGGCCATTAACCAATATGGCGGGAAATGGCACATCCTGATCAAACAAATCAATGGCCCGGTGATCTACTCACGGCAGGCGGATGACCAGATCCCGGTCGCTTCGCTGATCAAAGTGCCGATCGCCATGCTGTTTTTCAAATCCCTGGAGATGAGCGGGATCGCTGCGGATCAATACAACAGTTACCTGTCGACTCAAGGAGACGGGCGGACATACGCCCAATTGCTGGACGCCATGCTAATCCACTCGGAAGAGGACGCCACCCGTGTGCTTTTACAGGATACCCGCTCGAGAAAATTGGACACCGATCGGACCCTGAAGTCCTGGGGCATCACAAAAATGGATGTCGACAACCGTGAAACGACCGCCTCTCAACTCGCGGCGCTCCTGGAGGACCTGTATACGGGAGAGTTCATTACACCCGAGGGGCGCACGATCATTCTCAACCTGATGGGCTCGCCGGTCGCCAACGATAATACGCGACTCGGGATTCTGCGTAGTCTGCTTCCGGCGGGGGGTGAATTTTACGAGAAACGCGGCACGATCGTAGACGAACAACTGGTGGTCGGGGACAGCGCCATCGTTACGCTGCCGGGCCCTGAGGGAGGGCAGGGATATGTCCTGGTGATCGTCGGCAGCTGGGAGAGTGCCTCGCCCGGGTCAGGTGTCCTGGTGAAGGCTACCGAACAGATGGCCCGCGCGTTCTGGACTTTTGCTAATTCTTCCCCCTGAATTCTTCCATGGTGGCGTGGCCGGGCTGGTTGATGCCCTCGCGCCGGACCACCTTCCACAGGGTCAGGCATAAGATCTTGATGTCCAGCCAGAAGGACCAATGGTCCACATACCAAACGTCCAGCTGGAACCGTTCCTCCCAGGTCAGCGCATTACGCCCCTTGACCTGTGCCCAGCCGGTCATGCCGGGCAGCACTTCATGCCGCCGGGCCTGCTGGGGAGAATAGCGCTCCAGATACTGCATCAGCAGGGGGCGGGGTCCGACCAGGCTCATCTCGCCTTTCAGGACATTCATTAATTCCGGCAGCTCGTCCAGACTGGTGGAACGAAGAAACCGTCCGAGAGGGGTCAGGCGTTCAGCATCCGGCAGGTAGTCCCCCTCTGGTCCGCGGCGGTCGTCCATGGTGCGGAACTTCAGAACGATAAAAGGGCGTGAGTGGTAGCCCGGGCGCTTCTGTCGGAACAGGATGGGAGGCCCCTGGAACGCCCAGACCAAGAACGCCAGGACCAGCAGCAAGGGAGACAGAACGATCAAGCCCAGCCCGGTCGCGACCAGGTCGAAAATCCGTTTGGAGGGGGGGACACCCTGTGGAAGCAGCGGCACACAATCATTCTACCAAATCTTTGTCTTTGTGGTATAAATTTAAACGGAGGCGCGATATGAACGAGCGAATCCTGATTATCGAGGACGACCCGGCGATTTTAAAGGTATTGCAACGCGGACTGGCCTATGAAGGCTATCTGGTGGATATTGCCACGGAGGGCCGCTCCGGTTTGAACCTGGCGCGTGACCATCACCCTGACATTGTCATCCTAGACTGGATGCTACCGGGCATGGATGGACTCGAGGTCTGCCGGCGTCTGCGGACGGGCGGCAGCCTGCCGATCCTGATGCTGACCGCCAAGGATACCATTCAGGACCGCGTCCAGGGCTTGGATGCAGGCGCCGATGATTATCTGGTAAAGCCGTTCAACCTGGATGAACTGCTCGCCCGCATTCGGGCCCTTCTACGCCGCACGCAAACCGAACGCGCTCAAGTGTACAAGTTTGCCGACCTTACCATGGACACCGCCTCACGCCAGGTTACACGTGGCGAGCGGCTCATCCCGCTGACGGCCAAAGAATATGAATTGCTGGAGTTATTCCTGCGCCACCCGCGCCAGGTGCTGACGCGCGAGGTCATCTTCGACCGGGTCTGGGGGTACGACTTCGGCGGCGAGAGCAATGTTCTGGAGGTGTACATCCGCTACCTGCGCCAGAAGCTCGATTCGGAGAACGAGCCGCGTTTGATCCATACGGTGCGGGGAGTGGGATACGTCCTGCGTGAGAATCCATAAATGTCCCTGCGCTTACGACTGACAATCCTATACTCGGCACTCACCGGGGGAATCCTGCTGGTATTTGGCATCCTGCTTTTCTCCCTGGTCAATTACCTCCTGATCAACCAGGTGGACAATACCCTTGCCCAGACCTACGATACCATTGTGGCCCGGACGCACATCAATTCGGTCTTGAATATCGCCTTCGTACCGGACCTGGATTTGAATTCCAATGTGTTGGTCCAGGTCTGGGGCTCAGATGGAACCCTCAAGTTATCCTCCCGCACCATTGCCTTCCTCACCCAACCCCTCGACCCCCTCGGATTTAAATCGGCCCAGCCCGCCCACAACGATGCCTACGTCGGCACGCCGCGCGTTCATATGCGCGTCCTTACCGAACCTATGCTCTATGCCGGCGACCGAATCGGGACCATGCAGCTGGCCTCGGAAATCGGGATGATCGATTCCACCCGAAACACCCTCTTAAGAATCCTGCTGCTCACAGCACTTTTGTCCATGGTCATAGCTGGCATCAGTTCCTGGTTGTCGATCGGGCGGGCGCTCGCGCCAATCGCGGCGGTGACCGATACCGCCCAGCAGATCTCCAAGACCGACGATCTCTCGCGGCGCATTCCCTACCACGGCCCGGAACACGATGAGGTCGGACGGCTCATCACCGCCTTCAACGAGACCCTGGGCCGGCTCGAGCACCTGTTCGCCTCCCAGCAGCGCTTCCTGGCGGACGTCAGCCACGAACTGCGCACGCCTCTGACCGTGATTAAAGGCAACGTGGACCTGATGCGCAAGATCGGCAGCGCCGATGAAGAATCCCTGATCGGCATCGAAGAGGAAGCCGACCGCTTGACCCGACTGGTGGGGGATCTGCTGCTGGAAACACAGGCCGAATCCGGGAAGCTGCCCTTGTACTTTGCCCCGGTCGAGCTGGATACTCTGCTGCTGGAAGTTTTCAAGGAAATGCACTTCTTGACCCACGACCGCATCCAGTTGAAGCTCACCGAAATTGATCAGGTGCTGGTCAATGGCGACCGGGACCGGTTAAAACAGGTGTTGATCAACCTGGTCTCCAATGCTATCAATTACACCCCACCGGGCGGCGAAGTTTATCTCAGTCTGGGGATCGTCGGTGATAACGCCCGTCTGATCGTGCGCGATACCGGCCCCGGGATCCCGAACGAGGATGTGCCACATATTTTTGAGCGCTTCTACCGCGCCGAGAAATCGCGCAGCCGTTCTAAGGTCGGCGGATTCGGATTGGGGTTATCGATCGCCTATTGGATCGTGACCAACCACGGCGGCCGTATCGAGGTGAACTCCGCCGAAGGGAAAGGGACGACCTTCTGCATCTGGCTGCCCTTGCTGAACAAACCTACATCCAGCAGCTGAGATCAATCGGGCAGGCTTAGGGGGTGCCGCCGAGAATTTGCCGTGCCTGCCGGCAAAGGCTGGCTCCGCCCGCGGCCAGCCACTCCTCCAGCCGCAGGCTGGCTCCTGCCCCATGCTCAGCATCGACGTATATTCCGCTTCCCCAATACACATACCGTTGAGTTTCAGCCGCCCAGCTGGTCTCGCTGCGACCGATGACGCTAATCCCGCCGTTATAGCCCGCCAGTGCCAGACGGGTGTCACCCGAGGCAGCCTCCAACGAACGCTTGAGATAAGCCAGGCCGCGCAGGGCGTTGGTCTGCGGCTCGGTGGGTATATCCGTTGGCAGGAAATGATCCGGCATCACCTGGAACAGGCCGACCGCACCAGCCCGCGAATGGGCAAAAGGATTTCCACATGATTCGATCTGCATCACGGTCGCTACCAGATTTGGATCCAACCCCGCCTGTTCCGACCAGGCCCGAATAGGACCAGCCCAATACTGCACCTCTGGCGTAAAGAAGGAGGCCAGGGTCAGGGCAGCAGGTCCGTCACCGGGCCCAGGCTGCTGGGTGGCCGTACCAAGGGCGGGGATCGGAGGATTCACACCCGAGAAAAAGAAAACCATGGCGAGGCCGACCAGGACCACCATCAGCGGCGGGAGCAGGACCCCAGACAGACAGCCGCTTCCAGGAGAAGCAGCTGTCTGATCAGGAGGAGAGACGGTGTCCCGGAAAGACATGACGTCTGCTACGGACTAAGACTGCCGGGATGGTTCCCCGTAATCTGCCTCTCGAGCAGGACGGGCGCTCAAAGAGACGTTATGATAGGTAGGTTCCGGTCTGGCGACCTTCGGCAACGGCCGGAAGGGGGTCGGTGTCGAGAGGTTCGGCCGAGAGGCAGTCATAGCGGTCACCGGACGGGCGTGTACGGCAGGAGCCTGCGCCTGGCTGAACAACCGGTTTCCGGCCACCGAGAAGGTGCCGATGATCAGGACGCGGATGAGCCAGACCATAACCGCTACGAAGATCGGCACGACCTTGGTCAGGACCGTCGAGCTGATCACGGTGCTGCTCAGGTTGGCATGGCTGGAGATGGCCACCGACACCCCCCACCAGGTCAGGGTGGCATTCATGGCCGCAGCCAGCAACCAGGCTCCGAACAGGTACCAAACTTCCGTGGGATCCTGTTGGCCCTCCTCAGGCGTGAAGAGGCGGGCGATGCCGGCAAAATCGATGCCGCAGAAGGCGATCGCCAGAATCGTAGCCCAGGGCATCCCCGCAAAGGTCAGCGCACCTAGCACGTCCGAAAGGGCGAACTGGGTGGTGCTGTAGTTGAAAATCTCGAATGCCAGCAGCGCAACGATGATAATGACACCCCAGGCCAGCCCGCGTCGGACCGCCAATCCCTTGAGCAGAGCAGTGAGATTCTTACCCTTCCGAAAGTTGATGTTCATGACGACCTCCTTGATCAGGTTAGAACATATATTCTATATGCAGCATTATAGAACAAATATTCTGGTTTGTCAAGTAGGATTCTTTCTCGTTTCCGTAACACACGCGGTGGGCGATTTTGGGAAATTGGTTGGACAAGGGATTGATCCTCTCGAAGCCTTGCTTTAATTGGGCCTTGTTCCAGACAACAGGAGACCCGTCTGCATCCCCGCC
>Ga0187877_1001143_pt1 | contig 29038 bp, 32 predicted proteins | sample June2016WEW_17_1_3_FD_132430 | JGI IMG/M metagenome (GOLD analysis project Ga0187877, IMG submission 132430) | Peatland microbial communities from SPRUCE experiment site at the Marcell Experimental Forest, Minnesota, USA - June2016WEW_17_100 | ecosystem: Environmental > Terrestrial > Soil >...
CTGTAATCCACCTGGACTTCGGTGTAGGGATCGGTCCATGTGACCAGCAGCGCCGAACCCTCTTTGACCGCCCCGAACATCGCCATCGAGCAACTGTCCCGGAAATGGCGGCTATAGGGCTTGTCGCCTTCGGCTCGCAATTGGATCCCCATCCGGTGGGGAGCGGCGTAATAGCTGTTTGCGCCGGGGCCAACCGGGAGGGCGTTGCTGAGCAGGCGCAGGTCTTTCACCTCCTGCTCGGGAACGACGGAGTATTCCAGCCTTGGCGGATTGGCCAGCAGTTTGAGCGAAAACTCCCCGATGCCCTCGCGTCGGTATCGCAGGGTGCTCTTGTCGCGATGAGTCAGCCGGAGACGCGGCAGCGTGGCTGTGCCGCCGCTCCTGAGCGTTGTTTCCGGGGGGCCGCGTTCCCAGCCCACACCGGTTTGCTTGTCGAGGAGAGTTATGGCCCCGCTCGAAAGGTCCAGTTCGGCGCGCAGAGCCCGGTTTTCGAGGAAGACGGTGGTTTCTTGTGCGAAGACGGACGTGGCGAGAAGGACGACCGCAAGTGCCCTCAAAAAGGCACGAGGTGATTTGATGGCGAGCGGTTTATGGGCAGGAATTGGTTTCTTCACAGCGAACTGGAGCCTAATCGGGCTGAGGCCTGGCGAGCAAGCACGACCTCGGTGCCAGCCCTCCACGCTGGGCAGAATCCGGGCCCAGCGTTCGTGATAGCTCGCAGGGCCCGGGCGCAGGACGCCGCTGCCATCCAGGTCCAGTGCCGCCGGCCCGGGGGGCGGCACTCTTCGCTGCGAGTCTGGCGCTACGCTGGCGTTGGGCTCGAACCCGGCGCGACGCTCCCCTTCCGCCGGGACGATCTCCAGTTGCAACTCTGATCTCGCGGCAGATTGGTGTTTGCCTCGCCGCCCGGATCGCGTAAACTACCCCTATGCCGCTTGAGCTGCAGCTTGATCGCATGACGCTGGAAGAAAAGCTCCGCGCCATGGAAGCCCTTTGGGATGACCTTTGTCGTCGAGAAGAAGATGTCCCGGTGCCTCAGTGGCACAAGGACCTGCTGGACGAGCGCGAGCGTTTGGTCCAGGAGGGCAAAGCTCAGTTCGTTGACTGGGAAACCGCCAAAAAGCGTATCGCCGATCGGACCACATGAGAGTAAAGGTCCTCGACCAGGCAGCCGAAGACCTGATTGAAGGCTTCCACTTTTACGAGGACCAACAAGCCGGCCTCGGCTCTTATTTCCTGGCCAATCTCCATGCCGACATCGAATCGCTTCACCTTTACGGCGGCGTGCATCGCAAGGTCTACCGGGGGTATCACCGCCTCTTATCGAGGCGATTCCCCTTTGCGGTGTTCTATAAAGTGCACGATGACACCGCGCTCATTTACGCAGTCATCGATTGTCGCCGCGATCCGGCGTGGCTCCGTCGCCGCCTGAAGTGACCGTGCCCAACCGTTCATCCCACCCACACCGCCCGATGCCTTCGGCCCGCGTCCTGCAACGGAATCCCGCGTACCGGGCATGATAAAGCCCGGCGCAGAGGAGCCGCTGCCATCGAGGTCGAGCGCCGCCGGCCCGGGGGGCGGCCCTCTCCGCTGCGAGTCTGCTGAACCAGCACAGGGTCTGAGATGGGGCTGGTCTGTTCATGAGACTGATGATCCGGCCTCAGAGGTCGAGGCAAAGCGAAATTCTTTCATGGAAGGGCTTGATTGACTATTATCTGCTGTCCCTGTGGAGGAGGACAGTGCGAGCTTCGCGCGTGGGCGAGCGGTTTTTGGGGGCACTGCCGGGATGTAGTCGAACGGCCGGTTAGCCGTCCGCCCGCTTGACCGGCAAATCGGCGGGGGTTATTCTTGCGGCATGAGTGTGGTTTCGACGGACCGGGCTCTGGTGGATCGGCTGCTTGAGCGGTTGAGCCGCTGCATCCGCGGGCAGGGCGAACAGGAGCTGCTGAGGCTGCGCGCCGACGCGACGCTTCAGGCGCGGATCGATGAACTGGCTGACAGGTGTGACGAAGGGACACTGACGGCCGAGGGGCGCGCGGAGTACGAGACTTACGTCCGCTTCGGGAACTTCGTGGCCGTCCTCCAGGCCAAAGCGCGGCTTCGGCGGAACCAGTCCCCGGCGGGATGATGAATGAGTCGGCCCGCCAGGAGGTTCGGCGGCAGGCGGGCTTCCGCTGCGAGTTCTGCCGCATTCAGGAACGCGATCTCCCGTTTTCGGCTTTCCATTTCGATCATGTCGTCGCCCGGCAGCATGGCGGAACGAATGCCGCCGAAAACCTGGCGTGGAGCTGTCAGGAGTGTAACCTGCTCAAAGGAACCAATCTGACTGGGATCGCTCCTCGCGAAGCAATTTGAGGCAGGGCGTGAACCGCCGACAGAGCGCGTCCAGGGTCCGGAGGCCGCCCGCGGGTGCCGCCACCAGCCTGTGGCTGGTTCGCTGGCCGTGGACGATATGGGCACCGCACAGTTGCGGCTTGCGCAAGCTGAACCCTCTCCAAGCCGGGCACCGCGTTATGCCCTGTCAGCGCAGGCGAAAAGTGGGCAGTGTCAATAGTTATGACGCACCCCTTAAGGAGAATCAAGAGCGGGAGGCGGCCTCCATGGCGGACTGGCGGGCGCGTAACGAGGGCAGGTTCGGGGCACTGGCCCCGATGGAGGCCACGGCTTCGAGGGCTATGATGGTACAGGCGGCAATAGGTCTCGTAGAGCGACTGGCGGCCAGCGTGCTCGGCAGCCTCGTAGAGGGAGAGCACGTGGGGTTCAAGCTTTTGGGTTGGGAAGCTGGCCTTGTACTGGTCCTCGAAGGCCCTGCAGGACTTCTCGTCCTCTGCATCGTAATCGATCCCAGCCCTGGCGGCGGAGGCGCGGCACAACCTCCTGTCCTCCATGCGGCCGGTGTAGGCAATCCTGTAGAGCAGTTCGCGCTTCTTCTGGACGGCCTCGATGTATATGGTCGCCTCGATCGCGGATCGAATCAGTATCTTTGAGGCATCCAGCTTCGCCGCTTGGCTGAGACAAACGTACCCGTCCGCTGTGATCTCAAGGTTCATCGCCATGTAGCCGAGAAAACTGTCGTAGTGGGGGTCAGCCTTTTTCTTTCCGGGGAGCGACCCGAGGGCATTCTGGAGCTCAGCATGGACGTCTTTGAGAAGCTGCAATGAGGGGGTCTCGTTGTCGTTTTGCATAGTTGGATCGGAAGTTTTCGTAATTTCGTGTCGGACTCGACGGATATTAGAGGCGCACAAGACAAAGATAGCACCTGCCTCCGGGACAGGAACACGAACGCAAGGTGAAGCGCGCAAAAAGAGGCGTAGCCTACCCCGAATGCGGCTATGAATGCTGGCTCGGCCAGCACGGCGGCGGTGGCGGCGTAGAGGATTTGTAGCATATCGTTGGCGAACGTGCTTCGCGGCCTATTTCTCTTCCCTCCCAAAGCCGACGACAATTCTTCGCTGGGCGGGCGTAGCCTTGACAGTTCGAAGCATAAAGGAGCATTGCCCGGCAGGTGCGAGGATCTCAAATTTCTGCCCCTCGCCATCGAAACCGACCACGCCGATCAGATTGCCTGTCTCTGCAAAGATGCGTCTGACCTCAAGCTGGCCAAACGGGCCTCCGTGATAGAGGACGAGGCGCTCGTCAGGTCCAAGGTGCTGCTCGGTGATCAAGTGGTAAGCGAATTTGACTTGGTCGATAAGCTCATCGGCTGGCGGTCTGGGGGCATCCGTGGTAGGAGTTGGTGTATTCATGGGCCGGAAGCTGGGCGGTGCGGGCACGACAGGCAAGACTTTTCATGAGAGAGGAGCCGTGGGGTGTATCGTGATGCGTAGCGCTTCCAAAACAGGTTTAGGGCAGAGGGTCAGCCATAGGGCAGAGGGTCAGCCATTAGGGCACTGATCAGCCATAACTTTTCCTCGGGCAGAAGGCCAAACCACGGCCTTTCTCCAGGGGTGTTCCCAGGCGCTGCCGGGATACGATTACACCGACCTTCCCCCTCCACGGAGCGAGTCTCCCATGTGGGCGGGCGCGAGGGGGTAAGAAACCTCCAGTTGCCGATTTTTTCTCCATCGGATTGACACGCCACCGCCTGAAACTCTGCTTCACAGCGCGCGGCTCGAACCTGTCATTTCTCCTCCGGCTTTCGGCCGGTGAGCTTCGGCACTGAAGCGTTGCCGACGCACGACGTAATACGGCTGCTCGTTCAGATTCGGCCCCAAGCCGGGATGCATCCAGGCTTTACCTTTCCCATCCCGGAACTCGAAGTAGTATTGGAGCGGGAAAGGCGAGTCGGTGTAGTCAGCGGGGATCACTCCCTCAAAAGCACCGGCCTGGGCAGACATCACTGCGGTTCGGAATTCCTCGGCCTGGTTGGCGTGCCGATAGACTAGGCGAACAGACAGCGAGCGAGCGTGGACTGAGCCGGGTGAAAACGTCAGACGGAGACTCAGGGGCCGGCCGTGCTGAAAGCTCCGCGGCGGCGCATGCTGTGCCGAAATGGCGGGCCGTTCTGGTTTGCTGAGGGCGACGCGGAGGGCCTTATCGAGGACTCCGGGGTCGTTAGTTTGGGGCGAGGAGGCGGAATTGGCCGCCAGCTCGATCCGCCGCTCCATGTCGGCGATGTCCTGGTCGATGGCCGGCAAGCGATCCTGCCAATGACCCCGAAGGTGCGCGTCGAGGCCGAAGGTGATGTCAGGGACGTAAACACTGGCCGCTTGTCTGCCCAGTTGGGCCCAGGCCACACGGGCGCGGCGGTAGGCCGACGCGGCCTCCTGCAGCGGCCTGCGGTCCTGGGTCCGCTCGTGCAGGGCAAAGAGCACGCCGGCCCGGAGCTTTTCGGCGAAGAAGCGTCCCAGGCCGATTTGGATGGCGACATCCGCGGCCAGACGCCGGAAGGCCGGTTCCTTGGGGTCGGCGGCCAGCTTCACGGCTTTTGCCATCGCACGCGTTGCGGTGTCCGCCAGGGCCAGCAGCCAGTCGGCCACTCCCAGCGGCGAATACCTGGCGCTGACGTTGCCTTCGAGTAACTCGCCTGCAAAGTCGTCTATGCGCGAAAAGAGCTGGGGATCCAGCGGGCTGACGCTGCCGAAGCGTTTCGGGCTCGGCGTATCGCCGTAGGGGTGCTTTCGGGTCGAGTCCACTATGGGCATGTTCGTGTAGATCTCGGGCCAGTAATTATTGTTGGCGGCGGAGGGCAGGTGCGCGGTTGTGATTAACGGGAGGATGCGGCTGGCGCTGGCCAGGGCCGCTTCCACCGGCCTGGCTGCCCGCCCATATTGGCTATCGAGCTGGCGCCGCCAGGTTTCCGGCGCGGCGTCCGGGTTATAGAGCAGCCGACCCCACAGCCGGTAGCCGTAAGCGTATTTTTCAAAGTCCTCCGGTGCTGGTTTGAGCGATGCGTCCGCGTAAGCATCGCGCCCGCCGGGAAGGCCCGAGCCTTTGCGGCCCTTGAACGAGAGCGGTTCGAAGAGCTCGACTCCCATGCTGCCGCAAAAGCTCGCGGCGCGTCCGTAGCCCGCCGCCAATGCGGTGTCGCCCCAGAGCAGGAGCCGCTGCGTGCCCGGCCAGATCCGATGGAGAACGCCGTAACGGCGCCCCTCGGCCAGCAGGTCGCCATAGCCATAGCGCAGGAAGCTGCGCGAGCCGGAGCTCTTGGCAAAGAAGCCCTCGTCCTGGCGCCCGCGCGGCGGCATCTCCGTGGGCCGAATCCCCGCCTGGTGGTATGGCAAACCCAGATGCTCGGCCCAGAATTTGGGTGAGATGTTCACCGGCAATCCCGTGGCCAGCGCCACCTCGATCATCTCGGCGTCCATGCCCTTGGCATGCATATCGATCTCGACGCGGCGCCCGCATTGGGTGAGCCCCTCGAACACCGTCCTCCAAAAGGCGTAGCTGCCCTCGGCCACCCCGCTCTCGCCGTGGATGCGAAAGGTGACGCCCTGGATCGCCGGGCAGGCGGTTAACACCGCGCGCAAGGCGTCCCGGCAGTACGGCGCATGGCTCTGGGGCGTCAGCCCTTCGATGACGTGATTGGCCTGCGGGCTGTTGGTCCATTTGTAGGCATGTGTCCAGAGGCCCAGTTGGAAGTGGAGGCCGCGGGCCGCCGTCTCGTCGCTGATGATGCGCAGCATCTCCAGGTTCCGCTCCCGCTCCGCCGCGGAAAACCCGCTGACCCGCACGTCGTATCCGGGAACCGCCACCAGGAAGGGATACGCGAAATGAAAGTACGCGTCGCGGATGCCGGAGGTGAAATCGTAGCCCAGCCCCAAGGCGAGGCTGAACCGGTTGAAGCGCTCGGCCGCCAGCATGGAGAGATACCGCTGCCAAAAGGCCCGGTCATAAAACCAGCTCTTGTCCTCAACCTCGCTGGCGAACACCCGCATAATGCTGCGGATTGGGCTGGCAGGCCGCTCCGACACGGGCCGGCTCAGCCTCAAAGCCTCCGAAGGCTTGTCGGCATAGCGGACACGATCCGCCAACTCCAGGAGGGCGTATGTCAGGCCGCGCGGGTCGTGGCCGCACGCCAGCAGCACTGAGCGGCCACCCGTGCGGCCTGATGCCATCGCCAGCGACTCCGGGACGCTGGGCAGGTCCACTGACGCGCGTGCCAGAATCTCACGAGCGAGCGGGTGCTCGTCTCCCGCGGCGAGCAGGCAATGACTGGCTGGCGGGATGTCCGCCATCCGGTCGGCCGTCTGGACGGCGATCTGCCGCTGGACCAACGCCTCCCTGAGTTGCTCTAACGCCCACCGAGCCGGTCCGACGTTGGCGACTGGATCGGCCGGATCGACGAGAATCGCCACAGCCGCTGATGCCAAGGCGCGGGCCTGAACACTGCCGGAACTGCTTGCCGGATGCAGCGCCGCGGCACCTGCGGTGGCGCCGGCGACCACCACACCTGCTTGCCTGAGGAATTCTCTTCGAGTCATATCGTCGCGAGTTTGAACAGCGAACAGGCGTCCACGAATTCAACGCTTAAGTCATCATAGCGATTGCATTCCAAGCGGGATTCCGTGCGAGCCTGCAGCTTGGGCAGCAGCCGGCATTTCGTGTAGGCGCGCATCGCATCGGCGAGTTTCCGGCCCTTGCGGGAGAACCTCAGCTCGCAACTGTTTACCCCTCGGGGATAAGCAAACTCCGTCGGGCGAACCACACGCTCGCGCTTTGTTCGTCCGACGCGCTGACGCGTCTTGCTGTCCTCTCTGGCGCTCAAGTCGTTTGGGTTCGGATTGGGTTCGTTCAAATCTGCTCCGAGTTTTCCACATGAGGACGAGGGTTGGCAATAATGAATGGCGCCGGTAAAAGGGCTTGCGTTTTCCCCGCACGTCGGGACCATTTGCGAGAATGAGCCGGAAGAAGAAAGGGCCGTCGGGAGGAGTGGGAGCAACAATGACGACACAACCTCGAAGCAAGATCGTGGTCGGAGTGGGCGAACTGCTTTGGGACTTGCTGCCCGACGGCAAACAACTCGGCGGGGCGCCAACCAACTTTGCCTATCACGCCCATGCCCTCGGCGCCAACACCTGGGTGGTGAGCCAGGTCGGCAACGACCGGCTCGGGAAGTCATCCGCAGCTCGTTGGAACTGGTGACGGTGCTGAAAACCAACGACCAGGAACTGCCGGTTTTGGCGGACATGTTCCATCTGCGCGGGGACACGTCCGAGCAACTGAGGGAGTTGGCACTCCGCTTTCAGTTATCGTTGGCTGCGCTCACGCGTGGCGCCCGAGGCAGCCTCCTCTACTCTCAAGCCCGGTTTTCCGATTACCCCGGCACGCCGGTGAAGGTCGTGGATTGCGTGGGCGCAGGAGACGCCTTCACGGCCGCTATGACGCTGGGCCTGCTGGCGGGCTGGGATCTGGACGAAATCAACCGGCGTGCGAATGAACTGGCGGCCTATGTCTGTTCGCAGGACGGCAGCGTTCTTCTTGTCGGCGGCCAACCCGGCACACGCGGCGATGCCCTGTCCCATCGGCCCATCACAGGCCACCCGGTCCGAGAGCGCAGCCAATTGGTTAAAGGCCTTGAAGGCGTAGAATACTTTGGTGGGAATCCCGAACTGCCCGAACATGCTCCAGGCTGAAGTGTCCGCCGTATAAAAACAGACCACGTCGACCGGGCTGTCCTGGAGCCGCAGGAGGACGGTGGCGCAGAACGCCGCCCCCTCGGCCCGGCAGGAACGCCCAAACCACTCCGGCACCGTGGCATACTCCTTGGGTTCGCTCGGTCTGAGCCCGGACCAGGTGGTCAAATAGCGCCACTCGTTGGGGTGGCTTTCAGCGCTTTGAAAGCCGTGTTCGTCCAGGAGCTTGCGGGCAGTGGCGGCATCGCGGGCGAGGTATTCAGGAACTCCATAGTAGGCGTGCCAGGAGAGAAAATCCAAGGGCAGCCGCCGATCCCGGCACCAGGCCAGAAATGGCCGGACCAACTCACTGTTGATGTGCGTGGCCGCCGGACCGCCGACCTTGAGCGAGGCATCATGGGCCTTGATGGCCCTGGCGGCAGTCTCATAGAGCTCGAAATACTGCTCCCGCGTGCCCGTCCACATGCCGCTGCCTTCCGGCTCGTTCCAAATCTCCCAGTACTGGATGTCGTGGTGGAAGCCGCCAGCCCACCCCTCGTTGCAATGCCGGATGATGTTGACGCAGATCCCGGCCCATTTCTGGAAGTCCATGGGTGGGTGATTGTGGTAGTGGGTCCAAGGCTCGATGCTCTCGCCCAGACGGCAGATAATCCGCGGCTTGCTTCGCAAGATAGCGGCGAGATAGTCGTCGGTCTTGGCAAAGGTGTAGTTCTTGGGATCATCCGGGTCGGCCTCGAACTCGTGCCCCACCACGAGCCCATCGAAATGCTCGTCGTCGGAAAGGTGAAATAGTTTGTCCAGCATCAAGGCTCAGTTCGCCATCATTTTTCGGTCGCGGCAGGGACCGGCATTACCGCCGGTGGAACGTCGGAAACGGCGTCCGCATTATTGGCCAAGACCAGCGGAGTTGCCTTTACTGAGGACGCGCAGCGGTGCCGGGCGGGCGATGTTTCCACTGAAGACGCAGGACGCCCAGGTCGAGCGGTTCATCGCTGCGGCCGCCGGGCATGGCCAGCACCACCACCTCGCGCGTCAACGAGCCCAGTTCCGGGGTGGCGATATACCCGGATTGGTCCGGCTTGAGCGGTTCGGTTACCCGAATACGCAACTCGTAAGTTCCCGCAGGCACGTCATCGATCTTGAACGAACCGTCGGGATCGAACTGCAATTGATAGACCCGCTGGGCAGCGTGCTGGCGGGAATAATCCCTGGTGTGGTCAGCGTCGCGGGCCTTGACGAAGGCGGCCCACGTGGCGAAATCCTCAGTCTGCGGGGCCGCCGGCCCGAGGGGTTGCTTGAGCACCAGCACGTGGTCATCGTTGCTCCAATCGGCCCGGCCCTCGACCTTGCCGATGATGCGCCGGCCGGCGCCTCCGTAGCTGACCTCCATGGTTTGGCCCGGAGAAACCCGCACGGGCATCTGGTAGCATTCAGTAATGGCGCGCCCGCTGCGCCAACTGAACGAGCGCCAGAGGTAGTGTTCACCCGGCGGCACTTTGTCGAAGGCGAATCGGCCATCCGCATCGGTTTTGCCCGTATACAAACAGAACGACCCGAAGGACCCAACGAAGCCGCCACCGGTCAGGCAGACCGTGGCCTTGGGCGCCAGATTGGTGCCCGCGCGCAGCACGCCTTCCACTCGTCCCCAAGGCAGCAGCGTGAGCCTAGGCTGGTCTCGGAGGCTCTTGATGGTGGTTTGGAGGAACCCTTGCTCGTGCGTGACCAGCACGACCCCGTCAAAGCCCGACTCGGCAAACTCAAAATGCCCCGTCGCGTCGGATTCGGTCCGGATGTCTTTCTCACTCGGATTAACCCGGCCGGGGAGATTCATGGCCAAAGAGCCGACGTCCCCGCCCGCCGCGCTGATCTCCGCGCCTTCGGCCGGCTGCCCGTCGGCCAGGAGAAGGACGCCTCCAGGCTTGCCGGCGGGCACCATCGTCAATTGGGCATCCCAGTCGCCGTCGGCGAAATCGCGCCATGGAGTGACGAGCGTCCGGTAGCCTTCGGCCTGCAACCGGAGCTGAAAGTCCGGCGAGATCCCCGAACGAAAACGCGTGGCGGGAAGGGCCAGCCGAAACCCTGAACCGTTCACCTCGCCGGGAAAGGTGAACCCTTCCCGGTCGCCCGTTTGAAACGCGACCGCTGCCAGCTTCACGGGCAGGCCGGTCTTCGCGTCTCTCGCTTTTCCCGTCACAGTGATTTCCTGGTCCATGCCGGCCCGCAATTTGAAGGTGACCGCGCGCTGCCGTGCCTGGAGTTGAACCTGCTGTCGCAGGTGCGAGCCGGGCGCAAAGGCTACCAGGGTCATCGGCGCAACGGGGGCATTAGTCCAGATAAAGGAGCCGGCCGCGTCGGTGACAGCCTCGAAATCCAGGCATTGGCCCTCGGTTTGATAGCCCACCACCGCCAAGTCAACGCCGGCCAGCGGAAGATTCCGGCCATCTACGGCCCGTAGCGCCAGCGGACTCAATGGATCGGCCTGCAGACGCACTTCCGGGAGGTTCGGTCCGACGTCCACAACCGTGCTGGTGATGGCAAAACCAGGAGGCTCCGAGGTAAGAATGAGTTGGCGGCGCGGGCGGTTGTGCAGGGCAAACCGGCCGGCGGCATCCGTGCGAAATTCGCCGACGCGCACCAGGTTCCCAACCCCGTGTCCCTCCTTGACCAGCACGTTTGGCAAGGGATGGCCGGCCGGGTCGGTCACCACGCCTCGCACCTCGAAGCCCGGCTTCAAGACAAAGTCGGCCTTGCCTTGCCGCAGCCGGGCCAGGTCCAAAGGCTCGCCATGCTTATCGCTGATCCAGTTGGACTCCGCGCCGCTATGCACGAACACTTGCGTGGAACCATCCTGGCGATGAAACTCGATTGCCACGTTTTCCAGGTCCGCGGGAAAATCTTGCACCTGCCAGCGGCCGGCACTGTCGGTCACCGCAGCCGGCGGTTCCTTCGGGCCGCTCCAAAACTCCGGATATTCCTGCGGCTCGCGAAAACGGCCATAACCGTAGCCGCTGCCGAAGACGCGCACGCGCACGCCGGCCAGAGGGGCGCCACCCTGTTCCCGCACCACGCCGCCTATAGTCAGGCCGCGGGACAGACGGACGGTGGTCTCGCCGGGCATGGTGGTGCGGACATCGTTGGTTTCAGCGGTCCAACTTCGCCCGCGCGGCGCGAAGCCGGTCCGGCGCGCAGAGAGTGTGAACCAGGTTCCGTAATTGTTCCGCTCCCTGGCGGGTTCCCCCAGGCGAATCGTGGCCACTCCGGCGGCATCGGTCAGCCAGCGCGGACCGGCGCCGGGCCCGCCGAAGAACACGGTCTGGTTCGGGGCAAAGACCTCCGCGTCCGCGATCGGCGCGCCGGTTTCGGCCTCGACCACGATGACCTTCATCACGGGACCGTTGGTCACCACCGGCTGGGACCGAGCTTGTTCGACCGGAGCCGGAGGCTGGTTTGAGGCTGTGGCCTGTTGCGTGCGCGAAGCGGTCTGGCTGTGGAGCCCGGGTAGCAAGAGGGATCCCATGCCCAAAACGACGACGAAACCCACGACCGAAAGCCGATAGGCGCGCGGCAGTCCCGTGTCCATAATGCGCGCAAGCCGCCGGCCCAGGGGGTGCAGTCGCTCGCCAAAGCCCAGCGCCCCGGCCAGCGGCTGGGGGCGGCCAAATTCAACCGCCGCACGCAGGAGCGTGTCGCAATAGAGATCGCTGGAGGTCAGTTTGCGCGCCAATAACAAGTCGTCGCAGCAGTCTTCCCGGACCTTACGCAGGGCCGGGTTCAACATCCACAGCAAGGGATTAAACCACCAGATCGCTTGCAGAAGGATCTGCGCCCAGTTCACCCAGAGATCGCCTCGGCGGAAATGGGCCAACTCATGGGCCAGGATGACCTTCAGTTCCTGTTCCGAAAGCTGGGAGAGGTTCGTCGCCGGCAGGAGAATGGTTGGGTGAAGGACTCCAAACGCAACCGGGGCCGTGACACGGTCCGAGATTCTTAGCGCGGGAGTTCGCTTCATCCTCAGAGCGGCTGCCAGCGTGTTCAAGATCAGGGGCAGCGGCCCCTCGGTAACTGCACGGCTGCCGCGAACCGCTTGGCGAAGACGGCTCAGTTGGCGCGCAATCCAGAGGAACATGGCGGCACAACCGGCAAAGTGCAGGAGCATAAGCCAAGCCGTCCAATGGAGCCCGGCGCCTTTGGCGAAGCCGGTCGATGAATGAGCAGAGGCCGCCTGAGCGGCGAACCTGCCCGAATCAGGCTGGCTGGTCATTCCCGCCTCCGCCTCCGCGTCCGGTCTGCCGGAAGCGGCACGGGCTTGCACAGGACCGGGCGCCGCAGCCAATGAGGATTGACTCTGCGGCCGCGCCAGGGTGCCGGCCATTTTCGCCCCAGGGCAGCCAGGCCCAACAGGATCGCGGTCGTGAGGGCAGCCTGCCAGGTGGCGTGCAGGGTGTATTCCCACCAACTTGGCGAAAGCTGATTCAACAGGTCGGCGAGCGTATTCATTTTCGGTGCTGCTTTCCTGGGCGGCTCTGACGGCGTAACTCATCCAACATGGTCCGGAGCTTCTCCACCTCTTGGCCCGTGGGGGGCCGGGTTTCGAAGAGCGAAGCCACCAATGAAACGGGGTCCCCCTGGAATACCCGATGCACGAGGTCAGCGAGCAAGTGGGTGAACGTGGATTTCCGGGGTCGAGTGGCGTGATAGACAAAGGCCTTGCCCACCGGGCCCTTCTTCCTCGCGAGCAACCGCTTGGCCTCCAGGCGCTTTAACAAGGTGAGCACCGAGCCATGGGCCATGGGCCGATAGCTGTGGAGGCTCTCCCGGATCTGACGCGCCGTGGCCTCAGGCAGCCGATAAACGCAGGCCAGCACGTCTCGCTCCGCCGGCGGCAAACGAAATGTTCTCATAAAAATGCTCCTGCAGGGGGACGGGAAATTCCGCACCCGTCCCCAGACTGAGCCCCATTATCTAGACTTTTGTCTTTTTTGTCAATGGAGAAAAAATAAAAAAAAAGACAGGCGTCTCAATTCTGGCTCAGAATCCCTTCCACGACCAGCTTGGCGCTTCCTGGTAGGTGAAACGGACTTTGTCTCCCGGATTGAGGATAAAGGTTTGGCCCGGGGTGAGGCCGCTCCGGAGGGCGCAGCTTTGTCCTTTCGAATCAGTCTGGGCCCATTCCAGGACCTTGCCCGAGGTGAGGATTTGCACCTGGACCGGCCCGAGGTTGCGGTTGGCCACTTCCTGGCCGGAAGCCGGAACCGCGGGCGTGGCGACGGTCTCCGGGGCAGAGGGAGCAATAAGGCGGTTGGTGGGGCGCTTGGCTTTATTGGTGAATCCGCCGGCCAGGCCGGTGGTGAAAATGAGGTTGTCGTGGGCCGGTTCTTCGAGCACCAGGCCGCGCTCTGGGTCGGCGCTCAGCACGTCGAGCCAAAGCGAATTGCGATTGCCGAAAACCCGCACGCCGGTGGTGTGAGGGATGTCCCCGCTGATCCCGGCGATGATTCGATTGCCCGACACTTCCGGCGCATTGGCATCGCCGAGCTGGATCCCCAGGTTGGTCAGGTGAATCCACTGGGCTTCCACCAAATTGTTGTGCGCGCCTTGCATCAGCCAAGCCCCGATCCGGCAAGCGTTCACCTCGAGGATAAAAACCCGGTTCCCGCTGATGCCGGCATGAGCGGTGTCGAAGAGCAACCCGGTGCTCTTCTGCTGGGAGGATTTGCCCCATACGTCGCCGGCCCCAACCAGACCGTTAAACTCGAAGGTGCTGGCGACACAGCAGGCGAAATTGTCAGGCCCTTTGGTCGTGGGGGCAAGGCGGACGACCGCGCCATCGGATCTCTGCATGACAATGAGGCCGAACTTGAGCCGGCAGTTCATCTGGCTGTCGATGACCACGGCATCGCCCTCCTCCCCGGTATAAGTCAGGGCATACTCGCCCCCGTCCAGGCGCCAATCCTGCATCCAGGGGATGCGCAATGTTTGATCGAGCCGGTAGCTGACGCCCTTCTGGAGCATAGAGTTGTTGCCACCCCCCACGATATAGACGTCTCTGACCTCCTCGTGCGCGCGATTGAAGGCCTCCTGGAGGCCGGAGGTTTTGGTGCCGGGAGTGCCGGGCCCGAAATCTCCGCCGTCGGTCGGGCCATTGGGGGTCACGACGATATAATTGAGGCCGCGCCATTGGGTTGCCGCCGCCCTCGGCTCCACCGTGTTCGTGGTCTGGGCGAGAGCGGCGCCGGCCAGCAGCGTGGTAATGGTCCAACTCACGAGCGTCATCCCCGGGGGAGAAAGAGCATCGTTCATGGCCGGCAGGCTATCACTATCGAGAAGCCGCGGGGAAGCAAAACCAACGGCGTCGGAATTGACGGATACCTTGCTCCATGAATGCGCCCGCGAAGAGTTCTTGCTTTTCGAACGCTTGGGCTCAACATGCGGAGGAATGGTCGGTGAACGACTTAGCGAGGGACCTACTGTATGAAACACCTCTTTCCTTTCTTGGCTGTGGGCTTGGCGGCAGCATTTTGGGGAGCCACAGAACCATCGGATTCCGCAGAGGAGCGGAAGGCGGCTACTCCGGTTCCTGGTGAGAATGGCACCAATACCGTTAGTCCCAAAGAGGCTGCGGCAGCTTCAGGCGTGGCGGGTGCCTTGGCGGAAAGGCAGTCCAAAGCCAGGGCGCTGATGAGAGAGGCTGATTCCCTGTCGCGTGAAGGAAAGGTCCAGGAGGCGTCGGATAGGCTCGATGCGGCTCTCGCTCTCCACCCTGAGGCCCCGGGTGAGCAGGCATTTGACTGGTGCCGGTCAGTGGATGGGGAAATCAACCCAGTGCCCATCATTCAACTTCCGGACCTGCCACGCGCCGAGCAGCGGCGCCGTTTCGAGGATGCAGTCCAGATCGTGGCCGAGGAGCACGGCTTCACCTGGCCACAATTCATCGAGAAAACAGGCTCTACGTGGGTTGCCGTTTGCGCGCGGCCGAGATTGAGACCGCTGTCGCAGGAGAGGGAACCCACCTCATCCTGGGAGGTGTTGCAGGCGGTTTCCGAGACCACGCCGGATCATCGCGTGACGCTGAAGTTGATCCCTTTTTCCTATGGTCCCAGCAGTTGGGCAACATTGGGGCCATTCTTCTGCATCCCGCTTGGGATTAGGCGAGAACGCGCCGAAATGGCCAAGCAGTTCCAGGCAGAATTGCGCCGCTGAGTCGAAGGACTGGTTCGGCATTCTCGGTTTACGCCGATGCTGGAAAGCCTCGATTGGCAGTTGGCAATTGGCCGGGGGCCTCCATATTGGTGCGGGTGTCCGTTGAACTTACAGAGGCGCTGCTGAGCAAGGCGGCCGGCTGGGACGTGATGAAACGCGCGCGCCTTTACTTGGCGCAGGGGCAGGTGCTCAGTTCGTATTGGGCCGCGCCGTTGCTGCGCGGGGTGGTCCAGGCCGACGGCGTGTCTTTCCGCGCCTCGATTGTGATCCACAGCGACATTGACCTCGAGAACCTCTGCACCTGCCGCGAGGCGCGCGAATGGGGAAAGATTTGCGCGCACGTCGTGGGGGTCGGCTTGCATTGGCTCAAGGCCCAGCAGCCTCAAGCAGCCCCTGCCCCGCCGCGCTCCTCGGCGAGCGCCGGGGCCTCGACACCCGCCCCCAGGCGCGCCTCGGCATTGCAACGGGATGCCGCGGGCCAACCGGCTGAGCTCTTCATCATTCTCCCGCCCAACCTCGACCAGGCCTTGGCGCGCGGCAAAGTGATGCTCGTGCTCGAAGCCAAATGGAGCGGCGGACGCTGCCCGCTGAGCGCGCTGCCGAAAGGACGGGCCTATGCCTTCTCCCCCCGGGACACCGTGGTGCTCGAGCGGCTCGAAACCCTGGCCGGCGGCGAAACGCCCGCTGTGCTCCAGCTTCCGGTCAAGGACCTCGCCTCGCTGCTCCCGGCGCTGGCAGGTCATCCAAACGTGACGCTCGGCAAAGCCACCGAGGTCTCCATCACCCGGACGCCGCTCCACCTGCCCATACGCGCGACCCTCGAAGGAAACGGCGAGATCGTCCTTGCCCTCAAGTCCAAACCGGCATCCCTGGCAATACTCGAAGACTGGGCCTGGCAACATCCCACTTTCCAGCCGCTCGGCCTGCTGACTTGCAGTGGGGCTGGCATCACGTCTAGCCCGCCGTCTTCGATGCTGCGCAACCTGCTCCAGGCCCCGGCTCGGGTGCCCCGCTCCCAGGTCCCGCTCCTCCTCAGCCAGGATTGGCCCCGACTGCTGGCCGCCGGCGAAGTGGAAGCCAATTTCAAACTCGAGGACTTCACGCTCGAACCACAGGCGCCCCGCTTCCTCCTGGAACTCAGGGGCGGCCTGGCGCAACTCACCGGCCTGCTGCAGTGCGGCTATGGTCCGCGCATCATGACCCTGGGCGTGACGGCCCCTGGCGAGACCGTCTGGCTGCCCGACCCGGACGCGCCGACGCGCTATTCCACGCGCGACCTCGACGCCGAGCGCGCGGCGCTGGCCCGTTTGCAACGCAGCGGCTTCTCCGGCCCGGACGCACAGGGGAGACTGCAACTGCTGGGGCAGAATGCCGTGCTCAATTTCTTCGCCCGCGAGTTCCCCAAGCTCCAGCGCGAGTGGAGTGTGACGCTCGAGGAACGGCTCGAACGCAGCGCCACCCACAACCTCGAACGCATCGAGCCGCAGTTCCAAGTCACGCCCTCGGGCGTGCAGTGGTTCGATTTGGGCGTGGTGTTTGCCTCCAGCGGCGGTCAAACGTTTTCGGCCGCGGACATCCAACGCCTGCTCCTCTCCGGCCAGAGCCACACCCGGCTCAAAAACGGCAGGATGGCGCTCATCGATACGGGGGCGGTCGAGGAATTGCAGGAGGTGCTGCGCGATTGCGCCCCCGAGCAGCATGGCCAGGGCTACCGCCTGAGCAGCGCCCAGGCCGGTTTTCTGGACGCCACCCTGCGGCAGCAGGCCGGTTGGCGGGTGGCAGCCCCGGCGGCCTGGCGCGAGCGCGCCGCGCGCCAACGCGGCGAGACAAAGCTCGAATGCCCGCCGCTCGAGGACCTCGACCCGGTGCTCCGGCCCTATCAAAAGCAGGGCGTGGCTTGGCTGCGGTTCCTGCGCGACAACGGCTTCGGCGGCATCCTCGCCGACGAAATGGGCCTGGGCAAAACGGTCCAAACCCTGGCCTTCGTGCGGCACGTCCGCCGCCAGGAACCGGGCGGCGCCCCGATGCTGGTGATTTGTCCCACCAGCCTCGTCTTCAACTGGGTCGCCGAGGCGAAAAAGTTCACCCCCTCCCTCAAGGTCCTGGCCCTGCACGGACCCGAGCGTCGTGCCGCCTTCGCCCAAATCCCGCAGAGCGACCTGGTGGTCACCAGCTATGCCCTCATCCGCCGGGACGCCGAACGCTACCGGGAGTTGGAATTCGACATCGCGGTGCTCGATGAAGCCCAGCACATCAAGAACCGCCAGACCCAAAACGCGCAGGCGGTCAAATCCGTGCGGGCGCGACAGCGACTGGTGCTGACCGGGACCCCGCTCGAAAACTCCGTGCTCGACCTGTGGTCTATCTTCGACTTCCTCATGCCCGGCTACCTCGGCACGGCGCAGGACTTCCGCGAGCGTTACGAACTGCCCATCACGCGCGAGAAGGACGGCCCCGCCCAGGCCCGGCTCGCGCGCCGGCTGCGTCCGTTCCTGCTGCGCCGGCTCAAAAAGGAAGTCGCCGCCGACCTGCCCGCAAAGCTCGAGCAGGTGTCATTCTGCGAACTCACTCCCGACCAGCGCAGCGCCTATCAGCAGGTCATCGAGGCCGGCCGCAAGAAGATTCTCGACGCGGCGGCGGACGCTTCCGGACAAGCCCGCAGCCGGATGATGGTCCTCAAGGCGTTACTGCGGCTGCGGCAGGTCTGCTGCGACTTGCGCCTGCTCAAACTCGAAGGCGTGGCCCCGGCCAACGCCTCCGGCAAGCTCGAGGTCTTCGACGAACTGCTCGAGGAAATCGTCGACGGCGGCCATCGCGCGCTGGTCTTCAGCCAGTTCGTCTCCCTGCTGGCGCTCCTCAAGGAGAAGCTCACCGCCGAGGGCCTCGAGTTCTGCTACCTCGACGGCTCGACGTTGGATCGCGCCGCCGTCGTGGACCGGTTCCAGAACAACAGCGCCATCCCCATCTTCCTCATCAGCCTCAAAGCCGGCGGCACCGGCCTGAACCTGACCGGCGCCGACACCGTCATCCACTTCGATCCCTGGTGGAACCCCGCCGTGGAAGATCAGGCCACCGACCGCGCCCATCGCATTGGGCAGGCCCGGGTCGTCACCAGCTACAAACTCATTACCCGCGACACCGTGGAAGAGAAGATCCTGGCCTTGCAAAACCGCAAACGCGAAGTCATCCAGGCCACCCTCGGCGGTGAAGAGGCCTTCGTCGGCTCCTTGAGCTGGGAAGAGATCCAGGAACTGCTGGCATAGAGCTTATCATAGCCGGCGTGGTCATAAGTGAATCGGACGCGGCGCGTTCAAAGGGAAAAGCTCGTGCATGAAGGTGATCCCAAGCTGCCCGTCCTGAGGGGGCGAACCGGTGCGCACGTACAGGAATCGAAGTGTATAGTCGGTGTGCCGATACAAAGCACAACCCCAAGCAAGCATGCTCAGCATGGCCAGCAAAACAAGGAGTGAGAACCTGGAACTCACGGTGATCCTGCGCCGCGTTAACTGGGTTGCGTGTCGGACCGGCCCAAGGCAGTATCCACAGGGTCGTCGCTGTTTATCGTATGCAGACCTCAAATGAGCCTTCAGGAAGCAGCTATCAGACGTCAGCCTACCAAGTCCCCAATGAGCAGGAAAAGCCGGCTGAGATCGTAGTGCGCCTTGCATCTCAGGCCGCCGTTGCCTGCTGCCTCCTCCAGCGCCAGGACTTTGCGGCAGCAGGCTTCGGCTCCCGCCCAGTCTCCATGGGCCTCGCACTCCGCGGCCTCCTGTTTCAACTCCAACTCCGGTGTCGGGTTCTTCTCGGCCTCCTCGGCGGCAGCCGCCAGCGCGTTCAAGGCGGCGGCCTCGACTTGTTCGGAATTGTTGGCCGACACGCCTTGCTGAAATGCCTCCAGAGCGCGCAGAAGCGCGTCCATCGAAGCGGACTTCCGTTCGTTCTCGGCGGGTGTGGGAGGATTGTCGGAATTTCCGCTCGAATGTTCGGGACCAGCCATAATCTTCAGATTAGTCTTCAGTGGTGCTTCGCCGTCACGTATATCGCTCTCCGGGTCAAACGTCAAGGCCGGAAATCCCTCAGCCTCCCGTACTGCCTGGGCTGGATTGTCTTCTGCCCAGGACACCGCGCCAAGTCGAGGCGATGTCGTCTAGCCGTTCTCAGGCCACTATCAGTGGCGTCCTCCGGCAACCCCGGGCACAGCACGATTAACGCCCCATGACGAAGCCCTGCGCGTAATGACTCCGGCCGATTCGATAGGGCAGGGATTTGTCGCTAACGAATGCACCAGCGGCGACCTCCAGGGCAATTACTCCCAGCGCACCTCGGCAGGCGTGAGATCGCCGATACTACATCTCCTTCCCGCACCCTTATTCCGAAGAACAGGGGCGGGAACGTATCATCAAATCCAGATATTTGACTTTAAGATATGGGCACCCCTAAAAATATAAGTGGACAAGATTAGGAGGCGTAGGGTATATATTACGCACGTTTGATGAAAACCTGTATGCACATATCAGTCTCGATTTGGCCGACGACCTCGGTCGCGAAAGCGACACGTCGCAGCGAGCCGAGCCAAGGCTCTATGTTCAGCCTCGGCCTATCCCGGGCATATTGTGGCCAAAAGCCCGAAGCCAATTGGGATAGGCTCAAGGTGAGCAGGTAAACGAAACATCATAGGATTTCTAGACCCTGCTTGCCGGAATGGAAGCAGGGTTTTTTGTTTTACAATCAAAGGGCTTCGCAGGAGGTGTGCCCCAAAACACCGAAAACACCACCGTGAAACCGTGGGTTGGTATCGCAAGATAGCAAGAGGTGTTTGTTCTTTGTTGAAATGGCGCGGGCCGGGAGGACTAAATGCAGAGTGCATCATGCAGAATACCTCCCGGCCCACATTCTTTCCTGCGATTGCGATCATTGTTCCGCTCCTGAGTTTCGCTTCGCGGCATTGATAGACGAAATGGGAATGGCGGCCAACTCGTTCGCCTCTCTCAGAACCGGCGCGGCGCTTTTCTCATCCACTTTCCCGGATTCGGACAGAAGCTCGGCCCAATATCCGGGCTCGTCCGCTTCTTCGAGCACGTCGCCCATTTTAGAGATGATGGCAGGCCTCGACTTTGCACGGCAGGCTGCGCGGTAATTCGCTCCAACCGCTGTTCCTGACCGGAGCAGTTGCCTGCCAAGAGTCCTGCTCGTCTCGTCTTTGGGAAGCCCTTCGCAAAACTTGATGACTTGCAAGGCAAATGGCTTTGTACGCACTTGGAGGTTCAGATGTATCATACGCTCAGGCATTCTGCACTCCACATTCTGCACTTGGAAGGGGCATTCGTCTTCTGAACGAACTCATGCGGGTGCAACTCCCGCCGGCAGCGCCAATTGCCAGGTGGTGTCAAAGTAGCACGGCGGCCTGTTAAGCCGTTCGGTGTTGGTGCGAGTCCAACCCTGGCAGCCATTTTTGTTTCTTCCGGAAAGTTGGGGTCTGGAGCTAAGCTGGGCCTGTCCATCTGGCCCTTATGCGAGCGGGGCGGGCCAAAGCCAAGTCCCGTAGGGACGACATGATAACAGCCCAGGGCAAGCGGAGCGCCGCCCTGGGTAAGGAGCCCAAAATGAATGCCTCCCTTTTTCCGAGTTTCGTTTTTCCCAGGCTTCAAGCCTGGAAAAAACAAAACTCGGAAAAAGGGAGGCCGGGGGTCGCGTGGCATCTACCCAGGGCGGCGGCCCGCCTGCGCTACGCTCCGGCGGGCCTTGCCCTGGGCTATTATCTCACTGCCCCTTCGGGGCGCCGGAGTTCGGCGGAGTTTCATTTGTTGGCACCAGGCCCGGACAGCCGAAAACCCACCGAGGATCTGATAAGCCACTTTATCGGACAGCCACGCGGCGCCGGGTCGATGGATAGAATCCAACTTAGACTCACACTCTATGGCATGCATGATGCTAAACTCCGACTTCTCGATTGGCATCAGACCCCAACTTTCCGGAAGAACCCCATTTTTTAGGGTGTACTGTCAGCAGCAGACGGCCTCCCTCGGAAGGAGGAGGACGCGCGTGGATTACAGTTCGCGAAGCGAACATCGTAACCTTGGGCAACCATCTTGTAAGGCTTGGGAAGCCCATTCCCGCCACCCTGATCATTTTGCGGAGGGCAGCCAGATATTGCCCGTGCGGAACCATATGACTATCACCCCATACCTGCCGCAATGGCTGCGGAGCCGGTTGCACAAACCAGTTCCGCAAAATCGTCCCATTCTTGGCAAGGAGGACCAGCAAGTCCTCCCGACGTTGCCCCACTCCGAACGCCCTGCAGTCGTCCTTCCCGGCGATGGCGAGGGTCCGGCCGGCATTCGCGCGCGATGGCACATCTGCACCTAACCCGCCGGTTGGCACATTCGTTGCCTTGGCCGACGGAAAGGCGCGGTGACCCATGCGGACCATGCCACCATCACGCTGCCGTTCTGGCGCCGTGTCCTGATGAACAGGGAGACCCAGAGCCGTACGATGGGCAAAGTGGCACCCCTGGATTGAACCAACATACGGCGGCAGGCGCTCCCTGCAAGCGCCTACCGCCTCGATCTCCCGTCCTGTAGCTCAATAGCAGAGCACCCGCCTGATAAGCGGAAGACCACGGAGCGTTACCGTGCGGGACGACCAGCTAGAACTGGATTGTTGGATTGATGGAGTTTTGGATTAGTGATTAGTCGCGTGGGCGTGCATCACATTAATCCAAGAATCCACAAATCCATCGTCTGTTCACCCCGAGTAGCTGAGGCAGATGAGCGCCTCCCTGAAGAGGAGGACACGTTGGCGCGATACCAACCTCGGGGACCAACCTGAAACTGGATTATTGGAGTAGTGGATTCATGGATTATTGGATAGCGCGTCGCGAGTCGCTCGTCTCTCCATCACCCAGCTCCGTTGTCCGCAAAACCCGTCGTGCTATGAAAACCATCAATCCATTTATCCACCAATCCACCAATCCATCCGCGGCGTCTGTGCGCCTCTTTGCCTCAGCTAGAAGCTGGATCGAAGGTGAGGCGCTCCGCCAGTTCTACGCGGCGGCAAGACTCGAAGGCATACGCCTGGCCGTTGGCTTCCCCGATCTGCACCCGGGCAAAAGCGGCCCAGTGGGCGCCGCCTTTGTCACCGAGGGCGTCGTTTATCCTCACCTCATCGGCAGCGACATCGGTTGCGGCATGGCCTTGTTCAAAACGAACCTGGTGCAGCGCGACCTCAAGCTCGACCGCTGGGCTGAGCTTCGCTTCGACCTGGAGCACCCATGGGAAGGCGATCTAGGCGAGGTTCTTGCGGCAGCGGGGCTTGAACCTACGCAGTTTGACGAAGCGCTGGGGACGATCGGCGGCGGTAATCACTTCGCTGAACTGCAGCAGGTCGAGGCCGTCTTGGGCGCAGCAGCATTCAGGCGGTTGGGCCTGGGCAAACAGCAACTGGTGGTCCTGGTCCACAGCGGCTCGCGGGGTTTGGGCGAATCAGCTCTCCGTGCGTATGCGGAGGAGCATCAGGCTGACGGCTCGGATGCTGAGTCGTTTGCCGCGGGGGCTTATCTCCGAGACCACGACACGGCCGTGCGCTGGGCCAAGGCCAATCGGGCGCTCATCGCCCGACGTTTCGTCGAGGCGCTCGGAGCCGAGGCCGAGTGGCTGTGGGACGGCTGCCACAACAGCATCACGAGGGCTCCCTCACCCGGCCTGTCGGCCACCCTCTCCCCATCCGATGGGGAGACGGACGGGGTGAGGGGCAGCCCTGGCCAGACGGCCGGGTGCATCGCAAGGGTGCCGTGGAAGCCGAAGGTGAGCCGGTGATGATCCCCGGTTCCCGCGGGTCGCTGAGCTACCTCGTGAAGCCTGCCGGAGATGGCGAAAACCACGCCTGGTCATTGGCCCACGGCGCTGGCCGCAAGTGGGCCCGCAGCGAGACCCGCCTGCGGATGCGCGAGCGCTTCGGCAGGCATCAGTTGACTCAGACACCGCTGGGTGGCCGGGTCATCTGCGAGCAGCGCGAGTTGTGTTCCGCTTCAGGGAAATCGCTGAAGTAAGAGGGTGGTTTTTCTCACGCTCCACCGGATGGGGTTGGAAAAACTCCCAGTTGGTCGCGAGAATGGCCAGGCCGTAACGCGCTGCCCCAGGACACCCCTGTTGGGATCGCAATCTCAGCCGGAAAAAAGGGCATACCTCAGTGTGCAGCAATTCCTTCCTTGTGGGGGCACGTGCGACGAAACGTTGGGAATTCCCTGAAAAACGACCACATTGCCTTATGCAGGCGATGCAGATTGCTGCTGAGGCATATTACGCGCCTGGATGCGTGTCTATCAGTAGCTCAGGGCTGCTTATCAAAAACCCCGGAACTGCACGGTAACAACGGACCTTCCGACATTATCTTGATAATAATCTCCCAGAATATCGTGAACCGGAACACGAGTTGCTCTACGAAGAGGCCCCAGCCGCCTACAAGAACATCGAGGACGTGGTTCATGATCTGGTGGACCCCGGACTCATCTCGGTCATCGCCACCTTCCGTCCGCTCCTCACCTACAAGACGCGGTCGCCTCGGCGTTAGCGCGTCCATCATCGCCACGGCCCGTCCTCCGCAGCATCACTGCGGCGATCGCAGTCCGAGTGCGGGCCATCCCTTCGGCACTACCGTCTGCCCCCGTGCGCCGGTTCTGCAGAGGGTGGAAGGACTGGATTTCACGGGGTTAATGCCTGCCTGCGAGCAGCAACCCCGTGTTTCCATCCTTCCACGGCGAACCATTTGTCCGTGAATGCAAAGCAGCTCGAGCAGCCGGCCCTTCAAGCCGGGCATAGCCGGTGCAAGTCCGGCCACGGCTGCCATTGCCCCCAAGGTGTAAGAGAATATGCACGCCTGCCCGCGAAGCAGGAGGATCGTGGTGCGAGTCCACGTGGGGGCACCATTTTTCAGGATTGTGGTGTAACAGCAGCATCTCCGCCTGTGAAGCGGACGGTTCGGGTGCGAATCCCGGCTTCCTGACCAAGTTCGATGGGGCGAAGCCCGCAGGTTATCCTCCAGCATCAGGATGACGGTGCGGCTCAGCGCAACCTCTTCTCTGCTTCCTCCAAGGACACGCTGGTCTCGTCCTTCTTGCACGAGTCCAGGAACTCCAGGAACGCATGGTTCTTGCGCAACAGCTCCACTTCTGTGGCGAAATCGTCGGCAAGGCTGACCACAAACTGCTCGCCGTTGGCACATCTGAGCAAAAGCGACTCGCCGCGCGCAGAACGCAACGCCTCATCCAGCGAGAGCTGGTTTTTAGCCAAATCAATCGTCTTCATAACTCGAACTCTTCTTCGCCGATGAACAGCTTATTGTGTTCCTTATAACCGACCGCGACTATCCGGACGCGAGCCGCGTGCTCATCCACGTCGTAAAATACTCGATGCTCTCTTATCCGCAACTCCCAGTCCGCAAGCGGGTTGGGCCGCAACGGTTTCCTGTTCCTCGTCTCGCGTAGAGGTTCGAACGGCAACTGCGCTTTGATACCGTCCAGGATGATATTCCGATCAAACTTGCGAAATCCCTCCAGGTGACGAAGGGCCTTCCCCGTGAACTCAACTGTAAATCTGGCCGGCAAACCGTTGAAAGCTAAACACCCAAATCCGCCCTGTGTCAACAGCAACGATGATTTGACTGCACCGGAGAAGGCGCCTTTGGCGCCCTCAAAGGTCTCTTGACGCGGGTTCCAACCTTTCATACCATTCCCCTCGTGAAAGCAGGAGCCAGAGTCCGGGTCTGGCATGACCAATTCAAAACCGCCGCCCTGACCAAGAAAACAGGACCAGATGGAAAGAGAGGAGGCGGTGAAGACTGTTCGAATCCGAGCGCGACGGAGACGGCGATGTCCAATTCCCAGGCCGCGGCACCGGGCCTGCCGCACCGGAGTCACGCAAGGGCGGGCCGCACTACCTGGACAACCGTCCGATGCTCTTTGCGGGCAAACCCAAACTGCGCGGATACCAGGCTGTCTTCGTCGTGGCCGACAAGGAAGTCAGCCAATTCAGCGACGAAATCACCGTCAACTGTGCGCCGAAGCCGTGGCCGCTGGTGTAGGGCTTGCCGGCGCTCCTGCCTTCCGAATTTATGAGAAAGCGCCTCTGGAAAATCTACTGCGAGGAAGACCGTTGCCCGGGCATGTGGCAGCGTTGGTTCGTGAACCAGTGCGTGGCGGTCGGTTGGGCAGGCATGTGGGGCTATCAGTTGAGGGGAGAGCGGGCAACGATACCCGGTAGCTGGGCGGCCAGATACGACCCCAAGGACATGGGCTGGTCCGGGGTCCGAGGGGCGCTTGAGGAAATCCAGCGTGGAGACCTCGTCGTTGTTGCCCTAAAAGGCCACAGGATAGGACGCATGGGGGAAGTCACCGGAAAGGCCATCGAAGATGATGACTGGCATCCACTGGTTCCGCCGAGCAAGGACGCCCCTGACGGCGGAATCGGGAGGCGGATCTTCGTCCGCTGGGAGTTGGAGACCGGTCCAGATGACCGGAAGCTTGTGGTAGCTCTCCCGGAGGGGAATCGCCTCCCTCGGGGAACGCTCCGTCGCACGATCGCCGAGCTTGACCCGCGCTGCCTGGGCAGGCTACGCCGCGCGATGAACGAACCGTCGAACTGGGTTGGTCTCTCCGAGTTCCCGTACGAGAGGGCGCTGTCGGACTACGTAAGTGCGTACCCGCATCTCCTGGAGGATGGGCTGCTACCGCATCCCAATCAGAGGGTCCGTGAGCGAGTCTTTCGCGACCGTAGCCGGCTGGACGTTCTCCTGGAGGATCGCGACGAGATCGCGGTTATCGTCGAGTGCAAGCAGGGCCAACCGAGTGTGGATGATGTTCGGTAGCTTCGGCATTATCTGAAGCGCTTCCGGCGTGAAGAGAGGCAGGACGCGCGGGGGATTCTTGTCCATGGTGGGGCGCGGAAGCTCAGGGAGGAGGTTCGCCGGGTTGCTCGCGAAAAACCGGTCGTCGAGTTGGTTCAATTCAACGTCGGGGTCAGCTTCTTCAGGAGCGGGTAGGCGAACCCACGACGCGCCCACCGACGGGGGAATAATGATCTTCAAATGCCCATGCCCAAACTGTAGCGGCCCCATCGAATTCGAGGCGGAGGGATTTCAGCCTGGCACCCGTGCGGAGTGCCCGCATTGCAGGTTGGAGACGTTGCTATCACCCGGGCCGCACCCTCGCCCCGGATGCGCCTGGACAGCGTCATCGAGAAGGTTCGTGCGATCCCGACGGGTGGCACGGACTGCTCGCTGCCGATGGTCTGGGCCCGCCGTGACAAGCTGGGGTCTCGGCGTTCGTGACCTACACGGACAGCGAGACCTGGGCCGGCAGCATCCACCCGTCACAGGCGCTGCGGCAGTATCGGGATGAGTTCGCCGGCGACGCCAGGGCGGTCGTTGTGGGCACGACCTCCAACGGCTTCACCCTGGCCGACCCCAACGACCGCAGGATGCTGGACGTAGTCGGTTTCGACACCAGCGTGCCAGCAGCCATCTCGGACTTTGTGCGGGGGGCGTGAACCAAATGCGGAGTGCGGAGTGCAGAATGCGGAATGCCTGAGGGGCAGCACCGCAGACATTGCGCACTCTGCACTCTGCACTCTGCACTCTGCACTCCGCACTCCGCATTCAGATGTCCCGTTGGGCGAGCAGCTAGGCAGCGGTCTGCAAAACCGCACAGAATGGTGCAACCCCATTACGGGACTCCATTTTCCTCGAGCATAGGTGTTGAGAGATACACGCCGGTCTTCCAAACCGTTTTACGCCTACCGTAAAAACGCCTTAGAAACCCCTTAAAAGGCCGTGTTTACAGGGCTTTTAAGCGTTCTTCCGTCCCTTTGTTCGCGGCTTAGTGCTGCTTAGAACGGCCCTTGCGAGTAAGGGGCGGAAAGGGGCTACAACGCCCTTAAAGCGTGTAAACCCGCGCAAACGCCCGCAAACGGCCCTTGCAGGCGTCGAAGGCTTAAGGCGCCCCTTTATGCGGCCCCGGCCCTTGCGGCCCGTCCTAGGGCCTCCTAGCGCGTTCGCCAAGCCTTTGCAATTTACCGCCGCTGAGCCGGTTTGGCGGCCCTCGCTAAATGAACAAAGCTTTTGCCCTTGTGTTGCGCTGTGGATTGTGCATATTCGCCGTTAATATGAGCCTTTCAAAATGCAATTGCGTTAATTGTAGCGGGCACATCGAGTTTGAGGCCACGCAAGCAGGTTCAACTGTGACGTGCCCACACTGTAACCTTGAAACCACACTTTTTATTCCAGCCATTACCACCGCTGCACAAGCAAAGGCCGCCCATGCTATAAAGGCCGCGCTTGAATCGAAGGCCACGGCCAGGGTTAGAAGTTACCTGACGTTTATTCGCAGCAACTCCGCGTATAGGACGCTGCGGTCTGTAATAAATGTCTTTTGGGCAATCTTGACATTTCTCGCCGTTGCATTTCTGATTAGCTTCATCGTAGTATTTCTCACGAGAGACCTAGAGGTCTCAGGGGTCTTGCCATTATTGGGAGCAGCCGCGTATTGTGTCGGCTCGATTGTGCTGCTTATTGCTCTTAGACAGTCGGCGTTCCTGCTAATAGACATAGCAGACACGCTAATCCATGAACACTCCAAAGGCTGGACCAACTCACAAGAGGCATAACCGGCCGGTAAAACGTGAGACGGCAGCCGGGAATGAAAAAACCGGCTACCGTCCCCCACAGCACTTCGTGGCATGTTCCCCGGAAAGAGTGAACCGGGGGTTTACCGCTGCCAACCGCAAGCAGCGGGGATTAGCTGTGGCCTAACCCAAAGTGTTGCGCTCATTGCGCGCCCGAATCTGCGGACCATGCAAAGCTCGCCGCGTGGCGCACCGCGTTATCCGCAAAGGTGTTGATTGTGACGTTCACCGTGGCGGCCTGGGCGCTGGTGTAAGGGTCCACAATAATGTCCATCCCGCCCCACATGCCTAGCACGTCATCTTCCCAGTTTCCAAATCCGACAAGACTGAGCGGGATCTGGTTGGTCGAAAATGCCCGGTAGCCGTTGATCTCCCCTTCGGCATCCAGATATTTGAGCGAGGTTTCCCACAGGAAGATTGGAAACGTGCTCGCAGTAACCTTGGGAATGGTTTTCCACTTGGCCCGCACGTCAGGGCTGGTGACATAGGCCATGCGGCCAAGGTCGGCGTTTCCGAGAGCCAGCGCAGTCTCAAACTCAATCGCTTTCGCCCATGTAGCCTCACCGCCGAATGCAACCGCTCCAATTCCAGTGGTGTTCAAAATGCCAACCGGGTCAACCCCGCCCGCCCCGGTCAACACGAGGGAATCCAGTTTGATACCGAGCACCTTCATCATGTCATCCCGGACAAAGGTTTCCACGTCAACACTGGATTGCAGGAACAACTGCTTTGAGTAGCTGGTTGTGACCCCCACGCGGTGCGGGACCATGTTGACCTGGCCGATGGCCTGGGTGGATTTTTGAAGCTGCTGCTGCTCACCAACGACCTGAGCGGTGGCAGCGCCAGTCTGGCGCGGGATGGAGACGTTCCCTTGCAACCCGGCAAGCACTTGGATTCCCGCCCGCTGCATCACCATCTTATTGCGCAGCAGTTGAATAATTGGGGTAAGAACGGTTGTCTGGACAAAACCGCCGCCCTGCGATGCGGTAGTAACATTCAGGTCCCGGCAAAGCGGATCACTCCTGTCCAGCCCGACAATCAAGTCAGGCGGAATCCAGATTTGACCTTCGACCTGACTTGGGAAAAGGC
>Ga0187877_1001145_pt1 | contig 28971 bp, 17 predicted proteins | sample June2016WEW_17_1_3_FD_132430 | JGI IMG/M metagenome (GOLD analysis project Ga0187877, IMG submission 132430) | Peatland microbial communities from SPRUCE experiment site at the Marcell Experimental Forest, Minnesota, USA - June2016WEW_17_100 | ecosystem: Environmental > Terrestrial > Soil >...
CAGCGTGTCGCCGTACGCGGCGTCCACCTGGTACAACTCGACCTTGACTTCGTCCACCGCGTCCATGGAGGGGCTGAAAGCCCCCGCACGGGCCGCGCTGCTCATGTTGGGCACGCCGTCCAGCAGGTATTCGTTGGAGCCGGAATTGGCGCCGCCCAGGGAGATATCCACCGCGCTCGATACGTCGTAGGGCTTCACCTCGTTCAGCAGGTGCTTCTGCTTGGGGATGACGCCCAGCGCGTTGCGGGCCAAGGCCAGCGGGGTGTTCCCGTTCATGGGCAGGTTGGCGACCTCCTGGGTAGTGATGACCTCGCCGGCGGATGCCGTCATGGCACTCACCAGCGGCGACTCCTCCGTCACCGTGATCGACTCGGTGGAACTTCCGACCTGGAGCCGGATGTCCTCGGCGATGCGCTCGTTGGTTCCCAACTCAATGCCCGAGTGCATGTACTTCTTGAACCCGGCGACTTCCACGGTCACTTCATAAGGACCCGGCGCCAGGAACGGCATGGTATAGTTGCCTTCCGCCCCCGAAACCGTCTCGGAGCGGGTGTTCGTGTCAGTTTTGACAATTACAATCTTGGCGTTTGGGACACCCAACCCCGAAGGATCGGTGACCCTGCCCATTAACGTGCTGCGGAACTCTTGCGCGCAGAGACATGCTGCGATCGCAAGCAACAGGAATAGCAACCGTCTCACGTGGACCTCCTTGCGTTCTTCTCGGAACGCTCCATCTTGCATATTTATGCAAGGCGAGCTTTCTATGCCATAATGGCTGAAGTATAGCCGTGCTCAGCACAGCCGTCAAGCCCTTATTGGGCTACCCGCTCTCACCTCTTGACCCGCGGCTACACTCCTGTTAATTTGTATGATTGCATAAATCGGCTAAGATGAATAAAGATTCTGCAAGCCCTGTGGAAACGCCTGCCGCCCCGCTCCTGAGCGATCTTGCCCGCACCGTTCGCCGCCAAAGTCTGCGAATGGTGCATCGCGCCGGACTGGGCCATCCGGGTGGGGATCTCTCCGCCGCCGACATTCTGGTCGCGCTTTACTTCGGAGCGTTACGGGTGGATCCGCAGCGGCCGAATGCGCCGGAGCGCGACCGGTTCATCATGAGCAAGGGCCACTGTTCCGCTTCGCTGTATACGACGCTGGCCCTGAAAGGCTTCCTCCCTTGGGACGAGCTGAAAGACTACATGCAGCCCCTGTCCCGGCTCAACGGGCATCCGAGCCGCACCGGGCTCCCGGGCGTGGAGGCCAGCACGGGATCGCTCGGTCACGGCCTGCCGATTGCAGTGGGAGCCGCTCTCGCGGCGAAAATGGATGGAGCCTCCTGGCGGACCTTCGTGCTGGCCGGAGACGGCGAATTGCAGGAGGGCAGCAACTGGGAAGCCGTCATGGCGGCGGCCCACTACCAACTCGATCGCCTGGTGGCGATTGTCGACCGCAACGGGCTCCAACAGGGGGCTCCCACCGAAAGCACCATCCGGCTCGAGCCCCTGGCGGACAGGTTTCGCGCGTTCGGTTGGGCCGTCCGGGAGATCGACGGCCACGATTTCGCGGCGCTCGAAACGGCCTTCCAGGCGGCGCCGTTCGCGCCCGGGCGGCCGACCTGCGTAATCGCGAGGACCACCAAGGGCAAGGGCGTTTCCTTCATCGAGGATCGCGCCGGGTGGCACCACCACGTTCCCACCGACGCCGAACTGTCGGCCGCTTTGCGCGAATTGGGTGAGGACCTCGATGCCTGAGCTCTTCGACTGCCGGGACGCGTTCGCGCAAACACTGGAGCGTCTGGCGGAGCAGGACCCGCGCATCGTGGCGGTGGTGAACGATGCCATCGGGTCGACGCGCCTGGGACGGTTCCTGAAGGGGTTTCCCCAGCGGCTCGTCAATGTCGGGATCGCGGAACAAGACATGGTGGGCATCGCCGCCGGGCTGGCCAACGGAGGCAAGATTCCGTTCGTCTGCGCCGCGTCGTGCTTTTTGACGGGCCGCGCGCTGGAACAGATCAAGGTGGACGTGGCGTATTCCCGGGCGAACGTGAAACTGTGCGGCGTGGCGAGCGGCCTGGCGTACGGCCAACTCGGCCCGACGCACCATTCGATTGAAGATCTTGCCTGGACGCGGGTGATCGCGAACCTGGCGGTCGTCGTTCCGGCCGACCCCAGCGAGACGGCGCAGGCGGTCCGCGCCGCCGCCGAGCTGGACGGGCCGGTGTTTCTGCGCTTGAGCCGCATGCCGGTTCCCAGTGTCCACCCTCCCGAGTACCGCTTCCGCATGGGAGCGGCCGTGGTGCTCAAACCTGGGCGGGATGTGACGTTGATCGCCAACGGCACGATGGTCTGCCGGGCCCTGGAAGCGGCGGCTCTGCTGGCCAGGGAAGGCGTTTCGGCGCGCGTCGTCAATATGGCAAGCCTCAGCCCCCTCGATCGCGACACGATTCTGGATGCGGCGGAAGCCACCGGGGCGATCGTCACCATCGAAGAACATTCCGTCCGGGGGGGCCTGGGAGGCGCGGTGGCCGAGGTCACGGCGAGCGCGTGTCCGGTTCCCATGCGCATATTGGGAGTGCGCGGTTTCGCCCCGACGGGAGATGCGGAATGGTTGCTGGAGCATTTCGGCCTGACGCCAGAGGCCATCCGGCAAGCTGCGCTGGAGCTACTCGAAGCCAAGGTGCGACAGTGACGGCCGGGCACATTCTCGCCATCGACCAGGGAACCACCAATACCAAGGCCCTGCTGATCGACCGCCGTGGACGGATTGCCGCCTCCGCGTCGCGGCCGGTATCCATCCGTTATCCGCAGCCTGCCTGGGTGGAGCAGGACGCCTGGGAGCTTTGGACCAGCGTCGCGGCAACCGCCAGCGAGTGCCTGGACCGGGCGGGCGGCGCGACACTGGCCGGCATCGGGGTCGCCAACCAGCGGGAGAGCGTCGTGGTGTGGGACCGGCTTACGGGCGAGCCGGCGGGGCCGTGCGTGGTGTGGCAATGCCGGCGGACGGCTCCGTTCTGCGCGGCGCTGCGGGAGCGCGGCGCGGAATCGATGGTGAGGCGGCGCACCGGTTTGGCCCTCGATCCGTTGTTCTCGGCGTCGAAAGCGCATTGGTTGCTGGAACACATTCCCGACGGTTTCCAGCGCGCCCGGGACGGCGAGTTATGCATCGGCACCGTGGATAGCTGGGTGCTGTGGAACCTGACTGGCAGGGCCGTGCATGCGACCGACCTGACGAACGCTTCGCGGACCCAACTGCTGGACGTCCGGAGTCTGGATTGGGACGAGGAGTTGCTGGAGCTGTTCTCGATTCCGCGCGCGGCGCTCGCCGCGGTGCATCCCTCGAGCCACATTTTCGGCGCCACCGTGGAGCACGGCGGCATTCCCGCGGGCGTTCCCATCGGCGCATTGGCCGGCGACTCGCACGCCGCTCTGTTCGGGCACGGCGTGTTCGGGCCCGGCGCCGTAAAGGCGACCTATGGGACCGGTTCGTCGCTCATGACCATCACCGAGGGATCTGCCGCCTCGGCTGAAGGGTTGTCCACCACCATCGCCTGGTCGCGCGCCGGTGAGACGCGATACGCACTGGAGGGGAATATTCCGGTTACCGGCGGTGCGGTTCAGTGGCTGGGCGACTTTTTGCGGCTGCCGAGCCCCGCGGAAGACGTGGCGCGGCTGGCTCTCACGGTCGCCGATAGCGCTGGCGTGTATGTAGTGCCGGCCTTCGCCGGACTGGGCGCTCCCTATTGGAACGATGCGGCGCGCGGCTTGATCGCCGGGTTGACGCAGGGCGCCACCGCGGCGCACGTGGCCCACGCTACCATTGAATCGATCGCGTACCAGGTGTGCGACGTTTTCGCGGCGATGGAGCGCGACACGGCGCGCACGCTGCCCGCGCTGCTGGCCGGCGGAGGCGCGAGCCGGAACGACTGGCTGATGCAGTTTCAGGCGGACATTCTGGAGCGTCCGGTAGTGCGCAGCGGCGTGGCCGGCGTATCCGCCATCGGCGCCGCGTGGCTCGCCGGGCTGGCCGTGGGTGTCTGGCGGTCGCTGGAGGAACTCGGCAGCCTTCCGCGCGCGGAGGACCGGTTCCGCCCGAGGATGGCCGCCGGCGAGCGCGCCCGTCTGTATGACGGTTGGCGCGAAGCCGCGGCGCGTGCCACCGGCAGCTTGCCGCACCGCGCGGGCAAGGGATAGCGGCATGGCTCGAATCGACGAGTTGCGGTTGATGGGCAAGGTCGCGCGCATGTACTACGAACAGGGCCTGCGGCAGACGGAAATCATGAACCGGCTGAACATGTCGCAGTCCACCATCTCGCGGCTTCTGAAGCGGGCGGAAAAGGCCGGCATCGTGCGCATCACGGTCAGCGTGCCTTCCGGCGCCCATCCCGAGCTCGAAGACGCGCTGCAGGAGAAGTACGGGCTCAAGGAAGCGATTGTGATCGATTCCACCGCGGACGACGACCAGATTGTGCGCGACCTGGGGCCGGCCGCGGCTTACTATGTCGAGACTACCTTGAAGCCCGGAGAGGTTGTGGGTATCTCTTCCTGGAGCGCGGCCCTGCTGGCGATGGTCGACGCCATGCAGCCGAACACGCGGACCGCCGGCGTGCGCGTGGTCCAGATTCTGGGAGGTGTCGGCAACCCCAGCGCCGAAGTTCATGCCACGCACTTGACGCGCCGGTTCGCGGACCTGGTGGGAGGAACGGCGACCCTGCTGCCCGCGCCGGGAGTGGTGGGATCGGCGGATGCCGCACGCGTGCTGTTGAGCGACCGGTACGTGCAGGAGGCCCTGGGGCTGATCGGCACGGTGACGCTGGCGCTGGTGGGAATCGGCGGGATCGAACCTTCGCGCCTGCTGGCGGCCAGCGGGAACGTGTTTTCGGCGAGCGAACTGCAGGGCCTGCGCCACAAGAACGCGGTCGGCGATATCTGCCTTCGGTTTTTCGACGCGCAAGGGGCGCCGGTAGTCACTCCACTGAATGACCGGGTGATCGGCATGAACCTGGAGCAGCTCCGCGGCGTGAACCGCGTGGTCGGGGTGGCGGGCGGCCGGCGCAAGGTCGCGGCCATTCGCGCCGCCCTGATCGGGCATCTGATTAACGTGCTGATCGCGGACCGCGCCACGGCCCGCGCGCTGACCGCACCCCACGACGCCGCGCTACTCGGGCCAGCCTCCCGCCGGGCCGTTTGGGAAAGGGCCGGCGCCGCGCCATGAAGCCGCACTGCTTCCGGGGAGCGGCGTTTCCCGCCATGCTCTCGGTGTTCCTGGTGTCCTGCACGCCCTGGACGGTGCGCCCGATCGGCCAAAGCGGGGCGGAATCCGGCCAGAGCCGTCCGTTCGATGCGGATCGATACGTGGATTCCATTTGGAATGCCAAGGTGCTGCCCGCCATATCCGGCGGAGCGGTGGAACTGGCGGACCTTCTCCGGCCGGCAAGCCATTGGACCAGCGCGGTTCTGGTGAAGGGCGAAGGACGGGTACTGCGCGTGGATATCAGCTCCCGCACCGGCCTGCTGACGATCGATGCCGAGCCTTACGACGGCCGTCCGGATGCCGCCGTGCAGATCGGACCGGTGATTCGCGGAACCACTCTGAGGGATGCGTTGCCATTCATCCAATTCAGCCAGTTCGTCAACCAGCTACAATTTGCGCAAGTGGGAAACGCGCTCAACGGCCGGGTTTCCGCGGCGCTGGCGTCCTTTTCGAATCGGGATCTGGCGGGAAGCATCGTGGTGTTCTCCGGCGCCGCCGCGCCGCCATCCGAGGGCGGCCTTCTGGAAATTGTGCCGGTGACGCTCGCCGTCAAGCGAGGCCGGCCGTGACCGCCGAGGCCATTCTCGCGGCCCGCGGCATCTCCCGGCAGTATCCGGGTACTTTGGCCCTGGATCGAGTGAATTTCCAGGTGCATGGCGGGCGCGTACATGCCCTGATGGGCCAGAACGGCGCTGGCAAAACCACTTTGATGCGCATCCTGGCGGGCGAGGAACAGCCGACCTCCGGGGCGCTCGAAATGGCGGGGCAGACCGTCCGTCTGACTTCGGCTCGCGACGCCGCGGCGCACGGGATCGCGATGATCCACCAGGAGCTCAGTCTGCTGCCCAACCTGAGCGTGGCCGACAACATCTTTCTGGGGCGCGAGCAGACGCGATTCGGCGTCATCCGCGGGCGCGCGCAGGAGCGCCACTGCCGCGAGGTGATGTCGCGGCTGGCGCTGGACGTGGATCCCCGAACGCCGGTGGGAGATCTGCCGCTGGGAGCGCGGCAGACCGTGGAGATTGCCAAGGCCGTTTCCGGCAACATTCGCGTGCTGATCATGGACGAGCCGGCCTCGGCGTTGAGCGGCGCCGAGGTAGAGGTGCTGTTCCGGCTGATCGCCGAGTTGAAAGCGCAAGGGGTGGCCATCGTTTACATTTCCCATCGCCTGGAGGAACTGCTGCGCATCGGCGACAGCATAACCGTATTGCGCGACGGCCGGGTTGTGGCGGAGGCTCCCGCCGAATCGGCTAGCGTGGCCTGGATGGTGGAGAACATGACGGGAGTCGCGCAGACTGCCGCGCGCAGCGAGCAGCCCCAGTCGCCGCCACCGGGCAGCCGGCCCGTCCTCGAAGTGGCCCATCTCCGGCTGAACGGGGCCAACGGCAACCCCATTTTGCGGGATCTCTGTTTCACGGCGCGAGCCGGTGAGATCGTGGGCTTTTACGGGCTCCTGGGGGCCGGGCGCACGGAATTATTCGAGTGTCTGATGGGGCTTCGGCGCGCGCCACGCGGATCCATCCTGCTGGACGGGCGGGCGGTGGAACGGCTCGGCATCCCGGAGCGGATCGCTGGCGGCATGGCGCTGATGCCGGAAGACCGGCAGGCGGCCGGAATCGTGCCAACGCTTTCCGTGCGGCAGAATATGACGCTGGCCAGCCTGCGGCGATGGTGCCAAGGGATCTACCTTTCGCCGCGCCAGGAAACCCGCGCCACCGTGGAGCGGATGGTTGAATTCCACATCCGCGCGGCGGGGCCGGACGCGCCCATTGTTTCCCTCAGCGGAGGAAATCAGCAGAAGGTGGTGCTGTCGCGATCCTTGCTGACGTCCCCCAAAGTGCTGCTGATGGACGAGCCTACGCGCGGCGTGGACGTAGGCGCGCGCGCGGAGATTTATGCGGCCATGCGGCGCCTCGCCGCGCAGGGCATGGCCATCCTGTTCACCTCCTCCGAACTCAAAGAGATCCTGACGGCCTCGACGCGCGTGGTGGTAATGGCCGCCGGCCGCATTCGGGCCGAGTTCCCCGTGGCGGATGCCATCGAAGAACGCCTGGTAAATGCGTCGTCACCGGGGACGCCGCACCCTGACGGAGGCGATTATGCCTGCGCTTGAAGCCGGTCCAAGGCGGCGAGCCACGCTGGTGGCGGCGCTGTTTCGCCTGCGCGCGCTTCTGGCGTTGATCGCGCTGGCGGGCGCGCTCTCGTTCTTATCGCCGGCATTCCTGACGGCGGCAAATCTGGCGATCCTGCTGAAGCACGTGGCCATCAACGCGATCATGGCGGTCGGAATGACGTTTGTCATCTTGAGCGGAGGCATCGATCTTTCGGTGGGCTCGATTGCGGGCCTGGCCGGCATGGTCGCCGGCGGGCTGATCGACCGCGGCCTGGTGCTTCCCATGTTTGGCGTAGTGGTCTACTTTCAGGTCTGGCTGGTGGTCGCGATTGCCGTGCTGGCGGGCGCGTTGGTGGGAACCGTCAATGGCCTGCTGGTGGCGCGCCTTTCGGTGGCTCCGTTCATCGCCACGCTGGGAACCATGTACGCGGCCCGTGGGGCCGCCCTGCTGCTCTCGAACGGCGCGACGTTTCCCCGCCTGACGGGAGAAGCCGGCCTGCGGAACACCGGGTTCCCGTGGCTCGGCTCGGGAATGGTCCTGGGCATCGCGATTCCCATCTGGCTGATGATTGTGTTTGGGCTGGCGGGTGCGTTTCTGGCGGCGCGGACTCCGTTCGGCCGCCAGGTTTACGCGGTGGGCGGCAATGAGCGCGCCGCTCTGCTCTCCGGGGTGCGGGTAAAACGGATCCAGTTGCTGGTGTATGTCATCTCCGGGTTTTGTTCCGCGGCCGTGGGGCTGATCATCGCATCGCAGCTCGGCGCCGCGCACCCCGCCACGGGACAGTCGTTCGAGCTGAACGCCATCGCGGCGGTGGTGCTGGGGGGCACCTCGCTGATGGGCGGCCGGGGGACCATCGGCGGAACCATCATCGGAGCGTTGGTCATCGGCGCGCTGGCCGACGGCCTGGTGTTGCTGGGGGTCTCGGAGTTCTGGCAGATTGTGATCAAGGGCGCGGTGATTGTGGTGGCGGTAGTTCTGGATCAACTCCAGCGGAGGGTGCAATGGCAAGCAGCGGCACAATCCTAGGGGCGTGCGCCCTCGCGGCACTACTGGCGGGGTGCGGCCCGCGGCAGCCCTCCAGCTCCGGCCGGAGAACCATCGCGATCGTCACACCGTCGCACGACAATCCGTTCTTCAAGGCGGAGGCCGACAGCGCCGCGGCACGCGCACAACAGCTCGGCTACCAGGTTCTGGTGAACACGCACGACGATGACGCTCATAAACAGGATGAGCTGTTCGATATGGCCATCGCCAACCACGCCGCCGCCATCATTCTGGATAATGCCGGCGCCGACGCCTCGATTGCGGCTGTACGCAAAGCCAGAGCGGCCGGCGTACCGTCGTTTCTGATCGATCGCGAGATCAACTGGAACGGCGTCGCGGCAGCTCAGATCGTGTCCAACAACTACCAGGGCGCGACGCTGGGCGCGCAGGAATTCGTGCGGCGGATGGACGAAAAAGGAAGCTACGTCGAGCTGGTGGGGCGGGAATCGGATACCAACGCCGGCATCCGCTCGCAAGCCTATCATGACGTCCTCGACAAGTACCCCGGCCTCAAGCTCGCCGCCCGGCAGAGCGCCAACTGGAGCCAGACGGAGGCGTTTCAAAAGATGGAAACCATCATCCAGGCCAACCGCGGCATCAAGGGCGTGATCGCCGGCAACGACACCATGGCGTTGGGCGCTTCCGCGGCGCTCCAGGCCAGCGGTCTGGCAAAGGTGATCGTGATTGGCTTCGATGGGAGCCCGGACGCGCTGGCGGCGATTCGCGCGGGCGCCATCCAGGCGACCGTGCTACAACCCGCCGCGCGCATTGCCATGGCTGCCGTGGAGCAGGCTCACCGCTACTTGACCACGGGATCGACCGGGGCGCCGGAGAAACAATCGGTGGATTGCGAACTCGTGACCGCGCGGAATGTGGACCAGTTCGGCGTGTTCGCGCGCCGCTAAGCGAGGTGTCGTATGTCGAAAATGACGTTGGGCGTAATCGTCGGGAACCGGGACTTTTTCCCGGATCACCTGGTCGCGGAAGCGCGCCGTGACATCACCCGCTTATTCGCGGAAATGGATATCGACGCGGTGATGCTCGACGAGCGCCAGAGCAAGCTCGGGAGCGTGGAGACCTGGGCGCATGCGCAAGGCTGCGCGGAGCTGTTTCGCGCCAATCGCGGCCGCATCCGCGGGGTCCTGATCTCGCTACCGAATTTCGGGGATGAAAAGGGGGTCGCGGAAACCCTGAAAATGGCGGAGCTGAATGTCCCGGTGCTGGTGCAGGCGTACCCGGACGATCTGGGCCGGATGGGAGTCGAGACACGGCGCGACGCCTTTTGTGGAAAGGTTTCGGTCTGCAACAACCTGCGCCAGTTTGCCATTCCGTTCAGCCTGACGGAGCTGCACACGGTTCCGGTCCGCTCGCCGGAGTTCCGCGCCGATCTGGAGAATTTTCTCGCCGTTTGCCGGGTTGCCGGTGGCCTGCGCCGGGCTCGAATCGGGGCGGTCGGCGCACGGCCGAATGCCTTCAACACGACGCGATACAGCGAAAAACTCTTGCAGGCTTCCGGGATCGGCGTTTCGACGATCGATCTTTCGGACGTCTTTGGCCGGGCGCAAAAACTGGCCGATAGCGATCCACGGGTGGCGGCCAAGCTGCGGGACATCGCGGCCTACGCCGATGTGTCGAGCGTGCCCGGGCCGGCGATGGTGCAAATGGCCAAGCTGGGAATCGTGCTGGGCGACTGGATCGCGGAGTACGGCCTGGCGGCCACGGCCATCCAGTGTTGGAGCTCGATGCAGCAGAGTTTCGGCGTGAACTGCTGCACCATCATGAGCATGATGAGCGAGGGACTGGTGCCCAGCGCCTGCGAAGTCGATGTCACCGGCGTGGTCGCGATGTATGCTCTGCAACTGGCCTCGGGAACACCCAGCGCGCTGGTGGACTGGAACAACAATTATGGCCGCGATCCGAACAAGTGCGTGCTGTTTCACTGCGGCAATTGGGCCAAGAGTTTTCTGCCGGACGTCAAGATGGGAACGGCGCCCATTTTGGGAACCACGCTCGGCGAGGAAAACACCTACGGAGCGCTAGCGGGCCGAACGCCGGCCGGGCCCGTAACGTTCGCGCGCGTGAGCACCGACGACCAGGCCGGGCGGCTCCGCGCGTACGTGGGCCAGGGCAGCTTCACCAGCGACGAATTACACACGTTCGGCAGCCGGGCCGTGGTGGAGGTGCCTCGTCTCCAGCAGTTGATGCGCTACATCTGCAAGAACGGCTTCGAGCATCACGCGGCCATGAGCGCGTCCCATTGCGCCGCGCCGGTTGCCGAAGCCATGGAGACATACCTCGGCTGGGAGGTGTACCGTCACCAGGCGTGACTCGTCCGCCGGCGGAGCCAGCCGGCCGCCGTCATCTGCCGGCTTGCGAGGTCCTGGTTGGGAAAGACGAGACTCGCGGCACAACCCGCCCCCAGCAGGACCACATGCCCGATTACGCCAATCATGAAACTGTGCAGCGGAAAATTGAAGCGGCCCAGGTTCCAGATCTGGCCGCCGTCCAGCGTGAGCGTCGCCCAAGCGGTGAACAGCAGGCTGGCGGCAATTCCGATGTATGCGGCGGTCCTGCTGGCCCGTTGCACCAGGAAAGCCAGCAGGAATAAGCCCGCGAGTCCGCCGGCCACAATGGCCGAAATGGTATACCAGAGCGACAGCGCAGTACCGTTCGTATGGACCAGCAACGAGGCGGTGGCAATGCACAGCAATCCACAGACGGCCACCGCCATCTTGGCAACCGTCAGCCGCTGCCGCTCGCTCGCACCAGGACGCAGCGCGCGGTAGTAGTCCTCGACGACGATGGCCGCCAGGCTGTTCAGGTCCGAGGACAGGTTGGCCATCGCCGCGCCGAACAACGCCGCCAGGAAGAAGCCCGCAAGGCCCGGAGCGACGTGGGTCGTAACGAAATAGGGGAACACCTGGTCGGCCTTGGTTATAAACGCCGGCAGCCTCTCGCCGGTGCTGCGGTAGAACCCCCAGCACAGCGTCCCGATCAGCATGAAAAGCGTCCAGACCGGAATGCATAGCAGGGAGCCGAGAGCGATTCCTCGCAGCGCGGCGCGGTCCGAGCGGGCCACCAGATACCGTTGCACCACCGTCTGGTCGGCGGTGAATTTCTGCAGGTAAAAGAAGAAGCCGTACAGCGCCAGCACCGGCACGGTGGGCCGGGTGAAATCCGCGGCCGTGCTGCCGAGGCTCATCTTGTGGCTGTGCCAGCCCATTGCCAGCGCCGTTGCCGGCCCTCCCGGCGGCAGCAGAAGGAGATACCCGAGGCAGACGGCGATTCCCGCCCACAAGACGAAGCCCTGGATGACATCCGCCCAAATCACGGCCTCGATGCCGCCGGCCAGTGTGTAACCGACCGTGACGACGCCTACCAGCACAATCACCGAATCGGTCTTCCACCCGGTCATGCTGGTGACCGTGAGGGCCAGAAGGTAAAACACGAAGCTCATCTTCGAAAAGTGCCCCAAAGCAAAGGCGATCGACCCATAGATGCGCGCGCCGTAGCCGAAGCGCTTGCCGAAATACTCGTACGCGCTCGTTCCCACCGCGTGGCGATAGAAAGGGATCGCAACGAGGCCCACCAGCGCCAAAACCACCGGCACCATAAGCCCAGGGACCAGGTTCGCCCAGTCGCCCGCATATGCCGAGCCGGGATAGGCGATGAAGGTGACGCTGCTGATCAACGTGGCCAGCAGCGACATGCCCATGGCCCACCCCGGAATGCTGCGCTTGGCGACGAAGTATCGATCCGTGGTAACCTGCCGGCGCGAGAACCGCGCGCCCAGCCAGACCAGGGCCGCCATGTAAACCACGATCACGCCGAGATCCAGCCACCGAACCGTGCCCATGGTTCAATGGCCAGGGTTGGCTTCCAACAGCTCTTTGCCCTTCCATCGCGACTCGGCTGAGACGCGGCCCGCGCCATCGTAGATCCGCCACCTCCAGACATCAACGGCCGAAAACGTGCGCTCCCAGAGTTTGCGGCCAGTGTCGCTCCACCAGGTTTCCAGCCCCGTTCGCCGGCCGCTCTGGAACGTGGCCTCCCACTGCTTCTGGCCGTTCTCGTAGTAAAAGATCTGCCGGCCATGGAGAACGTACCGGCCGTCGGAGGTGACACCCGCGCTCCACGTCACCCTGACTTTTCCGCTGAGATAGGTTTCGCGAAACTCGCGCACGTCGCGCGGATCGGAGGCCGCCGGCGCCGCCGGTCCCCCTTCCAGCACCCAGGCTTCATTCAGCTCGATGTGCAAATCCGGCTTGTTCTTCGAGGTCACGATGTGAATGACGCCGTTCGGCGCCTGCGTGGCGGTGGCGTATCCCACCGTGGTCAACTCGGGAAGCTGCCGCGTTTTCCAGGTGGCGCCATCGTCATCGCTCAGAGCCACAAATGCACCCGCGCCGTTCGGGCCGAGCTTCTTCTTGTCGAATAGATCGGCCACAAAGAACAGGCGCCCGGAAGCCAGCCGGACCACGCTGGGACGCTGCCCGCTGCCCAAGGGCCGGAACGGAGTCTTCGATTTCTCCCAGGTTTTGCCGCCGTCCCGACTGATGGCTTTGGGCATGAAGCCATCGATCTCCGAATTCTTCCCGCCGAATCCGATCAGCGATCCATCCTTGCCCAGCGCCACGGTGGTGTGCCGGCCCGCCGTGCGGCCTCCCGTATCGAACCACGACTTCCCGTCATCCTTCGACGCGAACAGAACCGAGGTGCTGCCCGCTCCGTCGACCGGCAGGTAGATCGTGCCGTCGGTTCCGCGCACCACGCTGTTGATCGGCTGCGGCGTAAACTCGCCCACCGTGCCCTGGAGTTTCGGCAGTTCCACTGCGCTCCAGGTTGCGCCGTTGTCGGTGGACGTCATGTACTGGAACGGTGGGCCTCCCAGCAGCCGCGGCGATCCCCAAAAGAACCAGATCTTGCCATGGTCGTTCCAGAGTACGGGCGCGGCATCGGCGGCATCCGCAAAATCCGGCCAGGGTTCCGGCATGTCCCAATCCTCCGCGCCATAGCGGAGCCGCATGGTGAGAATCGTCTGATCCGGATCGTCCTCTTCCTTCGGTGTGTTGTAATAGGCCGCCAGCAGATCGCCGTTCGGCAGCGCCTGCACGGCCGAATTGTGATACGCGATGCCGAGCCCGGGCTTCAAGCCGATCTTCCAGCCGACCGCCCGCATCGTGCGATCGCCCAGGTCCGGAAAGAGCGGGCGCGTGTGGTAATACGGCTTGGCGGGGTCGGGCCCGCGCCGGATGTCGGGCGGCGTGGTCTGCTTCACCGCCAGTTCGATGAGCGGCGGCTCGTACGGCAGTGGTTTGGCGCCGGGCATGGCAGCCTGCACCACGCGAAATCCGATGCCGTGGCCGGCCGACGCGAAATCGGGCGCCATGCTGGCCCGGTTCGCCGAGCGCGCATAGTAGGGTGTCTCCGCCGGCAGAAACTTGCCTCCGTCGGTCTTCGACGCGCGATAATCCAGGCCGCCGCCGCGCACGACCTTCGCGATGCCGGACGCGGGGCCTACCGGGTCGGTTTGAGTTTCGCCAGGATACGGACCGTGCCAGTCCAGGCACCACTCCGCCACGCCGGTGTGCATGTTCTTCAAGCCCCAGGCGTTCACGGTCTCCGGCGCCGGGGCCGTCAGGCCGGAGGAAAACGGCGTGCGTGTGCCGGCGCGCGCCGCGTATTCCCACTCCGCCTCCGTGGGCAGCCGGTATGGTTTCCCCTCTTTCTGGGTGAGCCATTTCGTAAATGCCACGGCGTCGTTCCAGCTCACGCCCGATGCGTACGGCGCATAGTGGGGATTGCCGCGATAGTCGGGCCGGAACTGCCGATACTGTTCCACCGTGACTTCGGTGACGCTCATCCAGTACGGCGAGGCGATGACGACCTCGTGCACCGGCGCTTCGTCGTAATCGCCCGCATCGCTCGGCCGGTCGAAGATCACGCCCGGCGGCCCCTTCAGCAACTCCTTCGGCAGCGGCACGGAATCGACTCCCATTTGAAAACTTCCCGGCTCGATGCGTACCATCTCCATTCCGATCGAGTTCACCGTTGCGCCGGGCGGCGCCGCCGCAATCGCGCACAAAATAGCCGCCAGAACACAGCACGTTATCGTAAAAGTTCGCATCATGGCTCCAACCAATATATATAATGTCAACAATCGCCATGAAATTCACGATTGCGCTCCTATGCGCGCTACAACCGGCGCTCGCCGCCGAACAGCTCGCGATTACCCACGAATTCGCCAATCGAAATGCGCACAGCCTCGTCGGGCTGCCCATGGGCAGCCACAAGACGCTGGTCGAAAAGGACGGCACACTCCGCTGGTCGCAATGGAGTCTGAAACGCAAGCCGCTCGATTCGCCCTTCGGCTTCAGCGACCAACTGGATGGTGCGCTCGACATTCGAACGTTGCGGATCGATGGCGATCGCGAAACTCCGCTGCAACCCGGACCGCAGAGCCTCTACCGGGGCCGCTATCCCTTCGTCGTGACGCAGTGGACCGCGGGAGATGTGGCGCTAGAAGAACTCGTATTTGCGGCCGAAGCCGGAACGCAGGGCCTCGACGTGGTCCGATTGCAGGTCGCCAACCGGTCGGGCGCAACCCTCACGCTCGAAACACGGTTGAGCGGCAAGCACTACAACCTCCCGGGACACGCCCGCCAAAACACCCTGGTCACGCGCGATGGCTACGAAATCGTGCAGGTCCAGCCGGCGGCGCCCGCATGCGTTTCCAAGGCCAACGGGCTGACCCTGGCGTGCCGCTGGGCCGTGCCCGCCAACTCCGTCCAGGCCCTATGGCTCAAGGTCCCGTACGATCTTCCCGCGGCCAACGAATCCGCCATCGATGGCGATAGCGGTGAAACCCTGCTGGCCCGCGCGCAGGATTCGTGGCAGGCCATCTGGGCGAAAGGGCCGCGGATCCACCTTCCCCAAAAAGCGCTCGAAGACTTCTTCTACTCTTCCTTCGCCTACGTCCTGATCCTCACCGAATACGATGCCGCCGGCGATTTGTGGATCCTCGACGGCCCCGGCGGCTATCGCCAGTTCTGGGGCCGCGGCGAGTATTTCCAGGCGCGCGCGCTCGATCTGCTCGGCCGCTCCGACCTGGCCGCGGCATCTCTCGAACACGCCTTCCACATTCAGATGGACGATGGCGAATGGGACGGCCCCCCCATCAGCGGCTGGCCTTCCTGGGATAACATCGGCGGCAACGCGGCGGGCGCGTGGGAGTATTACTTGTTCACGCGCGACCGCGCCTGGCTGGCGCGCGCGTACCCGCATCTGCTGGCTGCCGCGCGCTGGGTCCGGTACCACCGCGAAGAAAGCGATCTCGAAAGCCTGGACGTGCCCGCTGGCGCGAAGCCCGCCCGCCGCGCCATCCCGTGGAGCTGCAAACCCGAAACCACGCCCCAGCTCCAACCCGGTGAAACGCCCATCTGGTCCGGGCTCCTGCCGTGGAGCTACGGCGATAGCGGAATCCCGGAAGGCCACGCGTATCCTCACAATTTCTTTGCGCTGTATGCGGTGGAGTGCGCCCGCAAGGCGGCTCTGGAACTCGGACGGAGTGAAGACGCCGCCTGGCTTTCCGAGGAGTCCACCAACTATCGCAAGGCCATCCTTGCTTCCATCGAGCGCGCGGTCAAGCTGGAACAAGGGACCCCGCCGTATCTTCCCGCCATGCCGACCTACCCACAAGCGGCGTGGTCGCAGAGTTTCGTAGCGGTGTATCCTACCGAATTCTTCCGACCGGACGATGCGCTGGTCTCCGGGCTCCTGGAACGCGTGGAAAGCAGCATGAAGCAAGGCTTGCCCACCAACATGGCGTGGCTGGGCTTCGGCGGTGTCTGGCCCGGTAACTCGCTAAACGTGGCCGAAACATACTTGCGCCGCGGTGAGATTGCCAAGGCTGCCAGCCTGCTGATGGCCACGCTGAACCATTCGTACACGACTAACGTTTGGCGTGAAGAGATTCGCGTGGACAAGAGCATCCCGACCGGCTGCCCGAACAGCTCGAATAACCGGAACCTGGACAACCAGATGGGTACTGGCGACATGCCCGAGGCCTGGGCCAATGCCAACCTGGTGAACATGGTGCGCGACATGCTGTTGCTCGAACAGGATGGCGCGCTTCATCTCATGCCGGGCATTCCCGCCGATTGGGCAGGCGTGGGAGACGAACTCTCGATTGGCAACGCTCCGACAACCCTGGGCGGACCCGTGTCCTCGAAATTGTCCTACGCCAGCGTGGGCGAGATGATCCTGGAACTCGAGGCGCCTTCCGAGCCGATCAATGTGATCGCACATTTCCCGCTGCCCGCGGGCCGCGCAATCAAAACGGCGCTGATTAACGGCCAGGCCGGCAGGGCTCCGGCGGGTTCCAGCATCCGGCTGGAGAAGGTCCACGGCCCAGTGCGCATCGAAGTTCGGTTCTGACGAATCTGAGTGCCGCTACTCCGCCCACACCAGGCCGAACAGCGAGACTTCCGCCAGTCCCAAGGCCTCCCGGCTCGCGTCCGCCGGGAACGTCAGACGCAGGTACCGGATTACCGTGCCGGCGGGGAGGTTGTCCGCCCTTTCCGCATCCGTCACTCGCGACGTGCTTTGGTCCACGGCGGTATCCCAATGCTGGCCATCTTTCGAGACTTCAATCTTGTAGCCATGCGCCCCAGTCGACGGGAACCGGATCCTGGTCGAGTAGATCAGGTAGAAGCCCTCCAGATCGACCTGCCACCAGGCGCTCCGGTCGCCTTCCGCCGGCTGCCAGCTCGTAGCCGGGTCGCCATCGTTGGCAGAGCGGGCTGGATGATCCGCGGCTGCGCTGCTCGAACGCGCGGGGCGGTCCCGGCCGACATCGGCCACCGATTCAACCGTGGAACCGAAATCAGCCCGGTTCGACGACACATAGGGACGCGCGGCAACTGGCGGGGTTTTGCCCTCGACGTAGACGGGATCACCCTCAGTCGTCACCGTAATAGTGGCATCCTGTATTCCCGGCGAGCGAGCCCGGATGAGGCTTCGGCCGCCATAATAGGAACGGAACTCCATGGCCGCCTGACCTTCCACAATCATGATTTCGGAGTCGGCCGTAAACGTGATGGCCGGACCGGTTGGGAATTCGCCGGGCCCCGATTCAATGCGCAGGGTGACGGGCGGCGAATTGCTGACGCGCCGGCCCTGTGCGTCCACTACGGTGAAGATCAACTGGCAATCGTCGGTGCCATTGGCGCCGTGAATGACGGTCTTATCGGCCGTCAACTGGAGCTTGGCGGGCGTTCCCGGCTGCGGCCACGCCGGCGGAGGAATGTGGAGATACGCGTTCCGGTACCAGTACCAGCTTCGCTTGGGCAGACGAAAATAGTCGATGATCCCCTTGAAGCCCTGCTTGCCCGCGATGGTGCCGTAGTCGAATCCGCTCCAGATGGCTTGCCCGCTGCGCCAGGGAAATTGGGGCTGCGTCGCCAGGTCGGCGAAGTATGGATCGTAATCGCCGGGCACGCCCTTGCCCAGCGCGCCATATTCCGAAACCATGTTCGGAATGCCCGGATCCATGAACAGCCAGGAGCCGTCGCCATTGTATCCGGCCACATCGCCGAGCCGGTCGAAACCCTTTCGCTGCGCGCCGCCCACCGCCGCCGGCCGCGTGGGATCCAGTTGATGACTGAGTTGCACCAGGCTCCGCACGAGGTCCTTGGCTCGATCCACGTTCTCCGTGAAGAAAGCTTCGTTGGTCATGCTCCAGATGACAATCGACGGATGATTGGAATTGGTCCGAATCATTTCCCGCAGTTGTTGCTTGCAGCTTTCTTCGAAGGGCACGAAGTCCTCCGGCCGCACCGGGTAGGCGCTGGCGTTCCAGTATCCGTCCTTACCGAAGCCGCCCCTGCCCCAGAACACGTTCTCCGACCAGAAGATGATCCCCAGCCGGTCGCAGGCCTCTGCAAACGCGGGGCTGTGCGGATAGTGCGAACCGCGAATGAAATTGAACCCCGCGTCCTTGATCAGCTTGACATCGCGATAGGAGCCGGCCTGCGTGACCGCGATGCCCCAGCCCGCATGGTCCTGGTGCACATTGGCGCCGCGTAGATACAGATGCTCCCCATTCAGAAAGAAGCCTTGGTCGGCGGTCCAGCGGAACCAGCGGAATCCCAGTGGGGACTCTAAATCGTCGATCGCCTTTCCGCCGTCCAGAATCTCGGTGTGAACGCTATACAAGTACGGATGGTCCGGGTGCCACAGCTTTGGATGGCGGATGGATTCGCTGGTCTGGGCCAGCGTGGCGGCCGACCCCGGTGCTAGCGTGTGACTGGTGCGCATGCGCGCGACCACCTGCTGGTCCGGATCCACAATGGTTGTCACCAAAGTGAAATGCCGGACGGCGCGGCCGTCGTTGCGTACCTCCGTTCTGACGTTGACGCGGGCCGATTCCGCCGACACCTGCGGCGTGGTGACCGATGTTCCGTACCACGCGACATGCAGCGGGGCGGTCACCACCAGGTAGGCGTCGCGATAGATGCCGCCGCAGAACTCATGTTCTCCCGCGCGCGGCGCCATTTGCGGATTCCAGTTGTTGTTGAGCCGCACGGCCACCAGGTTGTCGCCGGCGACGACGGCGCTCGTGATGTCGATGGAGAATCCCGTATAGCCGCCCTGATGGATGCCCACGCGGCGGCCATTCATGAAGATTTCGGCATCCTGAAAAGCGCCGTCGAATTCAAGGAACAGGCTCTTGCCCAGCCACTCCGGCCGCATTTCGAAATGTTTGCGATACCACCCGTATCCCATGTAGAACTGGGCGGAGCGGAAATACGGAAGGTTGAAGGAGTGCGGCAGCGCGATCGGCTCCCAGGACGTGTCGTCGTAGGCGCGGGCCTCGGCGCCGCGGTGGTCGCCGAGTTGGAACTTCCAATCGCGGTTAAAGAGGATGCGGCTCCGGCCGGTGGACACTGGCCGATAGGTTTCGGCACGCATCGGCGCCGCCGCGTAGAGAAGGCAGGCAGCTAGGAAAACGCTCGTTGTCGCGTAGCGCATGCGATCCAAATGAGTGCTTATACTACAATAGATGAATTTTCACTGCCGCTTATTCATGCTTGCCTGGGTGGTGGTCTGGTGCGCCAGCGCTGCCGACCGCGCCAATGTTCTCTGGTACCGCCAGCCCGCCACGAAGTGGACCGAAGCGCTGCCCATCGGCAACGGGCGGCTCGGCGCCATGGTCTTCGGCGCCGTCAGTGACGAGCGCATCCAGTTGAACGAAGGCACAGTCTGGGCGGGTGAGAAGCGCGACCGCAACAACCCTGCCGGCGGAGCGGCCCTCGCCGAAGTACGGCGCCTGCTGTTTGCCGGCAAGGCCACGGAAGCCGAAGCGCTGGCGGGGCGCGACATGATCGCCATCCCCAGCCGCATGCCGCCGTATCAGACGCTCGGCGATCTGAACCTCCGGTTCGGCGACCAGGAGCCCACCAACTATACGCGCGAGCTCGATCTGGAATCCGCGATCGTGCGCGTCAGCTACCGCGCCAGCGGCTCCGTGTATACGCGCGAGGTTTTCGCCTCGGCTCCTGGAGAGGTCATCGTGATTCGCCTCACCTGCGACCGGCCCAACCGCATCTCGTTTCGCGCCGCGCTGAGCCGCGAGCAGGACGCGGTGACCAAGTCAGACGGCGCGGACCGCATCGTCATGGATGGCAAGGCCATCGCCCGCGATCCCGCCCACGACGCGGAAGGCGAGGCGGGTGTTCGTTTCCGCGCGGTGCTTACGGGAATCGTCGAAGGCGGGCGAATTCTCACGGAAGGCTCTGAACTGCTGGTGGATCACGCCAACGCCGTCACTCTGTTGCTCACGGCGGCGACCGACTTCCGCGGCAACTCCCCCGAACAGACCTGCGACGCGCGCATCAAAGCCGCGCGGAAGCCCTACGAGCAGCTTCGTGCGGAGCATGTGACCGACTATCAGCGCTATTTCCGCCGCGTGCAGTTTCAGCTCGCCTGCGGCGCCCCGGACCTTCCGACCGACGAGCGCCTGAGCCGCGTGACTGCAGGAGGCTCGGATCCGCTGCTGGCGACCCTCTATTTTCAGTTCGGGCGCTACCTGTCGATCAGCAGCAGCCGTCCCGGCGGCTTGCCTGCCACGCTGCAAGGGCTCTGGAACGAGTCGCTCGCGCCGTCCTGGGAGAGTAAGTACACCATCAACATCAACACCGAAATGAACTACTGGCCGGCCGAGGTCTGCAGCTTGTCCGAGATGCACGAGCCGCTGTTCGCCCTGGTCGACGCCGCCCGTCCGGATGGCCGGCACGTGGCCCAGGCCCTGTATCACGCCGGCGGCTTCGTGCTGCATCACAACACGGACATTTGGGGCGACGCTGTGCCCATCGACGGCGTCAGCTCCGGCTTGTGGCCGATGGGCGGCGCCTGGCTGAGCCTGCACTTTTGGGATCATTATGATTTCACGCGTGACCGCGATTTCCTAGTGCGACGCGCTTATCCCGTGATGAAGGAGGCCGCCCAGTTCCTGCTGGACTACATGGTGGATGACGGCCAGGGCCATCTGGTCACCGGCCCGTCGATTTCCCCGGAAAACGGGTACCGCTTGGCCAACGGCGCGGTGGCGCGACTCTGCATGGGTCCGTACATGGACACCGAGATTGCGTACGCGCTGTTCAGCCGGGTGCTGGAGTCGGAGCAGATTTTAGGCGTCGACGAAGCCTTTGGAAAAAGGGTCACGGCGGCGCGCGACCGCTTGACGCCGTTCCGGATCGGAAAGCACGGACAGCTTCAGGAGTGGCTCGAAGACTACGACGAAGTGGAGCCCGGGCATCGCCACATCTCGCACCTGTTCGCGCTCTATCCAGGTAACCAGATCACGCTTCGGGGTACGCCGGAGCTGGCCAAGGCCGCGCGAACGTCGCTCGAGCGGCGGCTGGCTGCCGGCGGCGGGAGCACTGGATGGAGTCGCGCATGGGTCATCAACGTTTGGGCGCGACTGGAAGAAGGCGATCGGGCCTACGAGAGTCTCCGCCTGCTGTTCGCCAACTCCACGCTGCCCGATATGCTGGATACGCATCCGCCCTTTCAGATCGACGGCAACTTCGGAGGCATCTCCGGCATCTCAGAGATGTTGCTCCAAAGCCACGCAGGAGAAATCAGCCTGCTGCCGGCTCTGCCCAAGGCGTGGCCGGAGGGATCGATCCATGGTTTGCGCGCGCGGGGCGCCGTCGAGGTGGGCATCGAATGGGCCGCCGGCCGGGCGACGGCCGCTACTCTCAGGCCCGACGTCACGGGCGCATACAGAATCCGGCCGCCCCGCACGCAGCGAGTGGCGCGGGTGACTGCGGAGGGGAAGGCCGCTCCCTGGAGCGAGAATGCCGATGGCGTTGTCGCGGCCACGTTGGAACGAGGGAGAGCTTATGAGGTCGCCTTCCGGTAGTGCACCAGGGACGTGAGTCCGGCGTTTGACGCCATGATCCCCGCGCAGGATGCGCGCAACGTCGACCTTCCCAACACCGATACCCATTCGGCTGGGAGTTGCGACAAGGCCAGTACGTGACCCAGACCGAAGAGCCGCATCTGTCGGCGGCGGCGGCGCTGGCGTTCCTGCTGGACCGGGCATTGGAGAAGAGGCTGCGGGCCGCCGGGAGCAGTCTTTCTTCGCCTGCTGCCTGGCCAGCTTTGGAAACGGTACGCTGCGTCACGGTCGAAGTGGGCCACCGGACGAAGCTGTGCGTGACGCGCGGCAGCCGACAGGCCGCAGAGGTGCTGAAGACACTGCGGCTCTCGGACCTGGATCCACCAGAACCGCCCGAGGGCAAGGAAGTGGCAATGTAGTGACCAAAGTCAAAAACCCGCTGTGTGTTTGCAGTCGGCTACAAGGCAAAAGCGCAAACATGCGCCAGAGCTAGGCTGCCGAAACCGACAGCTTGGCAGAAACGTTCGCACGTGCCCTTGGAATCACAGGGTCGCAGCTTCAGCGTGTACGTGCAGCGTCGGGCGGCCGGCCAGCCCTCCGAGTGGCCGACCATAAATTGGCCGAAAGGGTCAAAGATCCGATTTTTCGGACCCACGCCGTCCCAATCGGTCCAGAGTCACTCTGGCCGGTCCGCCGGTTGCAGCACGGCAACTACCTGTCGCGGCAGGGTAACGGATGAGCGGACCTGCCCGGCGGAGAGCAAATCGCGCATCGGACGAGGCAGCCCAATCGTGTGCGTCTGGTTGCCATGATTGATGAGCACGAACACTTCGCCGCTGGCGCCCGCGCGGCGGCAGACTTCGACGTCTTCGGGCAACGGTCCGAAAGCGGGGCGCAGGCCGGCGGATTTGCTCATCGACTCCATTGCGGAGCGCATCAGCGTACCATCCAGCAGCGCGCCGAGATAAGTGATGCGGCCCTTGCCGGCGGCACGCGTCAGAACGGCCGGCTGGCCGTCGAGCCATCCGTTCTCGGGGCCGTAGCGCATCAGGACTTCAGCGCCACTCGCGGAGAGCGCTTCGGCCCAGATGGTGGCTTTACCGCTGCCCCACGCGCCCTGAAGGGAAACATCGTCGAGCAGGGCGTAATACTGCTCCACACGGCCGCCGAGCAGGGTCGCGAGAGGTCCAGGCTGGCGGTTTGGCCAGAGCGAGTTGTAGCCATCCTTCATTCCCGATCTCGGTCCCAGCACGAGATGGCCGCCCTGCCGCACATACTCGACTAGATGCCGGGCGAGAGCTTCGCCGATTACGTTGAGGCTCGGCGCGAGTACCAGCCTGTAATCCGCGAGCGGGACGCTGGCGGGCACGATGTCCACGGACTGTGTGCAGCGCCGCAGAGCCTCGTAATAGTCCAGGAGGACTTTGATCTGGTCGTAACGCTGCGTCTGGGAGTGAAAGTCGATGGCCCAGCGGCTGTCGTAGTCGTGCAGGATGGCGGCTTCCGAGACCGGCTGCGTGCCTTCGAGTGCGGCGGCGGTGGCGGCGAAATCGCGGCCCAACTGGCGCGCCTCTTCGTAGAACGGGACGGGATCTCCGTCCGGCCCGACCAGTGTTCCGTGATACTGCTCCTGGCCGTTGAGCGCACTGCGCCATTGCCAAAAGGCGAACGCATCGGCGCCGTGCCCGATCGCCTGCCACGCCATGGCGCGGGTCTCGCCCTTATCGAGGGCGTTGCTCACTTGCGCCCAATCGACGAACCCGGGCTGCGCTTCCATTACCCAGAAGTTCTGGCGCTTCCATCCGCGCACCAGGTCGTTGGCGGCGCCGTTGCGGACGGGGTCGAGGTGGCCCATGCCGGCGTAGTCGTCCCAGGAGATGAAGTCCAGATCGGCGGAGATCTCCGCGCGGTTGAAGCGGTCGGCCCAGCCGAGGCCGCCTAGGTTCGTGGTGACGAACTGGGCCTTCGTATGGGCGCGGATGGCGTCGAGTTGGTTGCGCTGGAACTCGCGCCACATGTCGGTCACGAAACGCCGGTAGTCGAGCAGCAGGCCCGGGTTGCCGCGCGGCGCCTCCATGGGGATCTGATCCCAGTTGGAATAGGTCTGGCTCCAATAGGCCGTGGTCCAGTGCTCGTTGAGTGAATCGAGGGTCTTGTATTTCGCCTGAAGCCACTGGTGCCAGCGCGAGCGGCTGTGGTCGTCGTAGGAGTCTTCGGTGTACTCATTGCCGATCTGCCAGCCGATGACATTGGGATTGGAGCCGTAGCGCTCCGCCATCTTCTCCGCGATGCGGCGGCACAGTTCGCGGTAGCGCGGGCTGGTGTAGGAGAACTGACGGCGGTTGCCGTGCTCGGCGTGGCGGCCGGTGCTATCGACGCGGAGTGTGTCCGGATACTTGGCCGTCAGCCAGGCGGGCGGAGCATCGGTGGGTGTGCCCAGGACGGTCGAAATGCGATGCGCGGCGGCCTTGACGATGGCGCGGTCGAGCCAGGCGAATTCGAAGCGGCCCTCCGCGGGCTCCAGGCTGCTCCAGGCGAATTCGCCGATGCGGACCATGCGGATGCCGGCGGCTTCCATGAGGGAGAGATCTTTTTCCCAGGAGGCTTCGGGCCACTGCTCGGGGTACCAGGCTACGCCGAGCAGGGGAGTGGGAGCGGGCGCTGCCAAAGCCAGGGACGCAGGCGGAACCGCCTGCGCCACCAAGGCCAGCAGCGCTACTTTCGCGATGTTCACAACAGCAATTGTCTCACCAGTCAACGACTATTGACCGTTAACTGCGTTCTTGGACAAGGCCTCTGCGCCACAGGCGCAATGCCGCCCTGCTAAGGGCTCAGAAGGTGACGCGTAGCGAGGCCTGTCCCACGCGCGCGGTGCGCGCCGCCGTCACGCTGCCGAAAGCGGCGTTGGTCTGCTGCCCGGTGGCGGTGTTGAATGTGGCCGAGCTGTTCACCCCCGAGAACTGCGTGTGGTTAAAGGTGTTGTAAGCTTCGAACCGCAACTGGAAGTGGGCCCGTTCCTTGAAGACCGGGATGTTCTTGAAGATCGACATGTCGAAATTGTTGATTCCGGGCCCTCGAAAGACGTCTCTGGGAGCGTTGCCGTAAGTCCCTACTGCGGGTACTCCGAACGCATTCGTCTGGAAATATTGCGTCAATGTGCGCTGGCCCTTGGAAAGAATCGGGTTGGAAAGAACCACCGGGCGCACGCCATCGCCGCCGCCCGGGATATCCACGCCGTTCAGGGCGGTGAAGCTGACTCCGGTGGGAGCTCCGCTGATGAAGGACGCGATGCCGGAAAGCTGCCAGTGATCGGCGATCGCGCCCACCACCGCGTTCTTCACCAGCTTGGTAGCCGCGGGGATGTCCCACGTCCAGTTGATCTGCACCACGTGCGTGCGGTCGAAGTCCGACTTGCCGTAATTCCAGATTCGGATGGGGGTAACAACCGCCACCGCCGCGAAATCGTTGCTCACGAAGTCCATGGATTTCGACCAGGTCCAGGAACCGCCAAGCTGCAGGCCGTGCGCAAAACGGCGATTGAGCTGGACCTGCATGGAATGGTAATTCGAGCTGCTGGCGAATTCATCATACTGGATGGACGAGTAGCCGGAATACGGCTCCAGATAAGTATCCGGCAGCGGCTTGCCGGTGGTCGAATCCTGGCTGGAAGCCAGAAAGTGAGTGCCATAGGGCAGCGTATTGAGGTTGCGCTCCTGCAACAGGTGACGGCCCAAGGCTCCCACGTAGGCGACGTCCAGCACGGTCTTGAAACCAATCTCTCGCTGGATACCAATGCTGTAGTTGTAAACCGTCGGGACGTCGCCCGGCAGCGCCAGACCCCCTGTCGAGGACGGCGACAGGTTTCCGGAACTCTGCAGCAGGTTGCTGAAGGAGCCGTAATAGATGATCGGCGTGTACTGGATGGGCGGCGTCTGCGCCACGTCGAGCAGCAGAACGCGCTCGCGTTCGTTGTAGACGATGCCGAATCCGCCGCGCAGGGCGGTCTTTCCGTTGCCAAACAGATCGTAAGCGAACCCAAAGCGCGGCCCGAAGAGAATGCCTTGATGATTCATGAGGCCACGGGGGGCGCCCGGCGATCCTTCCTGCAACATGCCATTGGCGGTGTTGCCGGTGCCCGGAACGAACGCCCCGATGAGCAGAGCGGGCACGGTGGCCCCCGTCACCGGGTCGTATCCGACTCGCTGCCCACTCGAGTTCAGAATGGGATAGTAGAGCCTGGGCGCCTGGGCACGGTTGTACAGCGTGGGTACGAAGCTGGAAGCCTGGTTCTTCGCATCGGTGTAAGGCGTGTAGAAGGAGAACCGCATGCCGTAATCCAGCGTGAGCCTTCGCGTGGCCTTCCAGGTATCTTGCAGGAACCAGTCGAACGTCGTGCCGCGGCCGTTGGTCTCCACGCGCGTGTTGCTCTCCTGATAGGAGCGAAACACTCCCAACAGTGCATTCGAGTAGGCGTAACGCGTATCCAGCGCATTATTGGTGTCGCTCGAAAAGTCGAACTGTCCCCAGTTAGTCCCTCGGTCGCCGCTGAAATAGCGGGTTCGTTCATAATAGATGCCGGCCTTGAGGGTGTGAGTGCCCCAGACCTTGGTCAGATTGTTGGTCAAATCGAAGATCGTGTCGGCGCTCTTGGTGGGAAAGCGGGCGTCCCAGGTGAAGCTCGCGGCGCTCGTGATCCCGCCGAAGGTAGCCCACGGAATCAGGTTGAGCGGATTCAATTGCGGATAGAACTGCGGCAGGGTCATCCCGAGTGCCGTCTTGCTCACCTTGGCGATGGAGGCCGAGTCGTAGGGGAAAATCGACTGAACGCTGTGGTGCACGCCGAAAGACGTCTCGTTGACCAGGGTGGGGCTGAAGGTGTGGGTCAGGTTGGCTGCACCGCCATCGTCTGAGAACACGTTCGTGGTTTTGAGCTCGCCCCAGGGCGCGCCGCTGCCGCCGCCGCCGATATTGTAGCCGGACTGGTGCAGCCGGAAATCGAGCCCGCGGACGTAAATCCGGGTCTTATCGGTGATGTTATAGTCCACGCGGTAGACCTCGTCGAATCGCGTGGCTGGGATCACTTCCTGGAAAATGAAATTGCCTCTGGGGTCGGTCGAGTTGGGCAGCGGAAATACCCCCAGCAGCTTTTGCCCGTTGGAATCGATCCGGCTCGGGGGAATAATGTTTCCGGGGAAGGAATTGCCCGTGGTAGGGTCGCGGATGGCTGTCGACAGGCCGGAGTAATCGCCATTCCGCTGCGCCTGCGTGGGCACGTTTACCTGCACGATGCTTTGGGGAGTGCTGGTGGGGAGAATCTCCTGGGAGAAAAAGAAGAACAGCTTGTCCTTGTGCGGATAGATCTTGGGAATATAGACGGGCCCGCCGAAGTTGTATCCCCAGGTGTTGAATCGATAGCGAGGTATGGGAGTCCCGGCCCGGTTGGAGAAGAAGTTATTGGCGTTGAACTCCTCGTTGCGCTTGTAATAATACCCGCTGCCATGGAGCTGATTCGTGCCCGACTTGGTCACGGACTGAACCAGCACGCCGGCGGTACGGCCATACTCCGCCTGGTAATTATTCATGAGCACTTTGACCTCGGCGACGGCGTCCATGTTTATGGGCGTGGGTGTCGTCTGCGAGCTGCCCAGGTCGTTGTTGCTCACGCCGTCGATGGTCACCGAGGGATAGCTGATGCGCATGCCCTGAGCGTTGGGGTACGCCGCCCTGGTGCCGATGGCATCCACGTCGCCGGAAGCGGAAGGCACCACGCCCGGCAACACCCGCAGCAGCGAGAGGAAGTCGCGCCCGCGCGCCATCAGTGTGCCCATCTGGCTGGTGGTCAGCAGACCGGAACGCTCGTCGCTATTCACCTGAACGGGCGTGCCCGCGGCGTCGACCGTCACCGACTCGGTGACCTCGCCCACCGGGAGCATCAGATTGCCCGCGGACAGCCGCTCGGTGGCCGTGATATTGAGATTCTGCTTTTCGACCGTCTTGAAACCCTTCATCTTGGCGATCACCGAGTACCGGCCGGGCAGGACGGCCGTAAAGACGAAATCGCCGGTGCCACCGGCGGTCTGGGTCTGCTGCGCGCCGGTGTCTTCGTTGCGAAGCGTGACCGTTGCGCCGGAGACCGGAAGCGAACTCGGGTCGACGACCGTGCCGCTGATCGTGCCGCTGACGGTCTGCGCCATCACCGGCAGTGAGAGGCACGCGATGAGCAGTGCTGCTAGCCAAAACTTAGACATACGTTGTCTCTCCTTACGCGGCGATCATCCGCGGGACGCCCCTGAGCAGACCCGTGTCACCGCGACTGGTTCAAAAGTATAACGAGCGAATAGGAATCGGATTCGGCAAATAGTGTGAGCCTCCGATATTCCGTATTGTGGAATCGTAAGGTGGAGGGGGATATGACGTGGCTTTCTTTTCGGGTTCGAGCCGGCAACCGGGACGATTCCACGATACGGAACTATGGTGCAGGGCGGACTTTTGCTGGGCCGGGACGTTGCCGGTGAGCTAAAATCGGCTGGCGAACCCCCGGTTCCACATCCATGACCCTCGGCTTCTGGACCAGCCTCGGACTCATCCTGCTCGGCGGGGCTCTGCAAGGCTCTTTCGGCGTGCCCATGAAGCACGCGCCCCATTGGCGGCATGAGAACATCTGGCTGGTCTTCAGCTTCACGGGCCTGGTGCTGTTTCCGTGGTTATGGACGTTGTGCACGGTTAGCCGCGTGGTCGAGGTGTACGCCGCGGCCCCTTTGGCCAATCTGCTTACGATAGTGGCATTCGGCGCGGGCTGGGGAATTGGCGCGGTGCTCACTGGAGTGGGCATGAATCTGCTGGGCATCGGTCTCGGGCTGGGCATCATCTTGGGAATCTCCGCATCGGTGGGCTCGCTGGTGCCGTTTCTGGCGCTCGAAGGCGGGCACTTGTTTTCCGAGCGCGGCGTCAAGTATCTGGCCGGCACCGCAGTCATGTTCGCGGGCATCGCGCTGGTCGCGGCGGCGGGGATGGCTCGGGAAAAGGAGTCGCAGGGCGCGCGGGGCAGGCTCAAGAGGGACTTGCAAAATTCGCATCCTGCCCCCCGAGCCTGCAAAAACAAAAAGTTTAAAAAATGTTTTGAGTGGGGACTGATTCCCAATAGAATATTTGTGACGAAAC